>Ga0134126_10002631_pt1 | contig 22583 bp, 23 predicted proteins | sample KB31752_FD_96881 | JGI IMG/M metagenome (GOLD analysis project Ga0134126, IMG submission 96881) | Terrestrial soil microbial communities with excess Nitrogen fertilizer from Kellogg Biological Station, Michigan, USA - KB3-175-2 | ecosystem: Environmental > Terrestrial > Soil > Unclassified ... | reverse complement strand
GGGGCGACGCCGGCGCCGGCCAGCATGGCGGCGACGCGGTCGGGGGTCGGCGGCACCACCGGGAGGCCGTCGGTCCAGCCCTCGTCGTAGAACCGGTCCTGGAACCCTTCCTCGTCGACCAGCAGGGTTTCGGCCATCGGACCGACACTACCGGGCCGGCGGCCCCACCCCACTGAGTACCGTGGGGCCATGACCGTCCCCACCGTCACCCTCAACAACGGCGTCGACATCCCCCAGCTCGGGTTCGGCGTCTTCCAGATCAAGCCGGCCGACACCCGCCGGGCCACGGAGGCGGCGCTGGAGGTGGGGTACCGGCACGTCGACACGGCGGAGATGTACGGGAACGAGGCCGAGGTGGGGCAGGCCATCCGGGCCTCCGGCGTCGACCGGGCCGAGGTGTTCGTGACGTCGAAGCTCCACAACAGCCGGCACCACCCGTCGGACGTGGCCAAGGCGTTCGACGGCACCCTCGCCGCCCTCGACGTCGGCTACGTCGACCTGTTCCTGGTGCACTGGCCGCTGCCGGCCGCCGACGTCGACTACGTGGACACCTGGAAGGCCATGGAGGACCTCCTCGGCACCGGCCACGTCCGGGCGATCGGGGTGTCCAACTTCCAGGCCGCCCACCTCGACCGGGTGCTGGCCGAGGGGTCGGTGGTGCCGGCGGCCAACCAGATCGAGGCCCACCCATACCTCACCCAGGAGCCGCTGCGGGCGTACGACCAGGCCCACGGCATCGCCACCGAGGCGTGGTCGCCGCTGGCCAAGGGCCACGTCCTCGACGACCCGGCCGTCGTCGCCGTGGCCGACGCCGTCGGCCGCACCCCGGCCCAGGTGGTCCTCCGGTGGCACATCCAGCGAGGGGACATCGTCTTCCCGAAGTCGGTCACCCGGTCGCGGGTGGAGGAGAACTTCGCCGTCTTCGACTTCGACCTCACCGCCGACCAGATGGCCGCGGTGGGGGGCCTGAACCGGGACGAACGGACCGGCCCGGACCCCGACACGTTCGACTACCGCCCCTGACCGTCCTCGTCGCCGGCGGTGCCGGTCGCCGCGCCTGCGGGGCGCGGCCGGGTCAGGATGATCTGCACCGAGGCGACCACCAGGACGACCAGGGTGACCACCTCCTCGCCGGTGTCCTCCGGGTGGAAGAAGCTGTACACCTGCACCCCGGCCGCCAACCCCTGGGCCATCAGCGGGAGGGCCACCGCCCGGAGGCCGGTCACCCGCTCGACCGGCCGTTCCCGCTGCGGCACCCGCACCCAGGCGGCGTAGGCCAGCAGCAGGGCGCCGAGGCTGGCGGTGAAGGCGTAGCGGTCGTCGCTCAACCCACTGGCTTGCCGGACGGCGAAGGAGGCGTCGGCGATGGTGATCACCAGGATGCCGAGGCCGATGAGCACCCACATCCGGTCGGGCCGCCAGCCGACGAGGCCATAGACGCCGAGGAGGGCGCCGATGACCAGGATGTCGAGGACGGGGTAGCTGAAGTCGACCACGGCGGCCAACGTCCCCTGGTGGTGGCCCTCGAGCACCGGGTGCAGCACGAAGGCGGACCCGGCGACCAGGACGACGAGGACGGCGGCGATGCCGTCCATCCACCGGTGCAGCTCGAAGTTGTCGACGCGCAGCCGGATGAGGCTGGCGATCCCGAGGAAGATCAGCGGGTACCACAGCAGCCAGAGGACGTCGGCGAAGGTGGGGTACGGCGGGTTGGCCCGGCCGGAGTAGGCGATGCTCCAGGCGACGTTGCCGACCAGCCAGGTGGTCTGGGCGAGGCCGAACGCCACCCAGGCCGCCCGGGCCTTCGGCTCGTAGGCCGCCCGGGCCAGGATCAGCCCGGCCGACGCCGCCAGGACGGCGTCGTGGAACCATGTCTCGTACAGCACCTTGGGCCCGCCGACGTCGAAGAGCTCGTCGACGGCCTCCAGGACGACGATGACGACGAGGACCAGCCAGACCGCCGACAGCCAGGCCGGGCTGGCGTAGAGCTCGCCTTCGTCGTCGGCCCTGGCCATCGTCCGGCGAAGTCTAAGCTCCGCCCGGTATGGCCCGGCTGAAGGGGGTGGCCTGGTGCGGCCTCTTGGGGTCCGCCGGGTCGGTGGCGGTGGTGGTCGGAGCCAGCCGGCCGGGGTCGCCGTTCACCACCCAGCGACCGGACGCCTGGTTCTTCGGCACCGTTCCCGGCCACGGCAGCCAGTGGGTCGGCCTCCTGCTGGTGTGGGGGGGCATCGTCGCCATGCTGGCCGCCTGGTACTCCCTGGCCCGGTGGTGGGCAGTGGGACAGCGGCCCGGCAAGCTGTGGGCGGTGCTCGGCGCCTGGGCGGTGCCGTTGGCGGTGGGGCCGCCGCTGCTCAGCCGGGACGTCTACGCCTACGCCGCCTACGGCCGGCTGGCCGCCGACGGGCTGAGCCCGTACCGCCACCCGCCGGCCGCGCTGGGACCGTCGCCGCTGCTATCCCTGGTGGACCCGTTGTGGCGGGGGAGCCACGCCCCCTACGGGCCGCTGTTCGTCGACCTGGCCGGCCTGGTCAGCGGCCGGAGCGTCCCGGCCACGGTGGTCGGGTTCCGGGTGGTCGCCGTCGCCGGGGTGGCCCTGGTGGCCGCCGGAGTGGGCCCGCTGGCCCGGTCGGTCGGCGGGGACCCCGGCCGGGCGTTCGCCCTGGCCGCCCTCAACCCGCTGGTCCTCCTGTACCTGATCGGCGGCGCCCACAACGACGCCCTGATGCTCGGCCTCCTGGTGGCCGGGGTGGCGGTGGGCCGGCGGTACCCGGTGGCCGGGGTGCTGCTGTGCGCCGCCGCCGCGGCGGTGAAGGTGCCGGCGTTCGCCGGGGTGGTCTACGTCGGGTGGGGATGGCCGGGGGACAGGCGTTGGCTCCGGCTGGCGGCCGCGGTGGGGCTGGGGGCGGCGGCGGTCGCCGCGGTGTCGGCGGCGTCGGGGTTCGGGTGGGGGTGGCTGACCGACCTGTCGACGCCGGGGACGGTGGTGTCGTGGCTGGACCCGGCCACGGCGGTGGGCCGGGCCGTCGGCGACGTGCCGGCCGCCCGGGACGCCGCCCTGGCGCTGGCGGCGGTGCTGGCGCTGTGGCTGCTGGCCCGGTCGGACCGCCTCGGGGTGCCGGCGGCCCTCGGGTGGACCCTTCTGGCCTTCGCCCTGGCCGGGCCGGTGGTGTGGCCGTGGTACGAGACGTGGGGGCTGGTGTTCCTGGCGGTGGCCGCCACCGGCCGCCCTGCCGTCCCCGGCCACACTGCCGCCCGTTGGGTGGTCCTGGTGCTGTCCACCGTCGGGTGCTTCGCCACCATCCCCGGCACCCTGCACCTCGGCTCGGCGGGCGCCGTGGCGGTGGCCGTCGGCCTGGGGGTGGTGGCCGGCGGAGTGGCGCTGTTCGTGGCCGCCCAGCGTAGGCTCCCCGGATGGGTGTCGGGTTGACGGCAGTGGTGGTCCGGTGATGTTCGACCGGACCCGGTGGTCGGCCATCGGGTCCGGGGTGCCGGTGGCCGGCGACGTCGGCCGGGTGGCGGCGGCGGTGGGGATCCCGCCGGACGAGGTGGCCGAGGTGTACCGGCCGCTGGCCGCCCTGCTGGCTGTCCTGGCGTCGGCCCGGTCGGAGGAACGCCGTCGGGTGGCCAAGCTGATGGGCCTCGGGGGGGCCGAGGGGCCGCTGATGGTGGGGCTGACCGGCGGGGTTGCGGTGGGGAAGAGCACCACCGCCCGGGTCCTCCAGGGCCTGTTGCCGGGAACGGTGGAGGTGGTGACCACCGACAGCTTCCTGTACCCCAACGCCGTCCTCGAAGCCCGGGGGCTGGCCGGCCGGAAGGGGTTCCCGGAGACCTTCGACGCCGAGCGGCTCCTGGAGGTGCTGTCGGCGATCCGGTGGGGGACAGTCGACGTGGAGTTACCGGTGTACACACACAGCACCTACGACGTCGTCGCCGGGGCCACCCACGTCCTCCGGCACCCGTCGATCGTCATCGTCGAGGGGCTGAACGTGCTGCAGTGGCCGGGTACCCCCAACGGGGTGGCCGAGCCGGGACCCGGGGGCCTCGAGGTGGCGGACCTGTTGGACTGGTCGGTGTACGTCGACGCCGACGAGGCCGACATGGCCCGGTGGTTCACCGAGCGGGTCCTGCGGCTCCGGGCCCAGGCGGAGCCGGGGACGTACTTCCACCAGTTCGTCGCCGTCCCCGAGGACGAGGTGGTGGCCATGGCCGAACGGGTGTGGGCGGACATCAACCTGGTGAACCTCCGCCAACACGTCGCCCCCACCCGGCCGCGGGCCGACGTCGTCCTGGAGAAGGACGGCGACCAACGGGTCCGCCGGATCCGGCTGCGGGGGACCTGACCCCATGTGCCTGCTCGTGGTGGCCTCCCGGGTGGTCGACGGGTGGCCACTGGTGGTGGCGGCCAACCGGGACGAGTGGCTGGACCGGCCGGCCGCCGCGGTGCAGGAGCTGGCCCCGGGGGTCGTGGGGGGTCGGGACCTGCTGGCCGGGGGCACCTGGCTGGCCGTCGGCCGGCACGGGGTGGTGGCCGCCCTGACCAACCAACCGTCGCCGGCCGGCCGGGACCCGGCGAAGCGGTCGCGGGGGGAGATCCCGTTGGCGTTGGCCGCCGCCGGCGACGCCGCCGCGGCAGTGGAGGAGTTCGGCGAGCGGTACCGGCCGGGCCGGTACAACCCGTGCTGGGTGCTGGTGGGGGACCGCCAAGGGCTGTGGTACCTGGACCTCACCGACCCCGACCGGCTGCGGTCGGCCCCCCTCGGGCCGGGGGTGCACATCCTGGAGAACCGGCCGCTGCAGGACCCGAGCCCGAAGGTCGACCGGGTGCGGCGGCTGCTGGACGCCGGCGACGGGTGGACCGCCGACGCCCTCCGGCCGGTGCTGGCCGACCACACCGTCAACGACCCGGCGGCGGCCGACTCGCGACGGCGGGCGGCGTCGGCCTGCTGCGTCCACGCCGACGGCTACGGCACCCGATCGGCCATGGTGGTGCGGGTGCCGGCCGACGGGACACCGGAGATTTGGGCGGCTGACGGGCCGCCGTGCACGACGCCGCTGGTGCCCTACCGGGCGGCGTCGCCCATCCGGTAGTCGTGGGTGAGGTCGTCGAGGCGCTGCTTCAACGTCGGGTCGAGGTCGAAGTCGGCGGCGGCCAGGGTGGCGTCGAGCTGCTCGGGGCGGCTGGCCCCGATGATGGGGGCGGTGATGGCCGGGTTGGCGAGCACCCAGGCGAGGGCGAGGGTGGCGAGGGTGGTGCCGGCGTCCTCGGCGACGGCCAGTAGGTCGGCGACGGTGGCGAACTGGCGGTCGTGCCAGTACCGGTCCTGGTAGATCCCGCTGGCGGTGCCCAGGGTGAACCGGGTGCCCTCGGTGGGGGCGGCGGCCCCGCGGTGCTTGCCGGTGAGCAGGCCACCGGCCAGCGGGTTGTAGGGGATGACCCCGACGCCGTCCTCCAGGCAGAACGGCAGCAGCTCCCGCTCGATCTGGCGGAACAGCAGGTTGTAGCGGGGCTGCACCGACTCGAACCGGACCAGCCGGAGGGCGTCGCTGCGGCCGACGGCCCGGACGAGCTGGTAGGCGAGGAAGTTGGAGCACCCCACGTAGCGGACCTTGCCCATCCGGACCAGGTCGTCGAGGGCGCCGAGGGTCTCGTCGATGGGGGTGTCGCGGTCGTACTGGTGGAGCTGGTAGAGGTCGATGTAGTCGGTCTGCAGCCGTCGGAGGGACCCGTCGACGGCGTCGAGGATGTGCTTGCGGGAATTGCCGCGGTCGAACGGGGCCGGCCCCATGGCCCCGAAGCACTTGGTGGCGACGACGAACCGGTCGCGGCGGCCGGCCAGCCACCGGCCGACGATGTCCTCGGTGCGGCCGACGGTGTCGAGGGTGCCACCCAACGGGTAGACGTCGGCGGTGTCGATGAAGTCGACCCCGCCGTCGGCCGCCCGGTCCATGATGGCCACGGCGGCGGCCTCGTCGGACTGGAGGCCGAACGTCATGGTGCCGAGGCACAGCCGGGACACCTTGAGGCCGGTGCGGCCGAGGCGGACGTGTTCCATGGCGGCAACCTACCCTGGGGGCATGGCCCACGACGTCACGTTCACGAAGGGATCACCAGACACGGTGCTGCCCGACCCCGACCCCGAAGCCGCCGCCGCCCTCGCCGCCGCCGGCGACCGTGAGGCGGTGTCGGCGGTGGCCGCCCGGTGGCCGCGGTTCCTCGACGCCTGGGCGTCGCTGGCCGAGCTGGCGACGACACCGGTCGACCGGTACGCCTTCGCCCGGGTTGGGTACCACCGCGGCCTCGACGCCCTCCGGGCGGCGGGTTGGCGCGGGTCGGGCCACGTCCGGTGGGCGGCCCCCACCAACCGCGGGTTCCTCCGTTCGCTCGACGCCCTACGCGACGCCGCCGGGGCCATCGGGGAGGACGAAGAGGAGGCGCGTTGCGCCCTGTTCCTCCGGCAGCTCGACCCGGAGTGGCCGCCGGCCGAGAGGGCCGCTAGTTCGGTGTGACGGTGACCAGGCTGCCGAGGTAGGTGTACTGCCAGATCACCGACGCCGGGCCGATGGGGATCTCGATGCACCCCAGGCTCTGCGGGTAGCCGTAGGTGCCCCGCGGCATGTAGTGGATGGCGTCGCCCTGGGTGAAGTACGACACGTACTGCACCGGGTCGGCGTAGTGCGACCCTGTCGGGTTGGTGCCGGTCATCACCTGGTTGCGGTACCGGATGTACACCGGGTAGGTGCCCAGCGCCGTCGGTGTGGAGGCGATGCCGGTGTTGGCGTTGGTGGCCTGCACCACTGCGCCTGTGTGCCACACCGTCAGGGTCTCGGGTGTCGGCCGCCCCTTGTGCTCCTGGGCCAGCGAGTAGGTGTACCCGTTCGGGTTCTGGTTGGCCGCTGGGTTGTTGGCCGCCGCCAGCAGGGCACCGGTCTCCGAGGCGGTGATCTGCCCGTTCTGCGTCAGGTTGTGGACCGCCTGGAAGTTCCAGATGGCCCCCTTCAAGATGGTGTTGTACTGGTTCTGGTTCCACAGGGCGACCAACTGCGGCGGGTTGTTGGCCCACTTCCACTGGAACCCGAGCGGCGACCAGCTGAGGGGGAGGTAGTTGAGCCCGGCCAGCAGCTGCTCCTGCCCGAGCGGGGTGCTCCATGTGGCGGTCTGGCCGAAGGCGATCCAGTACCCGCCGGGGCGGGCGGCGATGCCGACGGCCGGGGCGGTGAGCGACCCACCGGTGCCGGAGCCGTAGAACTGGGCGTCGCCGAAGGCGAACAAGCCGCCGTCGGCGGCCACCAACCAGTACCCGCCGCCGTCGGTGGTGGCCGCCATGGCCACGATCGGCTTCACCAGGGTGAGGTTGCCGGTGGACCCGTAGAACGGGGCGTCGCCGAAGCTGAAGATGCCGCCGTCGGCGGCCACCAGCCAGTAGCCGCCGCCGTTCGGGGTGGCCGCCATGCCGTCGACCGGCTGGTTCAGGGTCATCGATCCGGTGGACCCGTAGAACTGGGCGGTGCCGAAGCTGAAGATGCCGCCGTCGGCGGCCACCAACCAGTACCCCCCGCCACCGGGGACGGCGGCCATGCCGACCACCGGCTTGTTCAACGTCATCCCGCCGGTGGACCCGTAGAAGGTGGCGTCGCCGAAGCTGAAGATGCCGCCGTCGCCGCCGACCAGCCAATACCCCTTGCCGTCGGCCGTCGCCGCCATCCCGAGGATGGGGGAGTTGAGGTGCATCGACGACGGCAGCGACCCGTAGTTGGCGGCCGTCCCCTCGGCGGTCACCTGGCCGCTGGCGGTGGTCACCCAGTACCCGTTGCCGTCGGGGGTGGCGGCGATCCCGGCGGTCGGGCCGGGGAGGGCGGTGGTGCTGCCGGCGCCGGGCACCGAGGCGGCGGTGCCGAAGGCCTGCACCGAGTTCGGCCCGGGGGGTGCTGTGGAGGCGCCAGCCGTCGTCGGGGCGACCGCCAGAGCGATCAGGGGGGTGGTGGCCAGGGCCAGGGAGGCCACCGCCAGGAGGGGGCGGCGCCAGTTACCAGCGGACATGCAGAACTCCTGAGTTGAGACACGTCGGCCGGAAGCGGGCGGCCACCGGTCCGTTTGGAACGATAGCGCAGGTCGCCGGTATACCCCGATCGCTGTCGCCCAAACCTCACCCCGTCATGTCACCCCGAGGCGCTGGTTGTAGTTGGCCAGAGTGGTGTCGACGCTCTTGGTCAGGCCGGCCACGGCCTTGGCCGGGGAGACCCCGTTTGTGTACATGCTCTTCTCCGCCGTCAGCTCGTCGGTGCGGACTGTCGGGAACGGCCCGATGACGGCGCCGGCGGTGGCCGGGGTGGTGGCGCCGGTGACCAGTTGTTGGTAGGCCACCTTGAACCCCGGGTTGGCGGTCCACAGGTTCTGGATGGTGGTGGTCTGGGCCGACGACTTGCGGATCGGGATGTACCCGGTGCCGGCAGCCCAGGTGGCCTGCGACGCCGGGGTGTCGAGGTAGGTGATGTACTGCCAGGCCGCCGCCTGCTGGGCCGCCGGGACCTTGTTGGAGATGTACAGGGCCGACCCGCCGGGCTCGACGCCGCCCTTGCGCTTGGTTGTGAGCACCGGGAACGACCCGATCCCGAGGGTCACGTTGGGGTACTGGCCGCTGTTGAGGAGGGTCGCGATGGTGCCCAGGGCGGCGGACGTGTCGATCGTCATGCCGAACTTGCCGCTGCCGATGCCGAGCAGGTTGTCGAACTCGTCGGGCCCGGTGTAGGGATTGGTGGCGGCGTCCCCGGAGGACACCATGGTGTCGAGGGCGGTGAACACCTTGAGGGCGTTCTTGCCGGCGAGGACGGCCTTGGTGGCCCGGGACTTCCGGCCGTTGGCGTTGTTGACGAACAGTGTGTTGGCGGTGGCCAGCCAGGTCTCGAGGTGCCAGGGGTCCAGCTTCAGGCCGACGCCGCTGCCGTGGGCCTTCAAGGCGGCGGCGTCGGCGACGTACTGGCCCAGTGTGGCCGGGGGCTTTGTGGGTGTCAGCCCGGCGGCGGTGAAGGCCTGCTTGTTGTAGTAGACGATCGGGTTCGACACGGCGAACGGCATGGCCTGCTGGATGCCGTCGGCCTTCCAGTAGGCCAGCGCCCTGGGCACGAAGTCGGTGGTCTGGTACTTGGAGGCGTTGATGCACGACTGGGCCGGCAGGATCGACTGGGTGTCGATGGCCCCCTGCAGGTTGACGTCCTGGAGCTGGGCCACCGCCGGCAGCTGGCCGTTGGTGAGGCCCGCCTGGTACTTCGTCCAGGTTGTTGTGTAGCTGTTCTGGTCCACCAACGTCACGTGGATCTTGCTCTGGGAGGCGTTGAACTGGTCGGTCAGCTTGGTGAGGGTGACCCCGTTTGTCCGGTTCATCGACTCCCAGAACGAGATGTTGACGGGCCCCTTCGCCTTGGCCAGGGCGGCGGTCGGGCACTTCGGCAGGGACGCCGCCCCGGCGGCCGGTGACCGCGGGCCGGCGGCCCCGACGCTGCACAGGGAGGCACCGACGGCGGCGACGGCCAGGGCGACGGCGGCGATCCGGGGGCGGGTCATGGCCGACAGCCTGCCATCTGGTTGTGCCAGCCGACTGGTCACGTGTCGGTTGGGTGAACTGCGGGTTACTTGACGGCGCCGGCGGTCAGGCTGCGGACGAGCTGCTTCTGGAACACCACCAGGAGGATGAGCAGCGGGACGACGGCGATGACGGTGCCGGCCAGGGTGACGTTGAAGTCCTGGACCTGCTGCCCCTGCAACTGCTTCAGCCCGATCTGCACGGTGCGGATGGCGTTGTTGTCGCCGGTGACCACCAGCGGCCAGAGGTACTGGTTCCAGGCGGCCAGGAACGAGAACACGGCCAGCGCGGCCAGGGCCGGCCGGGCCAACGGGACGGCCACCCGGGTCATGAACCGCCAGTGGCCGTAGCCGTCGAGGGCGGCGGCCTCCTGGAGGTCCTTCGGTATCTGCAGGAAGGCCTGTCGGAGGAGGAACACGCCGAACCCGGTGGCCAGGAACGGGACGGTGAGGCCTTGGAAGGTGTTGTACCAACCGAAGCTGCTGATGGTGTCGAGGTTGGTGATCAACGTGACCTCGAACGGGATCATCAGGGTGGCCAGGAACACCACGAACAGCGTCCGCCGGAAGGGGAACCGGAGGAAGGCGAAGGCGTAGGCCGCCAGCACCGACGTGACGAGCTGGCCGACGACGATGATGACGGTCTGGACGGCGGAGTTGCGGAGGTAGGTCCCCATGTTCCCGGCGTTCCACGCCGTCGGGTAGGTGCTCCAGTCGGGGTGGACCGGGAAGAACAGCGGCGGTTGGCGGTCGAGGTCGTGGGCGGGCAGCAGCGAGTTCACCACGGTCATGTAGATGGGGAACAGGATCAGCACGGCGGCGACGGTGAGCAGTAGGTACCGCCCCACCAACCGCCACCGCCTGCTCCACCGCCTAGCAGGCATGGCCGGCGTGGGGCTGGGGCCCCACGCTTCGGAGGGGGTTGGGGCTGGGGCCCCAACCGGGCTAGCGGGCATAGTGCACCCGCCTCTCCAGGAAGCGGAGCTGTAGCAGGGTGAGCAACAGGGTGAGGAGGAACAGGGCGATGGACATGACGGCGGCCCGGCCGGGGTTCCCGCTGTAGGTCAACGTCGTGTAGATGTTGTAGATGAGGACGTTGACGTGCTCGTAGGCGGCGTTCTGGTAGCCGATGAGGATGTCGATCTGGCCGAACGTCTGGAAGGCGTAGATGGTGGCGACGACCACCCCGAAGAACAGGGTGGGGGACAGTAGGGGGACGGTGACCCGCCAGAACACCGTCCAGTTCGACGCGCCGTCCACCCGGGCGGCCTCGAGCACCTCCTCGGGCACCGACTGGAGGCCGGCGGACATGATGATGAACGACAGCCCGATGAACTGCCACACCGCCATCAGGGCCACCGACGGCAGGGCCCAGGTGGTGCTCTGGAGGGCGGATGGATGGGGGTTGATGCCCAGCCACGGCAGCAGGCCGACGACGGGGTTCATGAGGGAGTAGAAGACCAGCGCGGACACCGCCACCGAGGTGACGACGGTGGACGAGAAGATCACCCGATAGATGGCGAGGCCGCGGAGCTGTCGCTGGGCGGCCACCGCCAGGAACAGCCCGACGAGCAGTCCGGCCGGGACGACCAGGACGACGAACAGCAGGGTGGTGACCAGTGACTCGATGAAGTTGCTGGACGACAGCACCTGGCCGACCTGGTGGAGGCCGACGTAGTGGCTGGGCAGGTTGGGGTACGGCGGGGTCTGGTAGAGGGCGAGCTTGAAGTTGCGGGCGAACGGATAGAAGACGAAGAGGGCGAACAGGAACAGGGCCGGCAGGATGAGGAGGTAGCCGAGTGCCGCCTCGCGGACGCGCCGGCGTCTGGCCGAGGTCACAGCCGGCGTCCGCCGTCGCCGTCGAAGAGGTGCACCGCGGCGGGGTCGACAGCGATGCGGACGGCCTCGCCGAGGCCGGGGCTGGGCCGGGAGGCGTCTTGGCGGACCACCACCTTCGTGCCGCCACCGCCTGAGCGGTCGCCGTTGGTGGCACCGTCGCCGTTGGTGGCCCCGCCGACGGCGCAGATGACGTGGGCCTCGGCGCCGAGCTGTTCGACGATGACCACCGATCCACCGAGGGTGCCGGCGGGGTCGACCCGCAACGACTCCGGCCGGACCCCGGCGACGACGGACCGGCCGACGGGGGCGAGGGGGCGGAGGACGTCGTTGAGGGGGACCGACCCGCCGGCCACGGCGACGGCGTCGTCGGTGGCCACTCCGGGCAACAGGTTCATCCCGGGGCTGCCGAGGAACCGGGCGACGAAGGTGTTGGCCGGCTCGGCGTAGAGGGCCTGCGGGGGGGCCACCTGCTGGAGGACGCCGCCGTCCATGACGGCGATGCGGTGGCCCATGGCCATCGCCTCGACCTGATCGTGGGTGACGTACAACGTGGTGGTCCCCAAGCGGCCCTGGAGGGCGACGATGTCGGCCCGGGTCTGCACCCGGAGGGCGGCGTCGAGGTTGGACAACGGCTCGTCCATCAAGAAGGCCTGCGGGCTCCGGACGATGGCCCGGGCGAGGGCCACCCGCTGGCGCTGGCCGCCGGACAGCTGCCCGGGCTTCCGGTTGAGGTAGGGGGTCAGCCCGAGGGTGGCGGCGGCCTGGTCGACCAACCGGTGCCGCTCGTCGCGGTCGACGCCGCGCTGACGGAGGGGGAACTCGATGTTCTTGGCCACGGTGAGGTGGGGGTAGAGGGCGTAGCTCTGGAACACCATGGCGACGTCGCGGTCCTTGGCCTCGACGTCGTTGACCACCCGGTCGCCGATGGACACGGCGCCGCCGTCGACGACCTCCAGACCGGCGACCATCCGCAGGGCGGTGGTCTTGCCACAGCCGGACGGACCCAGCAGGACGAGGAGCTCGCCGTCGCCCACGGTGAGGTCGAGACCGTCGACGGCGACGACGTCGCCGTACCGCTTGGTGACCCGGTCGAAGACCACCTGGCCCATGCACGGTCAAGCTAGCCTGCCGACATGGGAAGAATCGTGGTGGGTGTCGACGGGTCGGAGCCGTCGAAGGTGGCGCTGGCGTGGGCCGTCGAGGAGGGAAAGCTCCGCCAGGCGACGGTCGAAGCGGTGTGCGCGTACTCGATGCCGTCGGGTTGGCTCGGCATGGGCGACGCCATGGGCGTGGTGGTGCCGACAGCGATCACCGAGGACGACATCGCCGGCTACGCCAACGACACCGTGGGGGACAGCCTGTCGGGCATCGACCACGAAGGCGTCGAGGTGGTCGCCAAGACGGTGGCCGGCCACCCGGCGGAGTGCCTCGTCGAGGCGTCGAAGGACGCCGACCTCCTCGTCGTCGGCAGCCGCGGCCACGGCGACTTCGGCAGCATCCTGCTGGGGTCGACCGGCCTGCACTGCGTCCACCACGCCCCCTGCCCGGTGGTGGTGGTCCGCGGCCCGGCGGACGAACCGGAAGGCCGCCGGCGCAAGCACAAGCACGGCGGCTAGATGCCGTCGCACCCGGGGGTATGGGTGGTCGACCTCGACGGGGTGGTGTGGCTCACCGGTGAGGGCATCCCCGGGAGTGCCGACGCCATCGACCGCCTCCGGCGGGCCGGGCGCCGGGTGGTGTTCGCCACCAACAACTCGGCGCTGACCACCGCGGAGCTCGTCGCCCGGTTGGCCGGCGTCGGGGTCGACACCGACCCGGCCGACGTGGTGTCGTCCGCCCACGCCGCCGCCGGCCTGGTCGACCCCGGGGCGACCGTCCTGACGGTGGCCGACCCCGGCGTCGCCGAGGCCCTGGAGGCCAGAGGGTGCACGGTCGTCGACGACGGACCGGCCGACGCCGTCATGGTCGGGTGGACCCGGCGGTTCGACTTCGACCGGCTCACCGCCGCCACCCGCGCCGTCTACGGCGGGGCCCGGCTGATCGGCACCAACGACGACCCCACCCACCCGACGCCGAGCGGCCTCATCCCCGGCGGCGGGTCCCTGCTGGCGGCGGTGGCCACCGCCACCGGCACTACCCCGGTGGTGGCCGGGAAGCCGCACCAGCCGATGGCCGACCTCATCGTCGACCGGACCGGGCCGGTGGCGGTGGTGGTGGGGGACCGGCCGGCCACCGACGGGCTGCTCGCCCGGCGGTTGGGGGCGCCGTTCGCCCTGGTGCTGTCGGGGGTGACGCCATCGACTAACGGCCTGTCGGCGGACGGCCTGTCGGCGGACGGGGTCGAGACGGCGGTGGTGGCCGCCGACCTGGCCGAGCTGGCCGACCGAGAGCTGTCCGGCGGGATGCTTACCCGAAACAATGGCAAATAAACGCTAGCAATAGCTAGCACTCCAGGGTATGGTGGGTGTATGGCAGCCAACGATGGGTTCAAGAAGTACATGGAGGCCGGGGCGGTGCTCGCCCAGGTGACCCGGGCCCGGGCCGAGGAGCTGATGCGCGAGCTCATCAACGCCGGCCAGGTCCAGGGAGGCCAGGCGCAGACGTGGGTCGACGACATCGTCGAACGCAGCCGGAAGGCCAGCGAGGACCTGGTGGCGGTGGTCCGTTCGGAGGTGACCGCCCAACTGACCGCCCTGGGCCTCGACCCCCACGACCTGGCCAAGCAGGTGGCCGACATCCTCCGGCAGTCGGCCGACGCCGGCCGCGACGTCACCGAGCGGGCCAAGACGGCCGCCGAGCGGGCCAAGACGGCCGCCGGGCAGGCGGCGAAGAAGCGGGCGCCGGCCAAGAAGGCCGCCGCCAAGAAGGCCCCGTCGGCGACGGCGAAGAAGGCGGCGGCCAAGCGTCCGTCGGCCGGCAAGGCCGCCGCGGCCAAGAAGGCGGCCGCGGGGACCACCAAGAAGGCGACCACCAAGAAGGCGGCCGCGACCACGAAGGCCGCGGCGAAGAAGACGGCGTCCAGCTGACCCGGTCCCGGCTGGACGTCGAGCTGGTCCGCCGCGGGCTGCTGCCGAACCGGCAGCAGGCACAGGCGGCGGTCGCCGCCGGCCGGGTGTTGGTGGGTGGGGCGGTGGCCGACAAGCCGTCCCGGTTGGTGTCGTCGGCGGAGGCGGTGGTGGTCCAGGGGGACGGCCCCCGGTTCGTCAGCCGGGGCGGCGACAAGCTGGCGGCCGCCCTCGACCGGTTCCCGGTGGCGGTGGCCGGGGCGACCGCCCTCGACGCCGGGGCGTCCACCGGCGGGTTCACCGACTGCCTCCTCCAACACGGGGCGGCGCGGGTGGTGGCCGTCGACGTCGGCTACGGCCAGCTGGACAGCCGGCTGCGGGCGGACCGGCGGGTGGTGGTGATGGAGCGGACGAACCTGCGGGCCCTGGACCCCGAGGCCGTTGCCGCCGCTTCGGGTGGCCGACCGGTGGACGTGGTGACGGCCGACCTGTCGTTCATCTCGCTGACCGTCGTCGCCCCGGTGCTGGCCGGCCCGGTGGTCCGGTCCGGCGGGGACCTGGTGGTGTTGGTGAAGCCGCAGTTCGAAGCCGGACGGGCGGAGGTGTCCCGGGGAAAGGGGGTGATCCGGGACCCGGCGGTGTGGCGGGAGGCGCTGGGGTCGGTGGCATCGTCGCTGACGGCCGCCGGAGCCGCCATCATGGGGGCCATGCGTTCACCGGTGGTCGGCCCGGCCGGCAACACCGAGTTCCTGGTCCACGCCGTCGCCGGTGGCCGGCAGGAGGGCGACGTGGCGTCGATGCTGGACGCGGCAGTGGCGGAGGAGGGCTGAATGGCCACGGTGGTGGTCCTGGTCAACGGGGCCCGGGCGAAGGCCCGGGAACTGGCCGACGAGGTGGTGCCGTGGCTGTCGGCCCGCGGCCACGACGGCCGGGTGCTGCAGCTGGCCGACGCCAACCGGGCGGCCGGGCAGGTGCCGGCCGGTGACCTGTCGGGGGCCGACCTGTCGGGGGCCGACCTGGCGGTGAGCCTGGGTGGCGACGGCACGTTCCTGCGGCTGGTGCCGTTGGCCTATGCCGCCGGGGTGCCGGTCCTCGGGGTCAATTTCGGCCGGTTGGGCTACCTCCTCGAGGTGGAGCCGGCCCGGCTGTGGGAGGCGCTGACCCGGGCGTTGGACGGGGAGGTGACCCTGGAGCACCGGACGGTGCTGTCGGTGACCGTCGACGGGGAGCTCACCCCGGCGGCCGGCGACGACCGTTCACTGTTCGGAGACGACGGCCGGCGGTGGTGGGTGGCGTTGAACGAGATGGTGACGGAGAAGACGGTACCGGGGCACATGGTGCAGCTGTCGACGGCCATCGACGGGCAGCGGTGCCTGTCGTACAAGGCGGACGGCGTGCTGGTGGCCACCCCGACGGGGTCGACGGCGTACAACCTGTCGGCGGGCGGCCCGGTGGTGGCCCCGTCGCTGCGGGCGATGGTGCTGACGCCGGTGGCCCCGCACCTGTCGATCGACCGGAGCCTGGTGCTGCCCCCCGACCAGGTGGTGACGGTGACGGTGGACCCGCCGCGGCCGGCGGTGCTGGTGATCGACGGCCGTGAGGTGGGGCGGCTGTCGCCGGGGGCGGAGGTGATGTGCCGGGTGGCGGCCGAACCGGTCCGGTTCGTGTCGTTGGGTGAACGCGGCTTCGCCGGGCTGCTGAGGACGACCCTGGCCCCCGGATGCTGACGGAGCTGCGGGTCCGGAACCTGGGGGTGATCGAGGACCTCACCGTCGAGCTGGGGCCGGGGATGACGGCGCTGACCGGGGAGACCGGGGCGGGGAAGACCCTACTGGTGGAGGCGCTGCAACTGGTGCTGGGGGAGCGGGCGTCGCCGGGGCTGGTGCGGGCGGGGTCGGACGAGGCGGTGGTGGAGGCCCGGTTCGCCACCCCCGGCACCGACAACGACGAGGTCATCGTGGCCCGGGCGGTGCCGGCGACCGGGCGGTCGCGGGCGTGGGTGGACGGCCGTATGGCCGCGGTGGCGGCGTTGGTGGAGGTGGCCGACGGGCTGGTGGAGATCCACGGGCAGCACGACCAGCAGTCGCTGCTGTCGGCGGCGGCGCAGCGGCGGGCCCTGGACGACTTCGCCGGTGCCGACCCCGAACCGCTGGCGGCCGCGCGGCGGGCGCTGGCGGAGGTGGAGGGGCGGCTGGCCGACGTCGGCGGGGACGAGGGGCAGCGGGCCCGGGAGGCCGACGTGCTGCGGCACCAGCTGGACGAGATCGACCGGGCGCAGCTGGCCGGGGCCGACGAGGACGCGGCGCTGGCGGCCGAGGAGGAGCGGCTGGCCGACCTGGGGGCCCACCGGGAAGCGGCGGCGCATGCCCTGACGGCCCTCGACGACGACGACCGGCTCGGAGAGGCGGTGGGGGCGCTGGGCGGGCGGCCGCCGTTCGCCGAGTGGGAGGGGCGGCTGCGGGCGGTGGCGGCCGAGGTGGCCGACGTGGCGGCCGACCTGCGGGCGGCGGTGGACACCTGGGAGGACGACCCGACCCGGCTGGCCGACGTCCAGGCCCGCCGCCGGCTGCTGGCCGACCTCGGCCGGAAGTACGGGGACGACGTCGCCGGGTACGCCGACGACGCCCGGCGGCGGCTGGCCGACCTGGAGGGGACGGTGGCGACGGCGGCGGCGTTGGAGGACCGCCGGCGGCAGGCCGAAGCGGAGGTGGCGGCGGCGGAGGAGGCGTTGCGGAAGGTCCGGCAGGCGGCGGCCCCGGGGCTGGCGTCGGCGGCGGGGGACCGGCTTCGGCGGTTGGCCATGCCGGACGCCCGGTTCGACGTGGCGGTGGACGACGCCGGGGCCGGCGACGGGGTGCGGTTCCTGCTGGCGGCCAACCGGGGGGAGCCGCCGCAGCCGCTGGCGAAGGTGGCGTCGGGGGGGGAGCTGGCCCGGGCGATGCTGGCGCTGCGGCTGGTGGCGTCGGGGGGGCCGGGGACGATGCTGTTCGACGAGGTCGACGCCGGGGTCGGCGGGTCGGCGGCGCTGGCGCTGGCGTCGGCGCTGGCGGAGGTGGCCACCCACCGGCAGGTGCTGGTGGTGACCCACCTGGCGCAGGTGGCGGCGTTCGCCGACCGGCAGGTGGCGGTGCGGAAGGCGACCAGGGGCGGCCGGACGGTGACCACCGCCACCGTCCTCGACCACGACGACCGGGTGGTGGAGCTGTCGCGGATGCTGTCGGGGCACCCCGACAGCGACACGGCGCGGGCCCACGCCGAGGAATTGCTGCATCGGTCCACCGCGACGTCGGGGCCGACCGAGTAGCGTGTCGGGGTGCGCTCCAAGTTCGTGTTCGTCACCGGGGGTGTGTCCAGCTCTCTTGGCAAGGGACTGACCGCGTCGTCGCTGGGTCGCCTCCTCAAATGCCGGGGGCTGCGGGTGACGATGTGCAAGCTGGACCCGTACATCAACGTGGACCCGGGGACGATGAACCCGGGGGAGCACGGTGAGGTGTTCGTCACCGAGGACGGCGGGGAGACCGACCTGGACCTCGGCCACTACGAGCGGTTCATCGACGAGAGCCTGAACCGGAACTCGAACACCACCACTGGGTCGATCTACTCGTCGGTGATCGCCAAGGAGCGCCGCGGGGATTACCTGGGGAAGACGGTGCAGGTGATCCCGCACGTCACCGACGAGATCAAGGAGCGGATCAAGCGGTTGGCGAACGACGACGTCGACATGGTCATCGTCGAGATCGGCGGCACCGTCGGCGACATCGAGATCGTGCCGTTCGTGGAGGCCATCCGGCAGTTCCGCCGGGACATCGGCCGGGACAACGTCTGCTACGTCCACCTCACCCTGGTGCCGTACCTGGCGCCGTCGGGGGAGCAGAAGACGAAGCCGACGCAGCACTCGGTGACGGAGCTGCGCAGCCGAGGCATCCAGCCGGACGTCATCGTCTGCCGGAGTGACAAGGACATCTCGGAGGGGCTGAAGCGGAAGATCTCGCTGCTCTGCGACGTCCCCATCGAGGCGGTGGTGTCGGCGGTCGACGCCAGCAGCATCTACGAGATCCCGCTGGTCCTCCACGAGGAGGGGCTGGACACGGTGGTGTGCCGGACCCTCGGCATCGACCCGGTGGACCACCCGGTGGAGCTGGGCGACTGGGAGCGGTTGGTGGACCGGGTGGAGACCGCCGACCGGCCGGTGCGGATCGGCATCGTCGGAAAATACGTCAACCTCCCCGACGCCTACCTGTCGGTGGTCGAGGCGTTGCGGCACGCCGGGTTCCAACACGGGGTGCAGGTGGTGTTCGACTGGATCGACGCCGAGCTGGTGCCCGGGTTGCTGGACACGGACCGGTTCCACGACCTCGACGGGGTGGTCATCCCCGGCGGGTTCGGCGAACGGGGGATCGAAGGCATGGTGGCCGCGGCGGGGTACACCCGGGAGCACGGCATCCCCCTCCTCGGGCTGTGCCTGGGGCTGCAGGTGATGGTGATCGACGCCGCCCGGAACCTGGCGGAACTGCACGGGGCGAACTCGGGGGAGTTCGACTCCCTCACCCCCCATCCGGTGATCGACCTGATGCCGGACCAGGTGGAGGTGGTGGACAAGGGCGGGACGATGCGGCTGGGGGCGTACCCGGCGATGCTGGCGGCGGGGTCGACGGTGGCGGGGATCTACGGGGCGGAGGCGGTGACCGAACGGCACCGGCACCGCTACGAGGTGAACAGCCGGTACCGCGGCCGGCTGGAGGCGGCGGGGCTGGCCTGCTCGGGGACGTCCCCGGACGGCCGACTGGTGGAGTTCGTCGAGCTCCCCGGGCACCCGTTCTGGGTGGGGACGCAGGCCCACCCGGAGTTCAAGAGCCGGCCGGACCGGCCGCACCCGCTGTTCAGCGCCCTGGTGGCGGCCGCCCTGGAGCGGGCGGAGGGTCGGGAGCCAAGGCTCATTGCCGTCCGCTGAGTTCCGCCGGTTGGGCGACGAACGCCGGTTCACCAGCCGGGTGTTCGCCGTCGACACCGTCTGGCTCGAGGACCCCGACGGGGAGCCGTTCGAGCGGGACATCGTCCGGCATCCCGGTGCGGTGGCGGTGATCCCGGTCCACGACGACGGCACGGTGACCCTGGTCCGGCAGTTCCGGGCGAGCGTGATGACGGAGATCCTGGAGGCACCGGCCGGCACCTGCGACGCCGACGGGGAGTCCCTCGAGGACACGGCCCGGCGGGAGCTGATCGAGGAGGCCGGGCTGGCGGCGGGGCGGTTGGAGAAGGTGGCGGCCGTCCGGAACTCCCCGGGGTTCTGCGACCAGGTCACCACCATCTTCTTGGCCACCGACCTCACCGCGGTGCCGACGGCCCGCGACGGGGTGGAGGAGCGGTGGATGTCGGTGGTCCGCCTCCCGCTGGCCGAGGTGGCGGCGATGGTGGGCGACGGCCGGGTGGTCGACGAGACCACCGCCCTCGGGGTGCTGCTGGTGTCGTGAACCGGTCGGCGGAGGAGTACCTGTCCTGGCTGGCCGTCGAACGGGGCCGGGCCCGGAACACCCTCCAGTCGTACCGGCGGGACCTCGTCGGTTACGAGGCGGCCTTGGCCACCCGGGGAACGACCCCAGAGGAGGCTGGCCCCGACGACGTGGCGGGGTACCTGGCCGACCTGCGGCCGGGGCGGAGCCAGGCGTCGGTGGCCCGGGCGCTGTCGGTGGTCCGGGGGTTCCACCGGTTCATGGTCGACGAGGGGATGGCCGTCGCCGATCCGACCGTCGGCACCGAGGCCGGTCGGTTGCCGCAACGGCTGCCGAAGGCGCTGTCGGAGGAGCAGGTGGCCAGGCTGCTCGACGGGGTCACCGGGACCGACCCGCTGGCGGTCCGGGACCGGGCGCTGCTGGAGCTGCTGTACGGCACCGGCGGCCGGGTGTCCGAGATCGTCGGCCTCGACCTCCCGGACCTGACTCTGCTGTCTTCCCCGCCTGGGGCCTCAACCCCAGGCTCCTCCGATGCGAACCCCACGCCGGCCGTTGGGTTGGTGCGGCTGTACGGGAAGGGGTCGAAGGAGCGGCTGGTGCCGCTGGGTCGGTACGCCGCGGCGGCCCTCGACAGGTGGCTGGCGGTGCGGAAGCCGCCGCGGCGGACGGAGGCGGTGTTCCTCAACGGCCGTGGTGGCCGGCTGACCCGGCAGGGGGCCTACGACGTCCTGCGCCGCCGGGCCGTCGGCACCGGCATCCCGGTGAGCCCCCACGTCCTCCGGCACTCCTGCGCCACCCACATGCTGGCCCGGGGAGCCGACATCCGGGTGGTCCAGGAGCTCCTCGGCCACGCCTCGATCACCACCACGCAGCTGTACACGAAGGTGACCGCCGAGCACCTCCGGGTGGCCTACGAGGCGGCCCATCCCCGAGCCGGTGACCATTCGGTGACCGGGTAGGCTTTCGCCATGGCCACGACCACCGATTACCTCGGTCTGCTGGAGACCGAGCGTGCCGACTTGCGCCGGCAGCTGGCCGAGCTCGGCGACCTCAGCTACGACCCCAACTTCGCCGACTCCAGCCAGGTGACCGCCGAGCGGGGCGAGACGGAGGCGCTGGCGGCGCCCCTGAACGAGGCCTTGCAGGAGGTGGAGGCGGCCATCGCCCGGTTGGGTAACGGCAGTTACGGGCTCTGCCAGCGGTGTGGGCAGCCCATCGCCCCGGCCAGGCTGGAGGCGATGCCGGCCGCCCATCTCTGCATCGCCTGCGCGTCGAAGCACTGACCCTGATGGCTGACCAGTCGGGCTGGCAGCCGCAGCAGCACGGCTATACGCCACCCCCTCCGCCCGCCGCTCCCGCGCCGTCGCGCCGGACCACCCGGGCGAACCAGAAGTCGATCATCTGGGTCATCGCCATCGTGGCGGTGGTGATCATCCTGGCCCGTGCCCACCGGATCACCCAGACAGAGATCATCTGGTTCTGCGTCCTCATCCCGTCGCTGATCCTCCACGAGGTGTCCCACGGCTGGGTGGCGCTGGCCTGCGGCGACGACACCGCCAAACGGGCCGGCCGGCTCAGCCTCAACCCCATCCGGCACGTCGACCCGGTCGGCACCCTGCTGGTCCCGGCCATCATGATGCTCGGCGGCTGGGGGTTCTTCGGCTGGGCGAAGCCGGTGCCGGTGACAGTCCGCCGGCTCCGCAGCCCCCGCAACCAGGGCGTGCTGGTGTCGCTGGCCGGGCCGCTCACCAACATCATCCTGGCCGCGCTGTCGGGGGTGCTGTTCTGGCTGCTGTACGTCCGGGGCGGCACCCACGGCGGCACCCTCGGCATTACCGGGAGCGTCATCTTCGACATCGGGTTGGTCAACCTGTGGGTGGCGTTCTTCAACCTGATCCCCATTCCGCCGCTGGACGGGTCGGCGGTCATCGAACGCCTGCTGCCCGGTTCGTGGTGGCCCACCTACCTGCGCATCCGGCCGTATGGGCTGCCGGTCATCTTCGGCGGCCTGCTCCTGTTGGGAATCGCACACATCTACCCGTTGTCACCGATCTTCCAGCACATCGAGCAGTGGTGGGGGACACTGCTGCACGTTTACGTCGGCTAGTCCGGTCCCACCCACTTCCCGCCGACCATTCGAACCACGACAGGGTGGCCTGCAGCCCGATCAGCTGTCGGTCGATGTCCTCCAAGACGCCCACGACGACATGTGGCAGGGGGGTGTATCAGCAGGGTTGGAAGGTGACCACGGAAAGTGGGCGGCCGCCGATGAAAGGGGAGGGGACGACCCCGGACTACGGAGCCAACAGCCCCATGGCGGAGGCGGCCCGGTCGTAGGTGGCCCGGGCGACGTCACCGGCCCTTCCGGCGCCGGCGGCCAGGACGTCACGGACGGCGGCGAGGTCGGCGGACAACACGGCGTGCCGCTCCCGGATGGGCCGGAGGAGCTCGACCAACGCCTCGGACAGGTCCTTCTTGAGGTCGCCGTAGCGGGAGTACCCGGCGGCGACGTCGTCGGGGCGGCGGTCGGTGGCGGCGGCGAGGAGGTCGAGGAGGTTGGACAGCCCCGGCTTCGCCTCCGGGTCGTACCGGACGTCGCCGTCGTTGTCGGTGACCGCCTTGCGGACCTTCCGGTCGATGTCGGCCGGGTCGTCGAGGACGGCCACGGTGCCGAGGGGGGAGTCGACGGACTTCGACATCTTCCGCTCCGGG
>Ga0134126_10002630_pt1 | contig 22586 bp, 16 predicted proteins | sample KB31752_FD_96881 | JGI IMG/M metagenome (GOLD analysis project Ga0134126, IMG submission 96881) | Terrestrial soil microbial communities with excess Nitrogen fertilizer from Kellogg Biological Station, Michigan, USA - KB3-175-2 | ecosystem: Environmental > Terrestrial > Soil > Unclassified ... | reverse complement strand
GGATCGGGCGCCGACAGGTCGTGGATCCAGCCCCAGAACGGCGCCTGGCGCATCTCGATGGTGACGTACATCACCTTGTAGAGCGAGAAGAACACCGGGATGACGAGAAGCTGCGGCACGCAGCCGGTGACGGGGTTCACCTTCTCCCGCTTGTACAGCTCCATGATCGCGGCCTGTTGCTTCTGCGGATCGTCGGCGAAGCGCTCCTTGATCTTCTCCTGTTCCGGCTGGACCTTCTTCATCTTGGCCATCGTCTTGGCCGAGGCGTTGGCGATCGGGAACGTCACCGCCTTCACGCAGACGGTCAGCAGCAGGATGGCGAGGCCGAAATTGCCGATCAGGCGGTAGAAGTAATCCAGCACCAGGAACAGCGGCTGGGTGATGAAGCGGAACCAGCCCCAGTCGATCGCCATCACGAAGCTGTTGATGCCGAGCGTGGATTCATAGGCCTTGAGCGTGTCCACCACCTTGGCGCCTGCGAACAGGCGATGCGTCACGCTGGCGCTGCCGCCGGGCGCGACGTTGCGCGCCCCCAGGCGGTACTCGGCCTGATAGGTCTTGGTGTCGCCGAACGAGGTGGCGCGGAAGGCGCCGTCGAAATTCTCGGTCTGCGGCGGGATGACGGTCGCCATCCAGTATTTGTCGGTGATGCCGAGCCAGCCGCCGGTGGCAGAGAGCGTGACCGGCGGCGAGCCTTCGTCCTTGAACTTGCTGTAGGTCGGATCGTTCAGCGATCCCGCCCAGCCGACGAAGCCCTCATGCAGCGTCGTCATGTAGCCGGCGTTGAGTGCGCTTTGCGGCGCCCCGATCCGCGCGGTCGAGCCGAATGGATAAAGCGTCACGGCCGCGCCGGACTTGTTCTGCACGCTGTCGCTGACGGTGAACATGAAGCGATCGTCCACCGCGATGGTGCGCGTGAAGATCAGGCCGTGGCCGTTGTCCCAGCTGATCGTCACCGGATGGTTCGGCGACAGCGTCGTGCCGCCGGTCTGCTTCCACTCCGTCTGGTCGCCCGGCAGGGGTTGGCTCGCGCCCTGCACGCCGATCCAGCCGAAATCGACGAAATAGGGATATTCGGTGCCCTTGGGCGCAAGCAGCACGATCTGCGGATTGCGCGGATCGCTGTTGTCGCATTTGAGATTGGAGCCGGCGTGCTCGTGATAGCACTTGAGTTTCAGATCGTCGAAGCGCGCCCCCTTGAGCAGAAGCGAGCCGTCGACGCTCGGCGTGTCGATCCGGATGCGCGGCCCGCCCGCCGCCAGCGCCTGGGCGCGCGACAGATGCGCCACGCCGCCGGCCGATGTCGGCACGCCGGCGGGTGCTGCCGGACGGGCATGGACTCGCTCCGCCGCGGCACGGCGGGCTTCCGCCGCTTTCTCCGCGGGGGCGCCGACGAAGAATTGCCAGGCCAGGAAGATCGCCACCGACAGAAGCGTCGCGACGATCAGGTTGCGGTTGTTGTTGCTCGGGTTCATTCGGAAAGACCTATCGGGGCGGAACGGGGTCGAAGCCCGACGAACCGCCGAGCCAGGAAATCGGATGGCAGCGCGCGAGCCGCCTTGCCGCCAGCGCCAGCCCCTTGACCGGACCATGGGTCTCGATCGCCTCGATGGCGTATTGCGAGCAGGTCGGCTGGAAACGGCAGGCCGGCGGGAACAGGGGCGAGAGGAACCGCCGGTAGATCCTGATCGGCGCGATCAGCGTGCGCGCGGACCATGTTGTCTTGCTCACTGGACGTCTCCTCGCGGCGCCAGCCTGAGATGGGCGGCGCGCAGCGCTTGGGCAAGGTCCGATTTGAGGCTTTCGAACGGTCGCGTCGCCGTGTCCCGCCGCGCCACCAATACATAGTCGGTGCCCGGCAGCCCGCATAGGGGAAGGACCGCCGCGGCCGCGGCGCGCAGCCGCCGCTTGGCCCGGTTGCGCACCACCGCCCCGCCCACCTTGCGGCTGGCGGTGAAGCCGACGCGGAGCGCCGCGCTGTCCGGATTGGGGCAGATTTCGAGGGTCAGGCCGGGCGTCACCCGGCGGATGCCGCGTGCCGCGCGCAGGAATTCGCTGCGCTTTTTCAGGCGCTGCATCGCCGGCGGATGGATTTCCGCCTCAGGCGGAGAGCTTCTTGCGGCCATGGGCCCGGCGGCGGGCCAGCACCTTGCGGCCGCCCTTGGTGGCCATGCGTGCCCGAAAGCCGTGGCGCCGCTTGCGGACGATCTTGCTCGGCTGATAGGGGCGCTTCATGGGATTTCTCGGGCTGACGGCGAAAAGAGCGCGGGTTCTATGGCCTTGGCTAGTGGGCTGTCAACCGCAGCGGGCAGGGCGGCCCCGCCCCGGGCCGGGCTAGGATTTGCCCGCTTCTTGGGGCCTTATGCCGCCCCATGCTAGGCCGCTTCCACGCCCGACTGGCGGAAGCCTATGGGCTTGTCGCCCATAGCCTTTCCGGCCGTCTGCTGCTGCTCACAATTCTCTATGTGATGGTGGCGGAAGTCATGATCTTCGTGCCGGCGGTCGGCCGCTACCACCGCGAGCTGCTCGACAACCACATCGAATCCGCCGAACTGGCCGTCCTGCCGTTCACCGAGCCGGGCGGCCAGAATCTGTCGGAGGCCGTCCGCTCGATCCTGCTGAAGCGCGCCGGCGCCATGCAGGTGCTGCTCCAGGGCCCCGACATGCGCCAGCTGTTCCAGGTGCAGGACGAGTTCCGGCCGATCGACGCCACGCTCGATCTCACCCGCGCCCTGCCGATGACCGACATGGCCAACGCGCTGGACTGCCTGTGGAACGACGGCACCCGCATCCTGCACGTCATAGCGCCCACCCACATCAAGGGCGAGAAATCGATCGGCATCATCCTGTCGGAGGCGCCGATCCGCGCCCAGCTCGTCACCTATGCGGATCGCGTCATGGCGATGGGTCTTGTCGTCTCGCTGATCACCGCCTTCCTCGTCTTCGCCAGCCTCTACCTCGTGCTGGTGCGCCCGATGCGCCGCGTCACCGAGGCGATGGTGTCGTTCCGCGAGAACCCGGAAAATCCCGCGCACATCATCCAGGCTTCGGCGCGGGGCGATGAGATCGGCATCGCCGAGCGCGAACTCGCCGCGATGCAGCGCGATCTCTACGGCTTCCTGCAGCAGAAGAACCGGCTGGCGGCGCTCGGCCAGGCGGTGGCGCGCATCCAGCACGACCTGCGCAACATCCTGGCCAACGCCCAGCTCGCCTCGGACCGCCTGAGCGCGGTCGAGGATCCCGTGGTCAAGAAGCTGGCGCCGCGCCTGGTCTCGGCCATCGATCTCGCCGTGTCGCTCGCCACCAACACGCTGCGCTATGGCCGCGCCGACGAACGGGCGCCGCAGCGCCACGCGCTGCCGCTCGCCCCGCTCGTCGCCGAAGCCGCCGATGCCGCGATCGAAGCGCGCATCGCGCCGGTCGACATCGGCTTCGACAACCGCATCGATGCCTCGATCGAGGTCGACGCCGACGCCGAGCAGCTCTACCGACTCGTGCTCAACCTGGTGCGCAATGCGGTGGAGGCGCTGGTGGAGCAGGGCGCACCCGGTCGCATCTGCGCCAGCGCCGCACGCGTCGGCCAGCGCGTCGTCCTCGAGATCGGCGATACCGGCCCCGGCATTCCGGAAGCGTTGCGCGCGCGGCTGTTTCAGCCCTTCGCCACCGCGACGCGCGCCGGCGGCTCCGGTCTCGGTCTCGCCATCGCCCGCGACCTCGCCCGCGCCCATGGCGGCGACATCTCGCTGGTCTCGAGCGGCGCCAGCGGAACCCTGTTCCGCGTCGAGATTCCGGACCGGGAGTTGCTGTGATGGTGTGGAATCCCGCCACCTATCTCGCTTTCGCCGATGAGCGCACGCGGCCCGCGGGCGAGCTGCTGGCGCGCGTGCCCGACGTGGCGCCCGCGCGCGTCGTCGATCTCGGCTGCGGTCCCGGCAATTCCACCGCACTGCTGCGCTCGCGCTGGGCGCAGGCACGGATCGAGGGTGTCGATTCCTCCGCCGACATGCTCACGCAGGCGCGAAAATCTGGCGTGGAGGCAGACTGGGTCGAGGCCGACGTCGCGCGTTGGACCGCCGCTGAGCCTTATGACGTCATCTTCTCCAACGCGACCTTCCAGTGGCTTGGCGATCACGCGACGCTGCTGCCGCGCCTGTTGGGCGTCGTGAAGGCTGGCGGCACCTTCGCGTTCCAGGTGCCGCACAACATGGACGCACCCAGCCATGTCGCGATGCGCGAAGCGGCCGCCGCCGGCCCTTGGGCCGCGAAGCTGAAAACTGTGCGCGAGGTCGCCGTGCAGTCGCCCGCCGCCTATTACGACATCCTCAGTCCCCATGCCGCTGCGGTCGACATCTGGGAGACGGAATATCTCCATGTCCTGAAAGGCGACGATGCCGTCTTTCACTGGGTCAGCGGCACGGGCCTGCGCCCCTTCGTCCAGGCGCTCGCCGGCGGCGAACGCGACGCCTTCATCGCCGACTACAAGACGCGCCTGAACGTCGCCTATCCGCCGCGCGGCGACGGCACGACGCTGTTTCCGTTCAAGCGATTGTTCGCGGTGGCGCGGCGCTAGCGCGGCGCCAAGCACTGTTGAATGGAAGTGGCCTTCTGCGGAAACGGAACAAAGAATTCGAACACGCCCAGCACGCGGCCATCCTTCGCCGCGAGGCACACCGCCAGCGTGCCGCCCAGACAGGCTTTGCCGCAATTGCGCTTGCCGGTGATCATCCAGGTCCCTCCGTCGCGCCAGGCGCTGAGCGGCTCGTTGTCCGCCAGCACCGGCGCGCCATAGGCTGGCACCAGGATGGCGCGTGCGATCGCCAGCGCCGTCAGCGCATCCGGGACGATGTCGCGTGTGGTCGAATAACCCAGCGCCACCGGCCCCCGATCGACATTCGTGGTGACGAGCGGTGGCACGAGGATCGGCCGCGGCGGCTTCGGCGGCGTTGCGGCAGCCGCTGCAACGGTCAGAGCCACTGCTGTGAAACTGACCAGAAGAGCGCGTCCGCTGCGTGTCACCTCAGTCCCCCAGCGCCACGCCGTCGCGCCGCGGATCGGCGCCGCCGATATAGCCGCCTGGCACGCGCTGGATGATGTGCAGCCCGCTTTCGAGATTGTAGAACACGACCGTGTGGCCCATCGCGGTGAGCGGCGTCTGCAGCGCCTCGAGCGCCGTGCCCTTCTCCAGCACGGTCGGCCCGTTGGGATTGAGCGCGTGCGGCAGGGCCGCGGCGTCCTGCGGGCCCAGATGCCCGTCGATCATCGCGAGCAGCGACTGCGCGACATAGTCGATGATCGCGGGCCCGCCGGGCGAGCCGGTGGCGATGGCGAAGGCGCCCTTGGGATCGAACACGATGGTCGGCGACATCGCGCTCATCGGCCGCTTGCCCGGCCCGGGCGCATTGGCGACCGGTCGGCCGTTCAGCACCGGATCGAAGGAGAAATCGGTCAGCTGGTTGTTCAGCAGGAAGCCGTTCGCCATCGTCTCGGAGCCGAAGGCGAATTCGATGGTCGTGGTCATGGCCACGACCTCGCCGCGATCGTCCACCACCGACAGATGCGAGGTGCCGGGAAGCTGTTCGCTTCTTTGCGGCGCATAGTCGGCGCGCTTGTCGGGCGGCGTGCCGGCGGAAGCCTGGCCCATGTCCTTGGCGGGATCGATCAGCGCCGAACGCTGCGCGAGATAGTCGCGATCGATCAGCCCGCGCACCGGCACGTTGATGACGTCGGGATCGGCGAGATAGGTGGCGCGGTCGGCGAAGGCGAGCCGACTCGCCTGGGTGAAGAGATGAACTTCGCTCAGCGAATTGGGGACGAGATCGCTCTGCGGGAAGCGTTCGAGCATGCCCAATATCTGCAGCACCGCGACGCCGCCGGAACTCGGCGGCCCCATCGAACACACGCGGTAGCCGCGATAAGTGCCGCACACTGCCGGCCGCTCCACGGCGCGATAGGCAGCGAGATCCTTCAGCGTCATGCCGCCGGGATTGATCGGTGCATGCTGCACGGCGGCGACGATGTTTTTGGCGATCGGCCCGGTATAGAACGCCTTGGCGCCGCCCTTGGCGATCACGCGCAGGGTCGCCGCCAGTCTCGGGTTCTTCAGGATCTCGCCTTCGGCGACCGGCGTGCCGTCGGGGTGATAGAAATAGCGCTTCATGTCGGGCATGCGCGCCATCTGCGGGAAGGCGCGCAGCTCGGCGGCGAGCTTGCGGGTCACCGGAAAGCCGTGCTCGGCGAGCTTGATCGCGGGCTCGAACAGCTTCGCCCAGGGTAACCTGCCGTATTTGCGGTGCACCAGATCGAGCAGCGCGACATCGCCCGGCACGCCGGTCGAGAGTCCGCCGGGGATCGCATCGAAATGCGGCCGCGGCTTGCCATTGGCGTCGAGGAACATCGTCGGCGTGGCGCTGGCCGGCGCGGTCTCGCGCCCGTCGAAGCTCGTCACCGTCTTTGTCTTCGGATCGTAGAGCATCAGGAAGGCGCCGCCGCCGATGCCGGACGATTCCGGCTCGACCAGCGTCAGCACGAGTTGCGCGGCGATCGCCGCATCCACCGCCGAACCGCCCTGGCGCAGAATCTGCCGACCCGCCTCGGCCGCATAAGGGCTGGCGGCGGCGATCATGTGATGCTTGGCGATCGGTTCGGCGGCGTTGGCGCCCGAAAGCGCGAGAACAATGGTTACGGCGTAAAGCACGCCCCGCATCGCACGCATCGAATCCTCGCTCTTTCCGCCGTAGCCGCCAGACGATAGCCTTGCATACATGGTACGGCCGGGCCCGCGAAATCTCATCACCGACGTGGCGGGGTTGCGCGTGGGGAATGCCGAGGACCGCAAAGTCCTCACCGGCGTCACCGTCATTCTGGGCGATGCGCTGACGGCGGCGGTGGTCGATGTCCGCGGCGGGGCACCGGGCACGCGCGACACCGAGGCGCTCGATCCCGTCGCCATCGACGGCCGCGCCGATGCCATCGTGCTGTCGGGGGGCTCGGTTTACGGCCTCGACGCGCCGGCCGGCGTGACCGCGCTGCTGCGCGAACAGGGCCGCGGCGCGCCGTTCGGCGGCGTGAACGTCCCCATCGTTCCGGGCGCGATCCTCTTCGACCTCACCAATGGCGGCGATAAGGATTGGGGCGCCGAAACGCCCTATCGCCGTCTCGGCCGCGCGGCTGCGGAGGATGCATCGCTCGACTTTCCACTTGGTAATGTTGGCGCGGGTCTGGGCGCCCGCGCCGGCGCCTACAAGGGCGGGCTCGGCAGCGCATCTTCCGTGACCGATGACGGGTTCACGGTTGGCGCCGTCGTCGCGGTCAATTCGCTCGGCTCGCCTCTGATTCCCGGCACCGACGTGTTCTGGGCGTTCCCGTTCGAGCAGCGGGGTGAATTCGGCGCACGCCGGCTGAAGGGCCCGGTCGAGCCGGATCTCGATCTGCCGCACGACATGAAAGGCGCCTTGCCGCGCACCAATACGACGATTGCGGTCGTCGCCGTCGACGCCGAGCTCAGCGGCGTCGAGCTCAAGCGCATCGCGATCATGGCGCAGGACGGTTTCGCGCGCGCCCTGCGTCCGGTCCACACGCCGTTCGACGGCGACATCGTCTTCGCGATGGCCACGGGCAGGCGCAAGCTGGGCGAGCCGCGCCCACGCCACGTCATGCGCCTGGGCAGCATCGCCGCCGACACGCTGGCGCGCGCCATCGCCCGCGGCGTCTATGAGGCCGCATCGCTGGGCGCGATGAAAAGCTATCGGGGTTCATTTTGAGGGAGGAAGAAATGGACAAGGACATCGACTTCGCCATGCCGCGCCGCGCCTTCGTCACCACGCTGGTGACGGGCTTCACGCTGGCCGCCGGGCCGGTGCGCGCCGACGCCATCGTCACCGACACAAGCGGGCTCGACGCGGGAGAGGTCTTAATCCCCGTGGCCGACGGCACCATTCCCGGCTATCGCGCCCGGCCGGCGAACGGCAAGCACAGCGCGGTCGTGCTCGTGGTGCAGGAGATCTTCGGCGTGCACGAGCACATCAAGGATCTCTGCCGCCGTCTCGCGCACACCGGCTACTACGCCATCGCGCCGTCGCTCTATGCGCGCCAGGGCGATCCCGGCAAATACGACATGGCGCACATCATGGACATGATGAAGGACATCGTCGCCAAGGTGCCGGACGCCGAAGTGATGAGCGATCTCGACTCGACCGTCACGTTCGCGAAGTCCGAGGGCGCCGACAGCTGGAAGCTGGCAATCACCGGCTTCTGCTGGGGCGGACGCATCGTGTGGCTCTATTGCGCGCACAATCGTCATGTGCGGGCGGGCGCCGCCTGGTACGGCCCGCTTGCCGGCACCGACGGCGCGCTTCGCCCGCACACCGCGATCGAGCTTGCGGGGGAGGTGAAGGCGCCGGTGCTCGGTCTCTATGCCGGGCTCGACAAGAACATCACCGCCGACGACATCGCGGCGATGCGCAAGGCGCTGGCGATGTCCGGCAACACGACGTCGCGCATCGACGTCTTCGCCGCTGCCCAGCACGGCTTTAACGCCGACTACCGTCCCACCTACAACGAGAAGGACGCCAAGGAGGGATGGGCGCGGATGCTCGCCTGGTTCAGGGCGAACGGCGTCGGCTGAGGTTTTGAGTTTGTTTGATCGGGCGCAAAGACACGGCCGCGAAGGCGGCATGTGATTGTTGCGTGGAAATGTTGGGGGAGAACGCAATGTCCGTCAGTCCTGTCCGCGTCGGCCTGGTTATCGGATTGCTGATCGCGCTTTGGCACGCCGCATGGTCGGTGCTGGTCTTTGCGGGCCTCGCGCAGAAGCTCCTGGATTTCATCTTCTGGGCGCACTTCCTGACGCCGGCGTTTCACGTCGAAGGATTTGAGCCCATACGCGCCGCGATCCTGATCGGAGTCACCTTTGCGGTCGGCTTTGTCATCGGCTTCATCGGCGCGGTGATCTGGAACTTTTTCCATTCCGCGCACGCCTAGCAAAGAAAAAGGCCCCGGGTTTGCGCCCAGGGCCTTGGCTTGGCTGTCGCTTAGCGAACGAACACGCGCACTTCGCTCGACGTCGCGCCGGGATCGGTCGCCGACGCCACCGCCAGCCGCGAGGCCGGCACGCCCATGTCGGTCATCGAGCGCAGCACTTCCTGCGCGTGGTTCTTGGCCGAGGTCTGGGCGATCTGCACCGCCGCGGCGCTGCCGCGCGCCGGCGCCACCGCGACGACGGAGAAGCCGGCATTCGGCCGCGCCTGCAGGGCCTGGCTGAGCGCGGCATAGAGGATCTGCTGGTAGTCGACGCCCGGATGGTCGAAGCGGATCACGACCAGCGGCGTTCCTGCCATCGCCAGCGTGTTGGGGGACATCGGTCCGCCGCCGGCGGCGGTGGCGATCGGCAGACTGCCGAGATCGGCGCCATAGAGCTCGCCGTTCTTGATCGCCGAGGCGAGCGTCGTCAGGTTGGCGCGCTCATTGGCGACATAGGCGGTCTGGCGCTGGGTATCCTCGGCCGACGCCTTCAACAGGCGGTCGATCAGCACGATGGTCTGGTTGGTCTCGTCCTCGAGCACGCCGAGCTGGCGATGGTCCTCGTCGACCGCGCCGGAGACGTTGTAGGTCGCCTGGATCTGGTCGAGCGCGAAATGCGCCGCCGAGGAATCGGCGGCGATCGACGCCGACAGCGCGTTCAGCGAAATGATGTTGCCGGCCAGGCTGTCGAGCGAGGACTGGGCATTGTTCCACTCGGTGACGAGCTCGGGATTGCCGCGCGTCGTGCCGACCTGGAGCCGGGTGGTGATGCGCGCCTTGGATTCGTGATAGGCGCCGGCCGCATCCGCGCCCTGGTTGCGCAGATCGGTGAGGTGGGCGGCGTTGGCCGCGAGATGGTCCTCCAGCGTCTGGACCTGGCTGCGCAGCGTCGCGATCGTGGCGCTGACCGCCGTGCCGGTATTGGAGCCCGCCTCGATCTGGATCGGTGTGATCGCGACGACCGGGGCCGAGCCCGAAGCTGCCGGGCCGCCGCCGGTCGCCGGCATGGTGCCGGGCAGCGTTCCGCCGGTGGCCGGAGGATAGGCGCCCTGGTCGGACGACGAGGGGACGGCACCGCTGTCGGCCTCGTCGCCGAACAGCGAATTGTCGAGGTCGGTGCAGCCCGCAAGGCCCAGCCCGGCCGCAAGTGCCAGGACGCCGAGCAGGCGATACCGTGTCGCTCCAATCCCCTTCATGTGCCGCTCTCCGCCGCCGGCCGCTTCGCAAAACGCCGGTCATCCACCGTTGGGCCCGCCTCAAAAAGGCGTGAGTCCCTTGCAGGGGTCAGTCTTAACCAGCAGGACAGGCCCAAACAAGAGCACGCAATGACGCTTCCTGGGGAGATTTTCGCCGAAGCCGGAAGGACTTGGATGGCTTTCCCGTGCCGCCGCGGGACGGCGGAAAGCCCCGGGGTCCCGGCGCTTGCCTTTGGCCGCTCCCCTCAATAGGTTCACCGCCCTCAAACGCACTCGTAGCTCAGCTGGATAGAGCATCAGACTACGAATCTGAGGGTCGGGAGTTCGAATCTCTCCGAGTGCGCCACTCCCGTACAAAACTGCGAACTTCCCCGAGCTTGTCAGGGGAAGCGACGGCTGCAGCCAGTGCCAGCGGCGGACCCGAGATCATCGCGGTCTCTTTGCTGACCACGATCTCCGTGACGAGTCCGTGGACGTAGCGCTTCTGTAGCGGCCTTGGCGCGTCCAGCAGCTTGCGCTTGAGATTCGCAGCTATGGAAGTTGCCTGCGCTTTGGAAAGCGTCTGGCGAAGCTGGGGAAGCTCCGAATCCAGCGCCGCCAGCAGATGCGCGGCTTCGTCCCGCTGGCGGCTCAATTCGTCGATTTGGCCGCGAACTTGCCTCATGTCCGGCAGATCGCCGTCGGCCACGGCGGCAATGAGGCGGTCGATTTTGGCGGAGGTTTCTTTGAGCTGCTTTTCCAGGGCGGATTTGCGCACGCGGTTTTGTGCTGCGGTCCTTTGCCGGTGGCCCAAGGCTTCGCGGACCAGTGCGGGCAGACGCTCCGGCGTGAGAAGTTGGTCGGTCAATGCCCCCAGAACGAGCCTATTCAATTCATCCTCCCGAACGGCGATGGGACGGCTGCAGGTTGACGGACCTTTGAGCCGATTGGAGGAACAGGCGTAGTAGCGATAGGTGCCACCCATGCCTTTGCCTGTTCGGAGCATCATCGCACTGCCGCAGCTGTCGCAGCGGGCAAGGCCAGTCAGCAAAACGTCGCTGCTTATGGTCCGGGGTCCGGTCATTGCGGGACGGCGCGAGCGCAGGAGCGCCTGGACGCGCTTGAAGTCCGTGGCTGGAATTATCTGCGGTACGTCGATGCCAACCCATTCGTCCCTGGGCCGCGCCCGGCGCGTGCGGCTGTCATGGGTGTTGTAGTAGTAGACGCCGGAATAGGCATCGCGCGTCAGCATGGCGTGCACGATGCTGAGGTAATAGGGGTTGCCGCTTCGATTGCGAAAGCCGTTGCGATTGAGCCAGGACGTGATGTCCTTGACGCCCATCGGCCCCTTGGTGCCGTCGCCCTTGAGAAACAGTTCGAATATCTTTCTTACCGTGGCGGCTTCGCGCTCGTCGATTTCGAGGCGCTTCTTGATTTTCTGGCCGCGCTTTTCGGCCTCGACCGTGCGATAGCCGAACGGAGGAGGCGAGCCGTTCCAAAATCCTTGGCGCGCGTTTTCCAGCATGGTCCGCGTCACGTGCTTGGCGGTTTCCTCGCTGCTGTATTGATCGGCCGCTGCCAGAACAGTCTCGGCAAAATTGGCGCTCGATCCTTCGCCAAAGTCCTGCGTCATCGACACCACGGACACGCCGTACTTCTCCAGCTTGCGCTTCCAGAAGGAATAGCCGGCAACGTCGCGAAAGAAGCGCGACTGGCTGTGGATCAGAACTACGTCGATGGGCGAGGGGTCCACACAGACCGCTTCCATCATGCGCTGGAACTGGGGCCGCTTGTCGTCGCGCGCACTGGCACCGGCATCGACATATTCCGAGAGAAACGACCAACCTTTGGAGGCACAGAAGCGCTTGGCGTGGGCAAGCTGATCGGGAATCGAAATGTCGTTCTCCGCCTGCCGCGTGGTCGAGACACGGGCATAGACCGCGACGCGCTTGGTCATTTCGATGGCTCCTGATTGTCGTTGGCGACGAGGGCGCTCAGATCGTCGAGCAGTTGCGCGAACACTTCAATCTCGACCCATTGTATGGCCAAGGATTGGGGAAATTGCGCGGCGACCCGCAAGCGCTTGCGGGGCTTGCGGTTGTCGTTCGCGGGCGCGGGCCTGCCAAACCGCAAGCCTTCTGGGGGCACAGTCATTGCTCCGACCCCCTGTTGTGCAGGTTCGCTCGGTCGCGACGCGGCAAACGGCAGTCGCTGCATCGCGGTCGCCGAGCACGCGTCGGCGATGTCGATGGCTCGATGCAACACAGAAGCCCGCCCGCGACGAGCGGCGGTTGGAATGCGCGCGGTAGTTCGGCGGCGGAGGTAGTCGGCATGGTTCTCTCCTTAAAAAATTGGAGAACCGAACTACCGAGGGTTTTAGGGTGCCAAAAATGCGAGTCCCGTCAAGGGGGTCAGGATCGTGTTCGATGCTTGGCAGGTCGTCGAGCGAGTGTCGCGACACCCCCTGCATTCGTGCAACGACAGGGTCCCCGAATGCTCCGCCTGCGACCGATGAAGTCGACATCGAATGCTCGCATCGAGCGATGCCGGACCGTCGCGAAGGGGCCCCTTCAACACCCCATCCGAGGGGTGACGGTCGTCGGTACCGTCCATCGGTCGTGAGGGACTATTGCGCAACGGTCTGAACAGGGGGTGGGGGTGGGGTGGTTCCAGGGTGGTCCCAGGGTGGACGTAGGCCGGATGTAGGCTGGTTCGAACCGTTAGGGGGTATGCAGCTCAACGGTCGGGGGAAGTCGAGGGGGTGGGGTAGGGTCCGGTGGACCGTCTAAAGGGGGGTGCCGGATAGGCATGGGTACGGTCTCAATGGGTGCGCCCAACGCTTGCGACCGTTGCCGCAGTCCAACGCTTGCTCGCGAAGGCAGGGGCATCGGTCGAGTGCCTGGCGTCATACGTCGTGCCTTCCAACGAAGAAGAATTTCCAGGCTCCAAAAATATTTTCCGAATAACGCATGCGGCGGCTCGTTAGGCGTCAATTCGGACCCCGGATCGACCCGCTTTGTGCAGAACAAGGAAGTGATTCGCCGATACGGCGCTCCCTATCTGCAATATATATCGGCGGTGCCGACTTTCAGGGAATGAGCCATGCTAGCGCCGCCGGTTTCTCCCGAACGGCGCGGCGATTTCCATTTGCTCATCGCGCTCTTTTTGAAAATGGTCATCGACATTGAGCGATTGCAGCAATCGTCTCTCCACCGTGATCTCGCTCTTGACGGTTCAGCGGCAAGGGAAAATGATAATCTTCATCGCGTGTGTGTTGCGTCGATGCGAACCGAAACGAGTCTCGCATCTGTATCCTCCCGGTTGGCGGCGTGTCCGCCGTGTCCGGAGGTTCGTAAGCGCTGCGTTCTAGCGTCAGTAAATTGAAATCTTCCGGCCGTTCGCGTTTCGGCGGCGGCCGTTGCAGTTGTTTCAACGCGCGCACTGGGGCTCGCCGTTGACGCGGCACGCCCGGTGCAAGGGAGTATCCCATGCACAAGACGCTCATTCTGTCGGCTACTCCGCTCGCAATAGCGGCGCGGCAACATCAAGCGTGAGCGGAGGCGGCGATGTTCGATAGAGCAGCCCTTGCGGAATACCTGCGCGGCAAGATGCCGGCAGTTTCCTTTGGCCTCATGGGCCTCGTCGGCATCGGCATGGCGGCGGCGGCGTTCGCGGCAGCATCCGCGCCCGCCAAGGCGCCGCCCATGGCGTTGCCGGGAAGCTTTCATGTTACGGCGACGGGCGCAGGCAGCTATTCGATCCCGATCACCGTCCCGCCGGGAACGGCGGGCATGGTGCCGGCGATCTCGCTGAACTATTCGAGCCAGAACCACGACGGCTATGTCGGCTGGGGCTGGAGCCTCAGCTATGGCGCCGCAGCGACGAACCTTTCGGGAAGTGCCGTGCGCGGAACCGGTCGCACGCCAACGAGCGCCGATCAGCTGATGTCCGTGGTCACGGACAATTCTGGCATACAGACCGCCTCCACCACGTTTGGCAGCGGCGATCTGAGCGCCGGCAACGACACCGGCGGCCTGCGCGCGATCAGCCGTTGTCCCAGGACGCTGGCCCAGGACGGCGTGCATGGGAGCGTCAACTACGACGCCAACGACCGGTTCTGTCTCGACGGCCAGCGTCTGGCCGTAGTCAGCGGCACCTATGGCGCGTCGGGGAGCAAGTACCGAACCGAGATCGAGTCCTTCCAGGACATCACGCTCAATGGCAGCGGGACCGGCAGCACCTCCTACTTCGTCGTGCGCACCAAGAACGGCCAGACTTTGGAGTTCGGCAACACCTCGGTCTCGCGCGTGTACGCGACCGGTACGTCCGTGCCGCGCGCCTGGGCTCTCGACAAGGTGACCGACACCAAGGGCAACTACCTCACCATCTCCTACGACTACGACAATTTGAACGGCGAAGCCTATCCGCTGGAGATCGACTATACCGGCAACACCGGCACAAGCCTGGCGCCGTATAACAAAGTCGTATTCATCTATTCGACGACCCGCGCCGATGCCGTCCCCTATTACCAGGCCGGTTCGCACCAGCTCCTCACCCATCTTCTGACCGATGTCAAAACCTATCAGGGCGCCTCGCTCGTACTCGACTATAAGCTCGCCTATCGCGCGGGAACCACAACCACACACAGCCGGCTGACTTCGGTCACGTTGTGCGATTCCTCAACCACCAACTGTTTGCCGGCGACGACCTTCACCTGGCAGGGCGGCACCGGCACGGTGAGTTTCCATTCGGTGACGCTGTCGCTCGGCGCCAACGCAACTGGCATTCTCGCCGATGTGAACGGCGACGGGATTCCCGACACCTTCGTCAGCAATTTCGTCTCTGGCTGCGCGACCGAATGGGCGCTTTTCACGGGCAATCCGACCGGAGGCTTCACGGCGGGTCCGAGCAACTATTTCTGCGCGCCATTTGGAAGCGTGCAACCCGTCGACCTGAACGGTGACGGTCTGGCCGACTTCATGTTCACGGTGTCTTTCGGAACCCCGAGCAATTCCTTTGCCATGAACACCGGCAGCGGCTTGTCGATGACGGGCACATCGATCTCCGGACTATACTACCAGGGTGATTACAACGCCGACGGCCGCACCGATTTCTACTCCGACGGAGGGGACTCAGGCACGGGAAGTCCGGTGTTATGGCTGAGCAATGGCGACGGCACCTTCTCGTCAGGAACGCCCGCGCCGATTGGCGACAAATGGATCGATGTCGCGGATTTCGACGGCGATGGCTGCGCCGACGTTCTGTTCGGCGTTCGTATACCGCCGCCGCCGATCGTACCCGCCAATATCGACTTTTCCTGCAGTCCAGCTACGTCCTCCATCACCGTCAGCGACAGTCTGAACAATATTGCCGACGGTCGAACCGGCGGCGTAATCGGCGACTTCAACGGCGACGGCAAGGCCGATCTATTTATTCAGAACGTCCTCAATCTCTCGTCCGGCACCGGCATGGTCCCGACGACCTTCGACATCACCACCATCACCAGCATGTACACGACCTACCAAATTTACGGTGGGGACTTTAACGGCGACGGACGGACGGACATCGCGGTGTGGTCGAACACCGGGTCCACCGACACGGTGACGATCTACCTTTCGACCGGAACAGGCTTCGTCAACGCCGGCACGACCACAATCGGAACCGGCGTTGGGATCAGCGTCGCCGATCTCAACGGCGATGGTGCGTCCGATCTCATGATACTTGGCGGGGCTTCCTTCACCCCGGTCGCGGAATTCATCAACGACTACACACCCGAAGTCATCACCGCCGTCTCGAACGGCATCGGTGCGACCACCAACATCGCCTATGACCGGCTCAACGACGCCACCGTCTACACCAAGGGCACGGGTGCGACCTATCCGACCCAGGATGTCGAGAACGGCATGTATGTCGTCTCCGAGGTCGACACGGCCAACGGGCTCGGTGTCTGCACGCCTCCTAGCATGACCAATTGCTACCGGATGACCTATGCCTACGCGGGCGCCAAGGCCGACCTGCAGGGGCGCGGCTTCCTCGGATTCAGCCAAGTGGTCGCCACCGACCCGCAAACCGGGTTGATCCAGACCACCAACTATCGCACCGATTTTCCCTTTATCGGCGTGGTCGACTCGCAGACGATGGCCACGTCCGTCACTCGCAATGGCTGCGTCGCCGGCACCACGCTCAAGCACGTCGCCAACAGCTATAGTGCGACGCCCCCGACAAGCAGCCCAGCGCCGTACTTTGTGTTCCAGACGAGAGCCGATGCCACCGGCGCCGATTGCGACGGCACGAACCTGCCGCCCTCCAGGACAAACTATACCTACGACGCCTATGGCAATGTCACGCAATCGGCCGAGACGACCTATGTCAGCACCATCGGGGGCACGGTCTCGTCCACCAGCACGACCAACAACACCTTCTCCAACAACACGACCAATTGGCTATTCCTGTTGACGCAAGAAGCCGTCATCAATGTCGTCGGTTCGTCGAACATCACGCGGACGACGGCCTTCGCGTACGCCACCGGAACCGACTATCTGAACCAGGTCGTCGTCGAGCCCGGCAGCTCGACGCTACTCCAGCAGACCACCTACACGCTGGACGGTTTCGGCAACCGCACCGTAGCGCAGGTCAGTGGCTCGAACTTCACCACACGCACCAGCCATGCGAGCTACGACACCCAGGGCCGCTTCATCCTGACTGCCACCGACGCGCTCGGCCATGTCCAACACTACACCAGCGATCCTGCCTTCGGCGGACTTCTGACCCACACCGATCTCAACGGGCTGGTGACGAGTTGGACCTACGACACGTTTGGCCGAAAGACGCTCGAAGTCCGTCCCGACGGCACGAAAACCGCCGGCGCGTACTTCTACTGTTCCGGCGTCGCTGGCGGCTCCTATAGCTGTCCGACGAACGGCGCCTTCGTTACGCAGGCCACGCCGCAGAACACTGCTACCGGGCTCCAGAACGGTCCACGGGCCGTCGTCTACTTCGACTACCTGAACCGCCCCATCGCTACCGACGTGCAAGGCTTCGACGGCTGTGTGATCCGAAGCTCGACGATCTTCGATGCCAATGGGCGGGTCTATCAGACCAGCCGTCCTTACTTTGTGGCGACAGCAGGCATCTGCAGCGCCGGCACGCCCAAATGGACCACAAACACTTATGACGACCTTGGTCGTATCACGCTCGCGGTGATGCCGGACGCCAGCCACACGACTTACGCCTATCACGGCCTGGTGTCGTCGGTGACCAACAATCTCAGCCAGACCACGACCACGACCAAGAACCCGCAAGGCCTCGCCGCAACTATCGCGGACGCGCTCACACACAACACGAGCTACGTCTATGACGCCTTCAACAATCTCCTGTCGGTCACCGATCCGTCGGGCAACGCCACCAGGAACACCTATGACATCCGGGGCGACAAAACGGCGTCGAACGACCCGGACATGGGGTCGTGGAGCTATACCTATGACGGTCTGGGCGAGCTGCTGACCCAGACCGATGCCAAGAGTCAGGTGACGACCCTAACCTACGATCTTCTGGGCCGCGTCACTCAGCGCGCCGAAACCGGCCTGACCAGCACCTGGACCTGGGACACCGCCACGCATGGCGTGGGCCTGCTGGCGTCTGCAGCGACCAGCGGCGGCTACAGCCGGGTCATGACCTACGACACGATCTCGCGGCCTGCCACGACCACGCTGACCATAGGTTCAAGCAATTACACCTACACCACCACCTACGACACCACGACCGGCAAGATTGCAACCGTCACCTATCCCTCAACCTTTGCGACGCTCAGCGTCTACAACGCGCTGGGCTATCCCTCCCAGATCAAGGACAGCAGCACCGGTTCGGCGCTGTGGACCGCCAACACGCTGGACGCCGAGCTGCACCTGTTGCAGCAGACCCAGGGCAACGGCGTCGTCACCAACCAGACTTTCGATGCCAACACCGGCCTGCCACAGACCTTGCGCGCCGGCACGAGCGGCGCGGTCGCCTCGTTCGACTACGGCTTTGACACCATCGGCAACCTCGTCTCGCGCGCCGACAACAACGAGAGCTACACCGAGCGTTTCTGCTACGACCAGCTGAACCGGCTGACGAGCTATCAGCTCACAACCTCGACCTCGTGCCCCTTGAGCGGAAGTGGCGCCAAATCGGTGAGCTACGACGCGCTCGGCAACATCACCAACAAGTCCGATGTGGGCGCTTACACCTATCCGACGTCCGGGCCCTCCTCGGTGCGACCGCACGCGGTATCGTCCATCGCCGGCACCGTCAACGGTGTCGTCAATCCGAACTACCACTACGACGCCAATGGCAACATGGATTGCGTCTATACCGGGTCCTATCCGACCGGCTGCTCCGGAGGCGGCGCAGTCCGCAAGATCGTCAGCACGTCGTTCAACATGGCCGACACGATCACGCAAGGCACCACCACGGTCGCCTTCACCTACGACAGCGAGCACCAAAGGATCACACAGGCCAGCACCGTCGGCGGCGTCACCGCCACGACCTCTTATCTGAACGATCCGGCTTCCGGCGCGATGAGCGAGCATGTCTCGTCCGGCGGCAGCGTGACTTGGCACGACTATGTGCAGGTCGGTGGGCAGATCGTTCTTCAGCACAGCACGAGTTCGGCGCCTGCCACCTGGGCTTACTTTACGCTCGACAGCCTAGGCTCGGTCGCCGTCATCGCCGACGCGAGCGGCGCCGTCACCCAGCGCCTCAGCTACGACGCCTGGGGTAAGCCGCGCAATCCCGACGGCAGCGATGCCGCCTGCGGCGCGATTGCTTCGCCCACCACGCGCGGCTACACCAACCAGGAACAGATCGCATCCCTCTGCCTCGTCAATCTCAACGCGCGGATGTACGACCCGACCATCGGGCGCTTCCTTAGCCCCGACAGCGAGATCGACAAGCCCTACGAGCCGCAAGCCCTCAACCGCTTCACCTATGTCGATAACAGACCGCTCACCCTCGTCGATCCGACGGGGATGCACGGGTGCGCCAGCGATCCCTCCTGCACGCCGACTTTCTACAGCACTTCGGATTCTGCGTTGAAGGATTTTGACTTCGACAACGGGTTCACATTCACGGGCGGTGGCACCAGCAGCGGTTCGGTTGGGAGTCTGGCTTCGGGCGGAAGCGAGGGCGGGCAAGGACTGAGTTCAGGAAGCGGCCAAAATACCCAAGGAAGTGAAAAGAGCGGCTCCAGCAGTAGTACTCATGGCTCTCCAGACACGAACTCAGGCAGATACATTCAGGTTGCAGGTGGCGCAACCGGACATTGGGATGGCCACGGTGCCTCTGGGCATTGGAAACCCGCCGAAGAACCACCTTTGGAAAATGGCGGCGAAGACATCATATTTGGAGCTCTGACACTTCCGCTTGGGGGTGAAGGGTTCGAATTGAGTGGTGCGGAGAGTGCATTCGAGGGGCAGTTACTAAAAAAGTCCCTTGCTAGCGAATCGCAGATGGGGGAGATCGTGTCGGGAGCTGGGCAACCATTTGCCGGGGCTGGTGCCAACCAGGCAATTCATGATGTTCCGAGGCTTGTTAGTGAATACGGAGGGAAGGCTGGCGATTGGCAAAAGGTAAGGAGTAGTAGTTATACCGCATCGGATGGCTCAAGGTTTGAGACGCACGCCTATCGCAATATGAACACTGGGCAGGTTGTAGAACTGAAAACTAAGGTCGCAGGTCATTAAAAATGAAAGTGATTTGTAAGCACAGTGATCTCACCCAAGAGCTAGCGCTCAAATTTGGTGCCGAAACATCTGCTCGTCCTAGATTTCAACTAACGATAGGCCATGTCTATGCTGTTGTCTCTGTCACTCCGATGCCTGTAAATCCGGTTTATGGTTCGTGCTCGCTTTTTGATGTAATCGACGATGCGGGCCGTTTGTGTCCCGCCCCCGCATATTTGTTTGCAATAGAAGATGGTAGGCCATCGAGACACTGGATGGCTGTTTACCGCAATGGGTTTATTGCCTTCTGTCCGCCTGACATGGCTTCAGAATATTTTGCTGACGATCTATCCGAGGGAAATCTAGATGCTTTGACAAAATGGGATGAGATAAAGCTGAAATTCCGTTCAGAGATATAGGTTCTGTCGTCACTTGGCACAAGCGGGGCAGGTTACCTCTCGAGCCTCGCGGCGCTGCTTTCCAATGCCTCGCCTGTCTATATTGACGCACACTACCCAGTTCGCATCTTCATCTCGTTTGGTGCGCCACTCTACGCCGCTTCGCGTCGACACGCTGTCGCGGTCGGCAATTCGGGGACATAATACTTAATTGACGGATGCGATACGGTGCGCGAGGCTGGGGCATGGCCAGAATGGCGCGTGTCGTGGCGGCGGGTGTGCCGCATCATGTGACCCAGCGCGGCAATCGCCGCCAGAAGGTCTTCTTCGACGACGGCGACTACGCGGCGTATCGCGATCTGCTGGCCGAGAGCTGCCGCGCGGCCGACGTCGCGGTCTGGGCCTACTGCCTGATGCCCAACCATGTGCATCTGATCCTGGTGCCGTCCGATCGCGATGGACTGCGCGCGGCGCTCGGGGAGGCGCACCGGCGCTACACGCGCATGGTCAACTTCCGCAAGGGCTGGCGCGGCTATCTCTGGCAGGGCCGCTTCGCCTCGTTCCCGATGGACGAGGACTATCTGTATGCCTGCGCGCGCTATGTCGAACTCAATCCAGTGCGCGCCGGGCTCGCAGCCCGGGCACAGGACTGGCGCTGGTCTAGCGCGCGGGCGCATCTGACCGGAAAGGACGACGGTCTGGTGAAGGCGGCGCCGCTGCGCAAGCGGGTGAAGGATTGGCGCGCCTTCCTGGGCGAGGGGCTGGACGATGCGGCGCGCGATGCGCTGCGCGCGTCGGAGCGCACGGGCCGGCCGCTCGGATCGCAGGGCTTCGTGCGGCAATTGGAGAAACAGCTCAAACGGACGCTGCGGCGCCGCAAGCCCGGCCCGAGGCCCGCGGCATAGGATGCGCGTCAGGGATCGCTGTTCCAGCGCGACCTTAGTTAAGTATAGTGTCCCCGGATTTCGGATTTTATTGGACGTGGGAGGTTGGCGCCCTATCAATGAAAGCCGAACAAGATGCGCTCTTCGCGTGGAAGGCTCTGATCGAGGGCCGCGCAGTCAACCGCGATGCGTTCCAGTTGATTGACGGTAGAATAGACATCCGAGGCCTTGTTCTGCCCACGGCGTCGGTAGAGAGTCGTATAGACCTCCCGGTTGCGACCCTTGAAAAGACACGACAACCTGTCCGCATAGCGAATGCCAAATGGAATTCTATCGACTTTACATCCTCCTTCATTTCGAACTTGAAGTTTGAGGATTGCGAATTCACGAATTGCGTATTCGATAGCTGCGATTGCACGAATTGGGGTATTTGGAGCTCGAAACTTACCGAATGTAGCTTCGTGGAAGCGAAGCTACGAGGCGCGGTGATGGGAGGTCTGACGAATCGTCGTCTCAGGAACGAATTTGTCGGTGTGAATTTTTCGAGCACTGATTTGCGTGGAAGCTACTGGCCCGCAGGAAAAGTCTTTCGATGCCTGTTCGACGGCACAAAATTGGATCGAGTCGAGTTTGGATCAGTGGAATTTGTAGATTGCCGATTTTTGGGCCCGCTTAACTCGACAATATTCTATCGAACAGGCTTCGATGGACAGGAATTCCCGCCAAACGACTTGCTAAACGTCGATTTTAGCGACGCGACACTATCGATGGTAGCATTTCGCGGGCCTTCTTTGGTGACCACGAAATTTCCGAACGATAGCGACCACGTCGTTATCGAAAACCTTCCCCGCGCGCTTGCCACGCTTATCTATCTGGTGAAACAACAGAAGTCTTCCGGATGGCGCGCTGTCGAGGCAATATTGATGCAAATTGACAAATGGCGCGGACACTTTCAAAAGCGGTATGTGCTCAACATGCGCGATATGCAGGAATATGTCGGCCAGGATGGGCTCAGGATCTTCGTTGATATGCTGAAACAGTCTCAGGCGAAACGTCGTTGACGCGCACAAGACGCGCGGCTTCCGGGGACATTGTACCAATTCGGATTCAGTCACCAACTGCGATCGCGTCGCCCGTTCGCAACAGGGACGCTCACCCTCCAGTTCACATTTTTGCCCTGTCGGGTGCGCCACTCTACGCCGCTTGGCGTCGACACGCTGTCGCGGTCGACCGGGTGGCAGGCCACCACGGCATCATTCGGCGTAGGGTGTCTCCCGAAGCCTCTTTAGGAGCGCAGGGTGCGCGCCACTGGCGCCGTTTCAGGGTCGGCGGCTCGCCGCTCCTGCGTTTTCGACGGCCCTTTCGCTGAATGTCCGCGGCTTCTGCTCCGCAAGAAGTCGCTTCACATTG
>Ga0134126_10002628_pt1 | contig 22606 bp, 17 predicted proteins | sample KB31752_FD_96881 | JGI IMG/M metagenome (GOLD analysis project Ga0134126, IMG submission 96881) | Terrestrial soil microbial communities with excess Nitrogen fertilizer from Kellogg Biological Station, Michigan, USA - KB3-175-2 | ecosystem: Environmental > Terrestrial > Soil > Unclassified ... | reverse complement strand
TCAGTATATTCCAGGATGCCTTTCATATTTGTTTCAGATGCCTTTTTGAAGGCTGCATTGATTTGTTCTACCGTTACATCCTTTTTTACAGTACAAACGAAATCGGTAATAGAACCTGTGGCAACCGGCACGCGGAAAGAACCGCCGGTCAATTTGCCATTGAGATGCGGCAGGATTTTGCCAACAGCTTCTGCTGCACCTGTCGATGTTGGTATAATGTTAACCGCCGCTCCACGTGCCCTGCGAAGGTCGCTGTGAGGGGAATCCTGAAGGCGCTGGTCGGATGTATAGGCATGAATGGTCGAGAGAAATCCATATTCGATGCCCACGAGGTCGTCAAGCACTTTTATCATAGGGGCAAGACAGTTGGTGGTGCAGGACGCGTTGGAAATAACCTTATCGTTTGCAGAAAGTTTGTCATCGTTTACACCAATCACAAAAGTTGGAACATCCCCCTTGGCCGGGGCAGATATAATAACTCTTTTAGCGCCTGCCTGTATATGTTTTTCAAGTTCTTCGCGTTTGGTAAAACGGCCGGTAGATTCTATCACTATATCTACTCCCATGGCGCCCCAGGGTAGTTTGGTAGGGTCGGATTCTTTTAACGAAGCAATTTTTTTGCCGTCAACGATCAGGTTCTGGTCGTCATGGCCAACGGTACCGGCGAACATGCCCTGTACGGAATCATATTTAAGAAGATGGGCGAGGGTTTTATTGTCGGTGATGTCATTGATAGCGACTATTTCTATCTCAGGATATTGCAGCAAAGCCCTGAAACTTAAACGGCCAATACGGCCAAATCCATTGATAGCAACTTTTATTGAATTCATATCTACTTGATTAATATTGTTTTGATTTTAAAAAATGGTTAAATTGTATCCTTTCAAAAAGAGCAGCAAAGGTAGCGATAAAATTTTCTACCAGTATAGGGTCAGGGTTCAAAAAATATTGGTAATTTTGCGCCTCATTTAGACAAACTGGTCCGTTCGTCTAACGGTTAGGACCTCAGATTTTCATTCTGGTAATAGGGGTTCGATTCCCCTACGGACTACCTGAAGCAATTATAAAGCCCTGCAAATAAACAATTTGCGGGGCTTTTGCTTTGTAGTGGGAACAAAACACAAGTGTTTGATTACACGGGATAGCTTTTAATATAACATAGGTTTGTTTATTACAAAACCTTTAATTTCACTTCCAGCCAGAGTATTCCTTGAATCTAATGAAATCTTAGTGACAATGTCTCGTCATTGTTTATTACTTGCCGAGGACGTATATTTGTTTTTTGATACCTAATTAATGTCATCTCCAATTCAAAATAAGCAAACCGTAGACTTTCTGTGGGATTGGACTGAAGATAAAGATTGGAAAAAATTACTAATTCATAGTGTTGTTATTGGCCAGACATCTCTTTCAAATACCGAAAGGGAAACTGTTTTTAATTATTTCCTTCAATCAATTGGGTTAGCTAACAAGTTGCCAAAACTAAATTTATTAAAACCAAATTTTAGCCTGTCATCCAAAACAGTTAAATTAATTTCGTTATCAAACGTACAAGGTGTGAATAGACTGGCTAAAGGCCAAACCATAAGATTTGGTAAGAACTTGACAGTTATATTTGGAGAAAATGGAACAGGCAAAACAGGATACGGAAGAATTCTCAAAAGTCTCGGCTTTAGTTATGATATTCAAGATACAATCTATGGTAACATTTTTAGCTCCGACTCTGAACAACAATCTGCAGACCTCCAATACGAGATTAATGGATTGAATAAAGATTTTCTTTGGAATGGTATTAACAATTCTGAGGATTTACAAGCTATTTCAGTTTTTAACAGTAACTGTGTACAAATTTCCCTTTCTGATAGAGAACTGTTAGTAACCCCGATTGGGTTCCACTTATTTAGTTTGGTTACAGAGGAACTTACAGAGCTAGCAAAATTATTAAACCAAAAGATTAATGGCATTTCAATCACTCTTTCATGGTCATCTAATTTGCATGTTTCAACGCCTCAACATTTATTTATATCCTCTTTAGGGAAAGACTCTGATATTCAAACATTGGATAAAGTGTCATTGATTGATACTGGTTACGATGAAAAAAAAGGCGGTGTAGAAAAGGAATTAAGAGACTTGAACAAGGATTATATTAATTTAGAGATACAGAAATACAGAAGTTCTTTAAATGAGTTAACAATTATCCTTTCCAAGATAAAGTCTTCTGAAAAAATTTTAAATCCTTCAAGATGGTTAGATCAAATTGAGTTTAACAAGGAGATTTCCACGCTTGAACAAAATGCAAGCAAAAACTTGCAGAATGTTGTAAAGGATTATGGAATTAACTTTTTCGATACAAAGCAATTTCAGGATTTCTTAAAAGCTGCGGAGGATTACATAAAAATAACCTATGGTGAAAGTTATCCTAATGAAGAAGATGCCTGTATTTATTGTTTGCAGCCGCTTAAAAGCGAAAAATCTATTAATCTCCTTAAAAGTTATAGGATTCTTTTGAACGGTGATTCTCAAGAAAGACTAAGTGCATTGAGAAAAGGAAAAAAGGAAGCCATTGACCTATCTAACAATATAGATTCCAATTTGAGGATTAACCAACCAATTTTAGGCTTCGATTCGGAAGAAAAGGTGAATCAGCCCGGGGAATTATTAGAATACAATAATGCGATGACATTATTAAAAATTAGGTTCTCGAATGGTAACCTAACGGATGATGATATTTTTGATTTCAATCATGAAAGTTTTATAAAACTGGTTGAGTCAAGAATCAATTTTGTTCAGAACAAACTGAGTAATTTGAGTGATTTATTGCAAAACATGAATCCAAAGGAAATATTGTTAACGCAAAGCATTTCAGAATTATTAGATAGGAAATTGCTTAATTCCAACTTAGAAGAAGTAAAAAAAGTAATCGCAAACTTTAAAATCCGTGACCTTTTAGAAAAACATACAAACGATTTTAATTCTTACGGTATAAGTAGAAAGACGACAGAAGCAAGGGACGAACTGATTGAAAAAAATTTCAAATCGATTTTCGATAAAGAAATGAAAGCATTTAGAAAATCACACATTCCGATTGTATTCAATTTTGGAACTGTTAAAGGGGCTTCTAAAATATCCCATCGCATAAATGATTATATCCTTCTTGAAATCTTAAGCGAGGGAGAACAAAAGTCTATAGCATTAGCTGAGTTTTTAACTGAACTTCAATTAGATGGAATAAAGGCACCAACTATTTTTGATGACCCAGTTAATAGCTTAGACCATAAAATAATTGATGATGTCGCTAAGAGATTGATAGATCTGTCCTCAGAGAGGCAAGTTGTAGTTTTTACTCATTCAATTTTACTATATAATAGCCTGTTATATTCGAAAGGTTTAGCGTACAATAAAAAGTTAGATTTTAAATTTTACAATACACAAAATCAATATAATGAGACTGGTTTTATTACAGAGGCCGAAGAAAGCGTTAACAAAATTTCCTCATATATCAAGAAGATTAATATATTAATTAAGAATGATCCGAAAGGAAGGCCCGAAATTGAAGTTGCGGAGGATGGATATGGTTTTTTGAGATCAGCAATTGAGTTGTGCGTTGAGAATGAAATACTGCAAGGCACTATAAAGCGGTACCAAAAAAATGTCGCATTAACAAATTTCGTCAAAGTTGATGGAGATAGTCTTAACAAGCATAAAAAAACGCTAAACGATATATTTGAACGTTGTTGTAGTTTTATTAAAGGTCATAGTAATCCTGAAACTGTTTATAATAACCCCAGCCTTATGGGACTAATTTCCGACTTTACAGAATTCGAAAGCATAAGAAAAGAATTCGTATCATCGTCTACCTGATAATTTTTTAATAAAGGAATTCTGAAATCAGCTTTATATGGCATATAAAATGCGAAGTGAACTTTCTGAGGCACAAATTGAAGCAGATATATCTAATTATCTTGGTTGGATATCCCCATCTGTAATTCCATTTAGATTAATTGCTGTTAATGAACAATTAACAGGAGCTGACAAAAAATTGAATTTAGCCATTCCAATATATATGCAATTTAAGGTGTCGGAAGGTCTAATGCCAATATCAAAATTTCCACATACCTTCATTCCAAATTTTTTGTATAGTCATAATTCAAAGCCTCTTAATCGAATAAGGGAATATAGGAGAGCTACTGATTTATTTGACCGGCCAACACTTTATTTCAAATTAAGGAGAATTGCGATACATGCAGAAGATTATCAGCACAATGTTTTATTCAAATTATCAAATATCCCTAAATGTAAAGCCTTTTATGTTGCTCCATTGATGCTTAAAGATAATGAATATCAAATGTCCTTATTTTCATCATTTCACAGGCCAATATATCCATTCTATCATCGAAATATTGACATTTACCATGACAATTGGCTTTCTCACATTGGTACTGTACCATTTTTAAGAGCTCATATTTCTATCCCACCAATTGAAAGAGTGAATACAGATAATCATTACTATTCCTTCTCAACTTCGGGTAATGACATTGCATGGCATTCAAAAGGTAGTCTTGTTAAAGAGCCTGTATATCGTTTAGGAGATACTATTAAAACCATACTTAATAATGCAGTTTTAAATGAATATTTTTGGTCTACTCCGAAAGAATTACTTAACTCAATTAGGAATGAGTTCAATACGGAAAGTTTAATTCAGTTTAATGACAATCAATTCCCCATTGATCAGTTACAGAGTTTTGGTGAACAGCTCTTTGCACTTTATGGTATAAAGCAATTCTTATTATTGACTGAAAGGGAAGCATTAAGTTTTTAAAGATAAAAAAAGCCTGACAAATTTCTCTGTCAGATCAACAATATACAGGCTTTTTACGCCTCCGCTACTACCTTCGCCGGCGCTATCCCAAGTTCAGAAACTAATTGCTTTTTCATGCTGAGCAAGGCTATATGAATGGAAAACAGTTCATCTACGGCTTCATCTGTTTCTAATTGAGGTAGCCCCTTAAGGTTTTCGTCCAGCATTTTGTTGATCTTGGAGAGCTTTAAGTACCCGATGGCCGATTTGATCTCGTCCTTATAATTGTGGTCCGGCCCGATGATAGTTCTTCCTAAAAATTTTTCCCATCCCGGACTCAGTTGATAGCGGTCTGTAATAATATCATATATAAACCGGCGCATATCTTCTGACTTGTCCTGTATCAGGAAATTAATGTCAACAACCCTGTTTTCCTGCTCGGTAACTTCTTTATATTGGGTAAAAATGTCCAAACAGTCTTTATTCTCCCAATCCATTTCAGATACCGCCCTATAAATATACTGTGCGCAGGTCATATCATCTGCATACAACCTGTCGCCATAAAGTAACAATACTTTAATCAACTGTTTTTCCTGTTTGTCTGCACTGAGCGGCGTTTGCAGTTCCTGTTCCTGGCTGAATGCCTGTGGTTCGATATTTAAATCAGGGGCGTTGTTCTGTTTTTTAAAACTGGAGGCGGCCATACGGCGCAGTTCATCGTTCAAAATCTTTTCTTCAATATCGAGCGACTTGGCTATTTCGCGGATATATAAGGAGCGCTTGATATTGTCGCGGATCAGGATCACTGAGCTGATCATTTCCCGCGCCACTTCAGATTTTTTAATTGGGTCCCTGAGAATATCATCCGATAACAATCCCGCCCTGAAATCAACAAAATTTTTGCTGTTGTCTTTAAAATATTTCTCAACAGTTTCAATATCAAAAGCCTTCACAAAAGAATCCGGGTCGTGTTCTGTGGGCAGCAGCAGCATTTTTACATTCAGTTCCTGCTCCAGTGCCATGTCTATGGCACGCAGGGATGCTTTTTGTCCGGCAGCGTCGCCGTCAAACAGGAAGGTAACATTATCTGTAAATCGTTTCACCAGGCGTAGCTGGTCTTCTGTAAGGCTGGTACCGGAAGAGGCAGCCACGTTTTCAATGCCTGCCTGGTGTAGCGCCAGCACATCCATATAGCCCTCAACAACAATACATTCATCCTTTTGGCGGATAGCCTTTCGGGCCTGGAACAGGCCGTAAAGGATTTTGCTTTTATTGTATATGTCTGTCTCGGGATTGTTAATATACTTGGCCTCTTTGGCATTGTTCTTCAAAATACGTCCGCCAAAACCAGCCACCTTGCCTGCGATGTTATGTATCGGGAACATAATCCGCTCGTGAAACCGGTCGAGTACCATTCCGCTATCTGTTTCAAAAGACATCCCGGTTTTTAGCAGATACTCCTTACTGTATCCATTTTCAACTGCCCATTTGCTGAAACCGTCCCTGCCAATGCCACTCCAGCCGAGTTGAAAGGATTCGATAATATTGGGTTTCAGCTCACGCTCTTTGAGATAAGGTACCGCAATGTTTTTGCCATCTTCGCTTTCAAAAAGTTTCTGGGTATAATATTTTTGTGCGGCGCCCAAAAGAATAAAAAGACTGTCGCGCTCAGTCTTTTGCTCAATTTCTTCCTTTTTCTGTACCGTTTCTTCAACCTCAATATGGTATTTGGCTGCCAGGTATTTGAGCGCTTCAGGGTATGAAAGCTGCTCATGGTCCATGATGAAATTCACCGAATTACCTGCTTTGCCGCAACCGAAACATTTATAAATACCTTTTGCAGGAGAGACAGTAAACGAAGGTGTTTTTTCATTGTGAAACGGACATAACCCCAGCAAATTAACACCACGCCGCTTCAGGGTTACAAAATCACCGACCACCTCCTCCACGCGGACGGTGTTCATGATGCGGTCTATCGTATCGTTGGTAATCAAGTTTAGTTATGTATATATTTCGAACTGTGTTTCAAAACCAATTAACAAAGTTAGAATTTTTGCTGACTTTAAATGATGATATGTTCTTATTCTTATTTCGATTTTTGAACTAACCTGCTTAGACTTTGCGTTCTTTGCGAAACACTTCGCGTTCTTTGCGAGAAATTTCACGCAAAGTGCGCAAAGAATAAAAACACGCAAAGGCCGCAAATCCAAAAGTTACACCAGAATGCTCCTGCACGAAAACACACTTGTCTCCCTGGATCTTCTTGAAAAAGAGTTCGTTTGCAACTTATCTGCCTGCAAAGGCGCCTGTTGCGTGGAAGGTGATTCGGGTGCGCCACTTGAAATTTCTGAGATCGAAATCTTAAAGGAAAATATCGAAGAGATAAAACCTTTCATGGAAGAGGCTGCTTTAAAACTTCTTGAAAAAAAAGGCTTTTATGAAACAGATACCGATGGCGACCTGGTAACCAATTGCCTGAACGGCAAGGAATGTATTTTTGCTGTCACTGAAAATGGGAATTATCGTTGCGCCATAGAAAAAGCAAACGAAGCCGGGAAAATTGATTTCAGGAAACCTGTTTCCTGTCATTTATATCCCGTAAGGGTTTCCAAAACAGGGGAATATGACGCGGTCAATTTCAGCAAGTGGGAGATATGCAACCCCGCTTGTGAACTTGGCGCATCCTTGAAAGTACCAGTGTATAAATTTCTAAAGGACAGCCTTGTCCGGAGGTTTGGGGAAGAATGGTACAATGGACTGGACGAAATAGCCAGGGGGTATGCGATGAGGTGAGAAGTCAACTATTACCTGATAGCTAATTTCAAAATTCTCCCCAACGCCCACTTCAACCATAACCATTCCCGGGTTAATCCCCTTTCGTTCAGAAGGTTTTCAAATTGCCGCGGAGTTATATCGTCCCTGATAGCCAACCTTCCGGAGACCAGGCACCGCTTTACGTAATAATTTTTTTGAGTTGGTTCTGAACTGAATAGGCACTTGATTCCCACTCCATTGCATGCCTCGGCTACTTTTCTGGAATACCAGCCTCCCGGAACGGAAGCATAATCTATTAATGAAGAAGTTATTTCGTTTAAGATAGAACGGCTTATTTGCCATTCCTTTGCAATATCTTCATACGACATCCTATTCATTTTTGTGGGGTGCGTATGTGAATGGCTCCCGATAATATGCCCATTTTCATGCAATACTTTTATATCTGTACCTGATAGAAAACCCTCCAGCCCTATAAATGCTGTCGGAATAAAAAAGATGCCCTTGAATTGGTACCTTTCAAGAATGGGCGCAATTGTTTTTATCCCGCTGATTCCCCCATCGTCAAAACTGAAAATGATTTCCCGACCTGTTTTGTCCCGGAATTCGGCTGCGTAAGCGACTTGGTTTTCAAATACTTCCGAACTGATTTTATAGGCATTTGCACCTTTTAGATTTAATCCTGACCATGATTTATCTTTTCCCGGAGGAATGATATCATGGTACATGAGAACAACGGGCGAAGCTTTCAAGTTAGTGATTTACTTCACAAAGAAAGGGAGAATTATTGGAACCCGCCTCGAAAGCGGATTGAGAATCAGGATAATTGACCAACTAATGTTTTTTAGGACTTTCTGTTTCCTTTTGTACGTCAAGATACAGATTTAAAGCATCAAGCAGATTCGCTTTTAACTCTTCGATGGTTTTTCCTTGGGAGATTACAGCCGGAATCTCTTCGATTTGGCCAACATACCAACCTGATTCACATTTTTCTATAACTGCATTTAGTTTCATATTGAGTACAACAGATACTTAAGCATTATAATTCCGAGACATAATTTACTAAAGCCTAACCCCTAATTAATCAATATTCTTATCCAGAAACTTATTTCCCTTGTTCAAACTGGCCTGGTTTTCTTCTGAATCTTCAGTAAGTGTATATCTTGAAATTTCTGATTCTGAAGAATGGGGGATGCTTTTGAGCTTGACTTTTTTGCGCTTGTAGGCAGGCTCGCGTTCCATGTCATCCAGGCCTTTATTGGTTTTTATGGTTTCGCTGTACTGGCGGATGCGCTGCAATTTATTCTCATCAGATTCTTCCCGTGCGGGCTTCACAAATGAGGCTTCCATTTCATCAACTATCGGTTTGGTAGGATGAGGCTGGCTCTGTTTCAAAGCTGGTTCTGAATCCTTCACGTCCTGTACTGTCCACAGGTTACTTTGTACAAATGCTTTTTCGGCTGCGGTTTTTGTATCTGCAACTGGCTGCCTGGCTGGCTCCGGATGAGGGGGAATGGGATCGTCAAGGCTTACTACCTTTTTAGCCTCATTCCCTTTCAGCACACGGCTTTCAAACCCGGTGGCAATCAGCGTTACCATTATCTTTTCACCGAGCGCTTCGTCATAGCAATGCCCCCAGTTCATATCTGCATCAATGCCAGCTTCTTCCTGGATATAATTGGTAATGATGGTTATTTCATCCATCAATATCTCATTTGTACCTGAAGTGATGTTCAAAAGAATATGACTAGCTCCGTGAATATCACTATCAGCCAGCAACGGCGAATGGAGCGCTCCTTCTACGGCTTTTATCGCACGGTCTTCACCATCTGCTGCTGCGGAACCCATAATGGCCACGCCGCTGTTTGACATCACGGCTTTCACGTCTTCAAAATCCACGTTGATATAGCCGGACCTGGTTATAATCTCCGCTATTCCTTTAGCTGCTGTCGCGAGGATATTATCAGCGTGGGCAAAAGCTGCCCCTATAGCGAAATTACCATACATCTCTCTCAACCGTTCGTTGTTTATGACAAGAATAGTATCCACATTTTTACGCAGGGTTTCAAGTCCTTCGGTAGCCTTGTTTTTGCGCTTAGGCCCTTCAAAACTGAATGGGCTGGTTACAATCGCTACCGTAAGGATGCCCATATCTTTGGCAAGTTTTGCAATGACAGGCGCGGCGCCTGTGCCGGTACCGCCGCCCATACCAGCCGTAATGAATACCATTTTGGTATTTGTGGCAAATACGGCTTTCATTTCGTCCAGGCTTTCCATAGCTGCCTTTTTCCCGGTTTCAGGATCAGCTCCTGCGCCGAGGCCTTCAGTCAGGCTGTTTCCAAGCTGGATTTTGGTAGGCACCGGACTTGTTTCCAGGGCCTGCGAATCTGTGTTGCACACCACGAAATCTACTCCCTTAATGCCCAACTGGTACATGTGGTTCACGGCATTGCTGCCACCGCCACCCACGCCAACTACCTTAATGATAGACGATTTCAACTTTGGGATATCAAATTCTATGTTCATAATCTGTTCATTAAAACTTGTGCTAAAATTAATACTTTTTATTCAGTGTAGTCATCAATGTCTTCTTCTTCAAGCCATTTTTTTCCTTTTGCAAAGATAGAATCAAACCACTTTCTTTTTTTCAACGGTTCTGTATTTACCGCTGAAATTTTTTCTCCTGTCCCGTCATTGATTTTCTTTTCCGGGGTAAAGCCTTTCAAAGTAAGTCCGATACAAGTGGCATAAATGGGGCTGTTCACTTCTTCAACCATACCCTGGCTCAAATGTTCGTTCGGGAACCCGATCCTGGCATCAAGCCCGGTAACGTATTCTACCAGCTGGGCAAGATGTTTCAGTTGCGAACCACCGCCCGTAATTACAATCCCTGCGATGAGTTTTTTCTCATACCCGCTGGCTTTGATCTCGTAGTGGACATGTTCAAAGATTTCCTCTACCCTTGCCTGGATGATATAAGAAAGATTCTTTACAGAAATTTCTCGTGGCTCCCTGCCACGAAGGCCGGGGATGGCAATGATCTCGTTTTCTTTGGCTTCATCCGCCAGCGCACACCCGAATTTTACCTTAAGGGCTTCGGCCTGTTTGCGCATCACGGCACAGCCTTCTTTAATGTCTTCGGTAATGATATTACCGCCGAATGGAATAACCGCAGTATGCCTGATGATCCCGTCCTGGAAAACCGCAATATCTGTGGTGCCGCCTCCAATATCCACCAGCGCCACGCCTGCCTCTTTTTCCTCATCTGTCAGCACCGCTTCTGCGGAAGCGATGGGCTCCAATATCAGGTCGGCAATAGTTAGGCCGGCTTTATCCACGCAGCGGTTGATATTTTTGGCCGCAGTAATGAGCCCGGTGATAATATGGAAATTCCCTTCCAGCCTCACGCCCGCCATACCTATCGGATCGCGAATACCGGTCTCGTTATCAACAATATATTCCTGGGGAATAACATGGATAATTTCTTCGCCCGGATTAAGTACCATCCGGTGCATGTCTTCGTCAAGCCGGTCCACATCCACCTGGATGATCTCGTCTTCTCCATTGGTGCGGACAATAATTCCCCGATGACGATGGCACTTGATGTGCTGGCCCGCGATACCCACATGAACTACTTTTATGTCCACGTTTGACCTCGTAGACGCCTGTGCCACCGCGTCTTTAATGGCTTCCACGGTTTTCTGGATATTAGTGACCACCCCGCGCGAAACACCTTCGGATTCGGCTTTGCCCATCCCGAGAATGTCTATTTTGCCATAATCGTTTTTGCGCGCCACGATGACGCAGATTTTTGTAGTGCCAATGTCCAGCCCTACAATGATTTCTCTATTTTCCATAATTATCTGTTTGCTATAATTTGATCCTTATATTTTACTGATATTTTTTTATAGGTATTCCAACCGGCTTCGGGCAAGGTAACCTGGTAAAAAGATCTTAAACGAAGAAATTTATCATCCAGGTCATTTACATCCCCCAGGCATATTTCAAAATTTCCCAGCCGCGGAATGATGCTTATTTTATTATTCTGGCTTACCACGATCTGCCCGGTAAGCGCCTGCATAAAGCGGTCTTTCTGAACGGCTAAAGCCAGTACGTACAAGGTTGAATCATATTTCCGCAGCAATGAATCCTTAAACCCTGCAATATTAATGGCTCCCGTGGTTGCGATAGGCACGTAAGGTGTAAAAATGTTACTTAATGGCATTCTTTTTCCATCCTCGTCTAAATAATATTCCTGCCCAAGAGGATCAACAGCCCTGATGATGGGAACGCGCTGATGCAGCTGCACATTGAGGTTGCCCTGCATATCAAACCAGGCCTGTGCATCCTTGACAAAAGGGTCTTTCAGTAATCTTGTTTCAATATCGTCCAGGTCAATCTGTTTTATTTTCCTGCCTACCAGGTCATTCTCCCTGTCTTTATTTACAATCTTTGAAATAACCAGGTTGTCAACAAACTGGAACTGGTCTTTATCAAGGATATTTACATTCACGCTTTTGCACAATAGGTCCTGGCGCTGGTTGTCAGCAAATGAAGCCAAAAACAACAGCAAAGCCATTGCCGCCAACGCAAAAATCCCCTTCCTGATGCGAAGCATCTTTTTAAACGGGTTGGTTATCTTAAATTTTGGTTTCAGTTTCATTTTAATTTGTGCCGTATTTCGTTTGCAGCCAATCTTTTATGGGCTTTACCAGCCTGTCAATATCCCCGGCGCCAATGGTTACAATTACTTCTGCATCAGATACTTTCAGCGTTTCTATAATATCCTCTTTGTTTACAATTTTCTTTACAGGTGCATGAGTTTCGTCAAATATCAACCCGGAGGTTACGCCCGGTATGGGTTCTTCTCGGGCGGGGTATATCGGCATCAGGATCAGTTCATCAAGTAACGACAAACTTTCCCCAAACCCCTTGGCCAGGTCGCGCGTGCGGCTGAACAAATGCGGCTGAAAAATACCAACTAATTTTTTGCCGGGATACAGGTTTTTTATGGTCTGGAGCGTTACCCTTATTTCAGTAGGATGATGTGCATAATCATCAATAAATACAATGCCGTTTTTGTTGTAGATCATTTCAAAGCGGCGGTGTACCCCTCTGAAACTTGCAAGGGCTTTGTAAAATACCTTCCTGTCATTTACCAGGTAGCGGGTAGCGGACATGGCAGCCAGGCTGTTTTCAATATTGTGAATGCCTGGGATACCAATGGACAAGCCTTCCAGTTTTTCGTTAGCCAATATCGCATCAAACCAGTATTTCCCATCTTTAATTTGAATGTCAATTGCTCTGATATCAGTACCTTCCGAGCGGCCATAACTTAGGCCATGAACATTTGCCGGACAAGATATACGGGCATCCTCATGAGCTATAAGCGTTCCACCGGATTTTGTCTTCAAAGCAAAATCATTAAAAGCATCCCGTAAATTTTCTTCGGAACCATAAATATCCAGATGGTCGCTTTCAACCGCCGTAATAATGGAGGTGTCAGGTTCCAATTGCAAAAATGAACGGTCAAATTCATCTGCTTCCACTACAACCAGTTCCGCATCACCTTTTTTAGCTGAAACAATAAAATTGGTTTTATAATTTACCGAAATGCCACCTAAAAAAGCATAGAAAGGAACGTCTGCTGTTTTTAAAATATGAGAAATAATACTTGCCGTGCTGGTTTTTCCGTGTGTACCGGCTACGGCAATGGTCTGCTTTCCCTTCGTCACCGAAGCAAGCGCTTCTGCCCGTTTGATAATCTTAAAGTCGTTGGCAAGCAAATAATTAAACTCCAGGAGGTCTTTAGGAATGGCCGGGGTATAGATGACCAATAGCCCAGCTTTATTTTGTATAAAATGTTGCGGTATCATCTCTGCATTGTCATCAAAATGACATGCAATGCCATCTTTTTCAAGCTCGTCAGTCAGCTCAGTCTGCGTGCGGTCATAGCCTGCCACTTCATACCCTTTGGATATAAAATATCTCGCCAAAGCGCTCATTCCTATCCCTCCGATACCAAGGAAATAGAAATATTTATATGGCGATAGGTCTATCATTTACTTCTTGGCCTCAATCAATTTGAGCATTTCATCCACAATATGGCTTGCCGCGCCAGGCTTTGCAAAACCTGCAATATTTACAGACAATTCATTTCGCAACGGCTGGTCAGACAACAAACCCAGCATGGTATCTACCAGTTTCTCACTCGCTTCTGTATCTTTTACCATCACAGCGGCATCGGCATCCAAAAGGGTCTTTGCATTTTTGGTTTGATGGTCTTCCGCCACATTGGGTGACGGTACCAATATCGTTGGTTTTTTCATCAATTCCAATTCTGAGATCGCGATAGCCCCTGCCCGGGAAACTACAATATCAGCAATGGCATACGCGTAGTTCATTTTATCTATAAACGGCATAAGCCTGATATTATCATATCGTTTGGCAGCCATATTTTCATTCAGTTCATGGAAATAGGTTTTGCCTGTCTGCCATACCAGTTGCGCCGGACTTTCAATAATCTTATCAATATTCTTCCAGACACTTTGGTTAATGGTTCCGGCGCCCAGGCTGCCTCCTACGACAAGTATTGTTTTTTTATTTGGCACAAGCCCAAAAAACCGGTACGCTTCTGCTTTTTCCGGATCCGATAACTCCGGGAACTGTCGCACCGGATTTCCTGTAACAACTAATTTATCAGCAGGAAAATATTTCTCCATACCCGGATAAGCCACACAAATACGGTTCACTTTTTTGGCGAGGATCTTATTGGTGATACCCGGATAAGAATTTTGCTCCTGTATCAGGGAAGGAATTCCTTTTTTGATAGCAGCCCTTAACAACGGCCCGCTCGCATAACCGCCCACTCCAATAACAGCATCGGGTTTAAATTTATTGATGAGCCCGTTCACCTTGCTCATGCTCGACAAAACCTTAACCGGCAGCAGAAAATTTTTCCAGATTTTTTTTCTCTGGATGCCGCTGATCCAGAGTCCATGAATTTTATATCCGTGCGCAGGAATCTTTTCCATCTCCATCCTTCCCAATGCGCCCACAAATTCCACGACAGCATTCGGGAACCGCTCTCCAATTGCACCAGCAATCGCCAGCGCCGGAAAGATATGCCCGCCTGTGCCACCTCCACTTATCAGAACGCGGAGGGCCTTGCTCGTGTCAATATGTTGATTGTAACTGGACACCTATTCTTTATCTTGTTTATTTTTTTTCTGCTTACCTTTTGGCCTCCAATCATGGAGGAACCTTCCAAACTGGATCAATTCAATTTGTTCAGGTAGGTCTAACGATAATTGTAAAGCCTGAATATGGTTTACAGAGTTGTCCTCATCCCGAACGGCATTCTCAAATTCCCAAATTCCCAAATTCTCAAATAGTTTCTTCATCCCAACACTATATCCGGTTCCAGTTTTTCAGTTTCTTCAATATCCCTGCTCACGCTGAGAATTATTCCAAATGCAATGCTTGTAAACCATAATGACGTACCACCCATGCTTACCAATGGTAAGGTAAGACCCGTAACAGGGAAAATATGCACCGCAACGCCCATATTTACAAGGGCCTGAAGCACGAGGCTGAAACACAGTCCCACTCCCAGAAGCGCCCCAAATGCTTTCGGGCTTGCAATGACGATCCTGATGCTCCGGTAGAGGAGGAGCAGGTAAAGCAGGATCAGGAACAACCCGCCAATAGATCCATATTCTTCAAGGATGATGGCAAAAATGAAATCAGAATAAGGGTTTGGCAGAAAATTCTTTTCGACGCTATTGCCTGGCCCCCTGCCAAATAAGCCTCCTCTCGCCACGGCTATTTTGGCCTGTTCGCTCTGGAAATATTCGTCCTGCGAACCTTCACCCGTAAAATTGGCAACACGGTTCCACCAGGTATCTACGCGGCCGATATGATGCCCTGTAGCTTCGCCAAGTTTATGAAGAGAAAAAATAGTAACCGAAACAAAGATCAGCCCGCCAAACACAATGAGCAGCAGGTGCTTCACATTCATACGCCCGATAAACATGATCATCAGGCAGGTGGCAAACAATACCGCTGCGGTAGAAAGGTTGGCAGGGGCGATCAAACCGCATATTATTATTGCAGGAAGGATAATAGGCAAAGTTGCTTTTCTAAAATCGGATATCACATCCTGCTTTTTAGATAACATCCTGGCTGTGTACATAATGAGCGCGATCTTGGCAAAATCTGAGGTCTGGAAACTCAGGTTGACTACCGGCAAGGTGATCCACCTGTGTGCCTGGTTGATGCTTGACCCCGCGACATAGGTAAAAATGAGTAAGGGGATGCTGATCCAAAGCATGATCTGTGATACCCTTGAATAATATTTATAATTTATTTTATGGCATAAGTATAACATTACCAGGCCAAAACACATCAAAAGCAAGTGCTTGAGAAGATAGTATTCCGTATTGCCGCTCTGGTATTTGTACGCCATGGTCCCGGTTGAACTGTAAACCGCCAACAGCGAGAATACCGACAAAATGAACACAATGATCCATATCACAAAGTCGCCCTGTGTTTTGGACATGAGCCAATTCATATTTTCATTGGTCTCTTTCACAGGTTCAGTACGGCGTTTTTAAATTGTCTTCCACGGTCTTCATAGTTTTGAAACAGGTCGAATGATGCACAGCATGGCGCCAGCAGTACCACATCGCCTTCCGCAGCCAGGGATGCAGCCATCCGTACAGCTTCTTTCATAGAAGTAGTTTCAGAAATGTTGTTGATCACTTCTGTAAAGGCATCATGCAGCTTTGCATTGTCTTTACCGAGGCAAATCAATGCTTTCACTTTTTCCCGCGCCACGGGTTTCATGCTGTCATACTCATTGCCTTTATCAATGCCGCCTGCAATCCAGATCACCGGTTTTTGCATGCTGTCGAGTGCATACCAGGCAGCGTTTACATTGGTTGCCTTGCTGTCATTGATGTACTGCACCCCTTTAATGTCGGCAATGGGCTGCATGCGGTGCTCCACGTTCTCAAATTTTTTGAGACTGTCGCGCACCACATCTTTTCGCACTTCCAGGATTTGCGATACTACCGTGGCCGCCATCGTATTGTAGCGGTTGTGCCTGCCTTGCAGGGCGATAAAATCAAATTTCATAATCAGTTCATTTTTATTGTTAATGCCTTCAAATAATTCGTTGTCTTTAATATATGTACCCGGAAAAACTTCACTATCAAGGGAAAAGGGAAGTTTTTTTGCTTTCACAGGATGCTTTGAAAGATATTCCATGACCGCCGGATCATCCTGGTTGTAAATGAAATAATCATCTGGGCCCTGGTTGAGCGCTATCCTGAACTTCGACTCAATATAATTTTCAAACTTGTATTGGTACCTGTCGAGATGATCGGGAGTGATATTGAGCAACACGCTGATATAATTTTTAAAATCCTTCAACCCGTCAAGCTGAAAACTGCTCAGCTCGAGGACATAATAATCATAGCTGTCTTCAGCTACCGACCGCGCAAAACTTTTGCCGATATTGCCTGCCAGGCAAACGTTTAACCCCGCGTTTTCAAGAATTTGAAAAACAAGGGTAGAGGTAGTTGTTTTGCCGTTGGTGCCGGTGATGCCGATACATTTAGCATTGGTAAAATAACCCGCCCATTCTATTTCTGAAATCACCGGGATATTCAGCTCATGCGCTTTTACAATCAGTTCGGCTTTATCGGGTATGCCAGGACTTTTAATAATGCAATCCGCTGACAGGACAAGGTCTTCAGAATGGGTTCCCTCTTCCCACCTGATTATATGTTTGTTGAGCTCATCTTTGTAGTTCTCTTTTATTTCCCCTTTGTCTGAGACAAAAACATGGCACCCCGCCTTTTTAGCGAGTATCGCTGCACCTGTTCCGCTTTCGCCGGCGCCGAGTATGACAATATTTTTATAGGGGCTTTTCAATTCCAATTATCTTAAAGCATGTAATCTAAAATCAATGAAAGTATCATGGCGCTTATCGTAACCTCATTCTTAATTCTTATCCAGACCTTTTTCATATTATTAAGTATTTATCTTATTTTCAATGTTATAATGGATAATATGGCCAGGAATGCGGATATGATCAGGAACCGCGAAGTGATCTTCGATTCATGGTATCCTATCTTTTGATAATGATGGTGCAATGGCGACATCCTGAATATGCGTCTCCCTTCACCGTATCTTTTTTTGGTATATTTAAACCAGGCCACCTGTATCATGACCGACATATTTTCTATCAGGAAAATGCCGCATAAGATTGGGATCAGCAGTTCTTTGCGCACCATAATCGCCATCACCGCTATCACACCGCCCAATGTGAGGCTTCCGGTATCCCCCATAAATACCTGTGCGGGAAAGGCATTGTACCATAAAAACCCGACACAGGCGCCGACAAGCGCCATTGAAAAGATCACCAGCTCTCCCAGGTTCGGTATATACATAATATTAAGATAATCAGCGAATATGGCATTACCTGACAGGTAAGCGAATGCCGCAAGGGTAATGGCAATAATAGCCGACACCCCCGATGCAAGCCCGTCAATTCCATCGGTAATATTGGCCCCGTTTGATACTGCTGCAATAATGAATATCACAAAGGGGATATAAATCAGCCATGCATATTTCTTATACCCTTCACCGAGAAACGACAGGATAGATGCATAATCAAATTCATTCGACTTGAAGAACGGGATGGTTGTTTTAGTTGATTTGTGCTCAACTATCACATATTCTATATTGTTCCTGTTTGTTTTGCCAACCTCTACAATGTGCTTTTCTGCAACCATTTGCGGGTTTATGGCATTTTTATTTATGTAATCGTGTATCACCACGTCAGGGCTAAAATACAGGGTCAAACCCACGATCAACCCGAGCGTTACCTGTCCCATCAGTTTGAACCTGCCCGCCAGCCCTTTTTTATTCTTCTTAAATACTTTTATATAATCATCCAGGAAGCCGATGATGCCCAGCCATAAGGTAGAAACCAGGATGAGCCAGATATAAACCGTGCCGATCTTTGCCCAGAGCAGCGCGGGTATAATGATGGCTGCCACAATAATAAGGCCGCCCATAGTGGGTGTACCCTGCTTCTGTACCTGACCTTCCAAACCAAGGTTCCTTATCTCTTCACCTACCAGTTTACGCTGCAACAATCGGATAATCCTTTTCCCAAAAACCAGCGAAATCATAATACTGGTAATGAAGGCCATAGAAGCACGGAAAGAAATAAAGTTGAACAATCCCGCCCCGGGTATCCTGTAATGGGTTTGAAGATATGCGAATAAATAATACAGCATTTCAGTTCCTCGTTTCGTTGAGCATTTCTGCTAAAATTTCTTTATCGTCAAATGGATATTTTACTCCTTTTATTTCCTGGTACTTTTCATGGCCTTTGCCTGCAACTAAAATAATATCACCTTTTTGAGCCATTGCGCAGGCTGTCTTAATGGCATTCTTCCTGTCTGAAATATTGAGCACCGATTTTCTTTTTTGAAAAGGGATGCCTGCTTCCATTTCACGTATAATTTCTTCAGGGTCTTCGTTCCGGGGATTGTCTGAAGTAAGGATGACACGGTAAGAATAATCGGCGGCAATTTTCCCCATCACAGGCCTTTTCGATTTGTCGCGGTTGCCTCCGCACCCAACTACTGTGATGATGTGGCTTCCTTCTACGTTTATTTCATTGATGGATTCAAGGATATTCAGCAGCGCGTCCGGGGTATGCGCATAGTCTATAACACCCGTAACCTGGTGGCTGTTAATGAAATTGAACCTGCCTTCCACAGATGTCAGGCTGCTGATAATGGTGATCAATTCATCTTTTGGCGTGTCAAGCAGCCGGGCGCATGAATATACTGCCAAAAGGTTATAAGCATTAAATTTCCCACTGAGGTGGGTATAAATTTCTTCCCCGTCCAGGTTGAGCTGCATCCCGTGCAGGTCATATTCTACAATCTTGCCTTTAAAGTCAGCATTATTAAGCAACCCATAGGTTGCCCGTGCCGCTTTACTATTCTGGATCATGAACTTACCATTTTTATCATCCACATTGGTGAGCGCAAAAGCTTCAAGATCGAGCCTGTCAAAGAATAGTTTTTTGGCGTCCCGGTAATTTTCAAAGGTTACATGGTAATCCAAATGGTCATGGGTAAGGTTGGTAAAAATACCACCCTTGTATTCCAATCCGAAAATCCTGTCTTGTACCACCGCATGAGAACTCACTTCCATAAAAGCATACTCACAATCGGCCTCAACCATCTGGGCCAGAAGGTGATTTAGGGTTATGACATCGGGTGTGGTATGCTCGGTTTCCAGTTTTTTATCATCAATCCTGATTTCTGTTGTTGCAATCAAACCGCATTTGTATTTCAGTTTCTTGAACAACTGATAAAGCAGTGTCACCGTAGTTGTTTTGCCATTGGTGCCCGTTACCCCTATCAGGTCTATTTTAGAAGATGGGAAATCATAAAATGCAGAAGCCACAAGCCCAAGGAGTTTTGCGGGATCATCAGATAGAATGAAGGTGACATTTCCGGGAGTGGATGCGGGTAAAGTTTTGCAAATTACCGATGTCGCGCCATTGTCTATCGCTGTTTGTATATAAGTATGGCCGTCAACCACGGTACCCAGTACCGCCGCAAACAGGTAGCCGCTTTTGATCTTTCTCGAGTCAAGTTCAAGGCCGTTTACCGTTATATTCTTGTCGCCAATAACATCAAGAATATATTCATGGGGCAATATTTTATGTAGCTTTTTCAATTTAATTTTAATTCAATGATCTGTCCTTTATGAACCTGTGTGCCGGCCGGAACCGATTGCGAAACCACTTTGCCTGCCCCCGAATACCTGACGGAATAGCCTGATTTTTCCATTACATAAACCGCATCTGTTAAAGCCATTCCATTCACATCAGGGATTTTGTTATCCTCCATTTTATAGTCGGCCAGGCTGATCTTTTCATTTACAGCGCTTGGCTTCACCCATGCATCTTTATCAGGCGTTACCTGCAGGGTGCTCGTATTGTACAGCGCCATTAAAACACTCAGGTTGTCTTCGTTGGTAGCCGAAACCAAAGGCAGGTTGCCCGACATTTTATTTTCAAATGAAGAAGCATAATTGCGGATGGTGGCAGTACGTGAATATATTTTGTCGGATATTTCTTTAAACACGGGAGCTGATACCTGAGAACCATAATAAACCCCGTTTGCAGGACTGCTTACAACTACAATAATACTGTACTGCGGTTTATCAGCCGGGAAATATCCCACAAAACTGGACTGGTATATTTTTTTGCCGCCGTTTTCATAGCCATGGTTATTGTCTGCTATTTCAGCGGTACCTGTTTTACCTGCAATAGGGTAGAGGTTGTTTTTAATGTTTGAGGCAGTACCTCTTAAAACTACCCCTTCCAGGAACTGTTTTACAGTAGCAAGCGTGGCCGGGGAACATATTTTAGGGTTAAGAATGGAGTCCCGGAATTGCACAACAGGTTTGCCCAGCTTGTCAATTTCGGTAACAAACATGGGCTTCATCATCACCCCATTATTGGCAACGGCATTATATAAAGTAAGTATCTGCAAAGGGGTTACTTTCAGCTCATAACCAATTGACATCCAGGGAAGGCTGGTGCAGCTCCATGACTTGGAATGTGGGTTTTTTATGATCGGGATTCCTTCACCGGGTATTTTGAAACCCAGTGGTTTCTGCAACCCCAGGCCATACAGGAAGTCAGTGAATTCAAATGGGTTCTGGGAGAATGCATTATAAACCAGCTTGGATATCCCAATATTCGAAGAGCGTTCAAATGCCTGCTGCATGGTAAGCGTCCCTCCTTCATCTTTTGCATCGTGCATTTCACGTCCGCAATAGGTAGCCACACTCCCAACCGTAACTTTTGTATCAGGATTGGCTTTTTGTTTTTCCAGCAAAGCCATCACCGATGTCAATTTAAAAGTTGAGCCCGGCTCAATGCTTTCCCCCATCGCGTAATTGTATTGTTCTTCATAGCTTCCGTCATCTTCACGGGTCAGGTTTGCCATGGCTTTTATTTTGCCGGTACCCACTTCCATCACCACGGCGCAGCCATGGGCGGCATTGGTTTTTGTCAGTCCGTCAAGCAGGGCGTTCTCAGTTATGTCCTGGAAATTAATATCAAGTGTGGTTGTAATATCCTGGCCGTCTTCCGGGTCCAGTTCATTTTCTTCATTTACCGGAACCATGCCGCCGCTTACCTTTTGCATAAGCCTGCGGCCTACTTTGCCTTGCAGGTAATAACTATAGCCAGCCTCAAGCCCCGCGCTGATGTTTTCACGGGTAAAGCCTATCGTTCTGAAAGCCAGTTCATGAAATGGGAGGAAGCGTTTGCTTTTTTCGGCCAGCCTGAAACCACCGGCATACCTTCCCATCTTGAAGATCGGGAATTTCCTGATATCGGAGACCTGGGTATGGGTCAGGTTTCTTTTAATTAGAAAATAGCGGTCATGCTGCCTCCGCGCTGTCAAAAAATCACTCTTATACTCCGAAGCGGATTTGTCTTTAAAATACCCGGCCATGTCAAAGCATAAAGAATCGAGGTCATCATGTATTACATCATCCGTGAGCCCATCTGCCATCATATCCATGTGCAGTTCATATATTGGAATAGAGGTGGCGAGCAGGCTGCCATCAGCGGAATAAATATTGCCGCGAATGGGGTTGATGCTGTCCCATTTGGTTGACATACTATCGGACAACTTTGTAAGCGCTGCTCTTTTTACCGTTTGCAGTCTTGCTATTTGAAACAGGATCGCCCCGGCCAGTATTACCACCAGTAAAAAAGCAAGATATGCCCGCCATAATATATTTTTCTTAACGTTCATTCTTCAACAGTTTCATGCGTTGCGGGGGCGAGGTAAGCTCCTTGAGGCCAAGCGGTTCTACTTTTTTTGTCACCTGGCTCTGGATGGTCTGGTCGCTAAGCTCCGCGTTGGAAGTATAAAAGTCCGCTTTAAGTTCTTTGAGTTCTTTGTGCAGCTTGTCCAT
>Ga0134126_10002627_pt1 | contig 22612 bp, 19 predicted proteins | sample KB31752_FD_96881 | JGI IMG/M metagenome (GOLD analysis project Ga0134126, IMG submission 96881) | Terrestrial soil microbial communities with excess Nitrogen fertilizer from Kellogg Biological Station, Michigan, USA - KB3-175-2 | ecosystem: Environmental > Terrestrial > Soil > Unclassified ... | reverse complement strand
GCGCTTTATCGCATCGAGCGGGACTGGTACACGCTGCTGCAGCAGATCGAGGTGGAGGACAAGAAGCATCTGCCGAAGCTGCGCAAGGTACTGGCGGATACCATCGTGCAGGGTGCGGACCTCTTCAAGATGAAGCCGTATTTCCTGTCGGACGAGTTCTCGCTGGTCGATGCGACCATCGCGCCGATCCTCTGGCGTCTGCCGCATTACGAGGTCGAGCTGCCTCCCAAGGCGCAGCCGGTCCTCAAGTACGCGACTCAGGTTTTTTCCCGTGCCGCGTTTCGCGACTCGCTTTCGGAACGGGAGCGCGAGATGCGGCCTTGAGGCGCTGAGCATGCTCAAAGCTCCTCCCAAGCGTCCGTACCTGCTGCGCGCCATGCATCAGTGGATCACCGATAGCGGCCACACCCCGCACGTGATCGTCGATGCGGAGCGCGCGGGCAGTGAGGTGCCGCGCGCCTATGTGCAAGAGGGCAAGATCGTCCTCAACCTCAGCTACACGGCGACGCAGCGTCTGAAAATCGACAACGACGTCGTCGAATTCGACGCGCGCTTTGCGGGCGTGGTGCATCACGTTCGCTTTCCGGTGAGCGCGGTGATGGGGATTTATGCGCGTGAGACGGGGGAAGGGATGATGTTTGCCGAGCAGGACGCGGGGCCGGAGACACCACCGCCGTCTTCGGGGCCGGCGCCTGCGGAAGAGGGGGGCGGGGGGCCCAAGAGGCCACAATTGCGGGTGGTCAAATAGCTGTTTTGCCTCCGGACCGTGCGTGCAAATTTCCTTGCCGCGGGGACGCCGTGAATCCGGGTTGCGCCGGCTCGCGCCGGCTCACCAATCCCTGGAGGCTCAGCTTTACGGCATCCCTGCCACGCAAGCCCCGCGGCAAGGAAATTTGCCCGCACGGTCCTCTATTGCAGAGAGCCCGAAAGCGATCCACTGAGCGGACCCGGGCCGTTCCCGGGTCCGCGAGATGAATCCTTGTCACAGGGCGCGCTCGCGCAAATCGCCGGGAGCGATTTGCGCCAATAAACGAGGGGAGCCGGCCTGTAAGCCGGGTTCTGTCTAGGACAATCATTCCTCTGCGATCCACGTCGCCGTGGACCTCTAGCGGCCTACCCGGAAGCGCGCGCGGATCGGCGCTGCAGCCTCTGTTGCCAGAGCCCGCTGCTTCCCTATTTGGCCTTGCTCCAGGTGGGGTTTGCCGTGCCAGCCCTGTTACCAGGGCCGCGGTGCGCTCTTACCGCACCGTTTCACCCTTACCGTCCCCCGCGGATTTCGCCGCGAGAGCTTAGGCGGTCTGTTCTCTGTTGCACTTTCCGTGGGCTCGCGCCCCCCAGGCGTTACCTGGCACCTGATCCGCCGGAGCCCGGACTTTCCTCCCCCCCGATCGATGTCGGAGCAGCGATTGCCCGGCCGGCTCCCCACCGCCCAGAGTAAGGCCGCTCCGCCCGCGACTCAAGCGCGCTGAAGCCAGGGGACACCAGCACCTGACCTGCAAGAGGGGCCTCGAGGCCCCGGAGATCAACTCCTCTCCGAGTGCCGCATTGCAAGCGCATACGCCTCGTTGCGGGTGGCGCCCGTCAACTGCGCCGCAATGGCGGCCGCCCTGCCGGGCGACAGCTCCTTCGCAAGAAGGTCGACCGCTCGGCGAAGCAGCGCCGCATCCACCCCGGTGGCGGCCGGAGGGGCTCCCGCAACCACGATCGTGATCTCCCCCCGCTGGAAGTTGTCTTCCGTCGCCGCTCTCTGAGCCAGCTCCGCGAGCGTGCCGCGGTAGATCGTCTCGTGGGCCTTCGTGAGCTCACGCGCCACCACCGCCCGCCGCTCCTCGCCGAGCTCCGCCGCGAAGTCGGCGAGAGTCGCGGCGATGCGGTGCGGCGCTTCGAAGAAGACCAGCGTGCGCGGCTCGCCGGCGAGCTGCGAGAGATGCGCCCGCCGCTCGCGCTCGCGCGCGGGCAGAAAGCCCTCGAAGCAGAAGCGGCTGACGGGCAGCCCCGCCACTGCGAGCGCGGCGGTAATGGCGGAAGGCCCGGGGATCGCTTCAACGGCGATGCCGGCCTCCGCGGCGGCCCGCACGAGCTCATAGCCCGGATCGGAGAGAAGGGGGGTGCCGGCGTCGCTGACGAGCGCGATCGTCTCTCCGGCAGTGAGCCGGGCCAGGATCTCCGGCACGCGCTGCGTCTCGTTGTGCGCGTGCAGCGACAATAGTGGACGCGCGATGCCGAGCGCCTGCAGCAGCGCCCCCGTGTGGCGGGTGTCCTCCGCCGCGACGGCCGCGGCGCTCTCGAGCGCCTGCCGGGCCCGCGCGCTGACATCGCCCATGTTGCCAATCGGCGTCGCGACGACTTGTAACCGGCCTGCTGGCTTGCCCACTATAATCCTCACTCCGCCGCACCATTCGCGGCCATTAGCTTCGTCTCGGCACCAAGGCCCCTCAACCCATGCATGCGCGATGGACCGTCAGCCTGGCTGCGCTCGCCGCAGTCACTTTAGTCCTCGCGGGCTGCGCCGGCGTTCCGCGCGGTCCCGCGCCGTCCGCCGAGCAGGCTGCGGGCCTCGCGCGGCAGGGGAATCAGGCCGGCGCCGCCCAGATGTACGAGGCGCTGGCGAACCAGAGCCAGGGCGCCCAGCGCAACGGTTTCGCCCTCCGTGCCGCGCAAGCTTATCTGGCGGCCCGCCGGCCTGACGATGCCGCCGGCGCGCTGGATCTCCTGACGCAGCCCGTCGCGGCGAGCGAGGCGTTCGAGCGCTCACTCATCGAAGTTCGGATTGCGCTGCTGCGCGGCCAGGCGGCGCAGGCATGGCAGCTGATGCAGGCGGTTGCCGCGCCGACCGAGGCGGAGCCCGCCAGCCGATATTTTCGCCTGAAACAGCGCGCCGCGTTCGCCGTGGGACACCTGGCCGCCGGGGTCGAGGCGGAGATACAGCTCGAGCACTGGCTGCTCAATGCCGCCGCCGTGCAGCAGAGCCGGATTGCGCTCCTGAACGATCTGCGGGATGCGTCGGAGCGAGGCATCGGCGCCCAGCCAGCAGCGCAGAAGAGCCCCGTCGTCCGGGGATGGTTGGAGCTCGCGCCGCTCGCGGCGGAGGCGGCGCACAACCCGACGGTGGCGAACGCCGACCTGACCGCATGGCTGTCGGAGCATCCTGGCCACCCCGCCGCGGAGGTCGTACGCAGCCAGCTCCTGGGCGAGCAGCCGCAGTCGCTCACCGCGCAAACCCGCATTGCCCTGCTGCTGCCCATCACCGGCTCCGCGGCTCGGGCCGCCGCGAGCGTCCGCGATGGTTTCCTGACCGCGTACTATCAGGCCCCCACCCAACAGCGTCCGGTCGTGCGTATCTACGACACCGGCGCGGGGCAGTCCGTCGGCGATGTCATCACCGCCGCGACTCTGGCGGGCGCCGATATCATCGTGGGACCCCTGATGCGGCAGGCGGTGATGGCGGCCGCCGCCGACCGGATGCAGCGTCCGCCGCTGCTGGCGCTCAATTTCCTGCCGCAGGGTCAGCTGGCGCCGCCGCTCTTCTTTCAGTTCGCCCTCTCGCCGGTGGAGGAGGCGCGGCTCGTGGCCCGCCGCATTCTCAGCGACGGCCACCACGCGGGTATCGCGATCGTGCCGGCGGGGGACTGGGGCTCGCGGGTGCTCGCCGCCTTCACTCAGGAGCTGCAGAGCGGCGGCGGCACGCTGCTCGCCAGCACCATGATCGACCCGGCGGCGGCGGATTACTCGGATGCGCTCAAGCAGGTGCTCGGCATCGACCAGAGCCGCGACCGGCTGGACCGGCTGGAATCCCTGCTCGGCACGCGTCTGCAATTCGTGCCGCGGCGCCGGGACGACATCCAGTTCATCTTCTCCCCGGCGTGGCCGAGCATCGAGCGCCTGTTGCAGCCGCAGCTGCGGTTCTACTACGCAGGCGGCCTGCCGACTTACGCCACCTCCGATGCGTTCGATCCGGATCCGCGCGCCAACCAGGATCTGGATGGACTGACCTTCCCCGCCATGCCGTGGATGGTCGGCAGTCCACTGGCCGATGCAGTCCAAGCCGCGGCCAGCCAGGCATGGCCGGCCGGCGGACCGGACCGCGGGCGGCTCTTTGCCTTCGGCTTCGATGCCTATCGGCTGGCGCAGGCCCTGCGGCAGAACTCGGCGCCCGCGTCGCTGGACATCGTCGGGCTCACCGGGGGACTGACTCTGGAGCCCGACGGACGCGTTCATCGCCAGCTCATCTGGGCGCGGCTGCACGGCGGCGAGATCGTCCCGCTCCCCAGCGCACCAGGGTCGTGACTCCTCCTGCGCGCAGCGCATGAAAAATACGCTCACGTGGCGGCAGCGCCTCGGGAACCGAGCGGAGGAGGCCGCCGCCGCGTACCTGCGGGCACGGGGCGCGCTCATCCTGCTCAGGAACTATCGCTGCCGTTGCGGCGAGCTCGACATCATTGCCCGCCTCGACAGGGACGAGCTCGCCATCGTGGAGGTCCGCACGCGCTCTTCGCAGGCGTATGGCGGAGCCGCGGCGAGCGTTGACGCCGGTAAGCGACGGCGGGTGATCCGCGCCGCGAGCACGCTGCTGCAGCAAAGGAAGGATCTGGCGCGGCTGCGTGTGCGATTCGACGTCATCGTCGTATCCGATCCTTTCGAGGACGTGCCGCAAATCGAGTGGATCAAACACGCGTTCTCGGCCTAGAAAAACCCTACTGCCGAGGCCAAGTAACCTACTGGATAAGGTTGTTCGGGCAAGCTGCTGATTGCTAAGACGAATGGTTTCGCGACACTGTTTGAGCCGTCGCTCCCGTTCTACATAACTCCCTGTGATTGCGACAAATTTCTCACTTTTTCAATTGACATAGCGCGGCGGCGATTCCTATAGTGGCAGCGAGTGGGAGAAAGTGGGAGGAGATGGGTAGATCCCCCGCACGAGTCTATGTTTCGCGGCGCCACAAAAGTCACCCTGGATGAGAAAGGCCGGATGGTCATGCCCACCCGTTATCGGGAGCAGATCGTCGAACGCGCCCAGGGAAAGCTCGTGGTTACCGTGGATCGGGACCGCTGCCTCCTCATTTACCCGCTGCCCGAGTGGGAGCTCATCGAGAGCAAGCTGATGAGCCTGCCGACCCTGCATGCGCAGGCGCGGCGGCTGCAGCGCCTGATGGTCGGACATGCGAACGACCTCGAGCTCGATGGGCATGGCCGCATTCTACTGCCGCCGGAGCTGCGCGAGTTCGCGGAGCTCGAGCGCCTCGGGATGTTGATCGGCCAGGGGAACCGCTTCGAGTTGTGGAACGAATCGCGCTGGAGCGAGCGCCTCGATGAAATGTTGAAGAGCGAGGAGGCCGCGACGGACCTGCCGTCGGAGCTCGACTCGCTGTCGTTGTAAGAGATCAGGGGCATGGTCGAGCACATCCCGGTGCTCGCAGATGAGGCGCTCGGGGCTTTGGCCCTCGAGCCGGACGGTTACTATGTCGATGCGACGTTCGGGCGCGGCGGTCATACGGCACTCCTACTCGAGGCCCTGGGTCGAGAAGGCCGCGTGCTCGCGATCGACCGGGACCCGCAGGCCATCGCGGCCGGCCGCGAGCGCTTCGCCGCCGAAGTGCGGCTTGCGCTCGTGCATGCGTCGTTTGCCGAAATCGGCGCGCTCGTGCCGGCCCACTCGGGCGGCCGCCCTTGCCGGGGCGTGCTGCTCGACCTCGGCGTTTCCTCGCCTCAGCTCGACGACCCGGCGCGCGGCTTCAGCTTCCGGGCCGACGGTCCGCTCGATATGCGCATGGACCCGACACGCGGGGAGCCCGTTTCCGCGTGGCTCGCTCGTGCGGGCGTCGACGAGATTCGCGAGGTGATCGCCACTCTCGGTGAAGAGCGCTTCGCGCGCCGCGTGGCGCAGGCGATCGTGGCGGAGAGGCGCGAGCGGCCGATCGAGCGCACACGCGCCCTCGCGGAGCTGGTGGCGCGCGCCGTGAGGACGCGGGAGCCGGGGAAGCATCCCGCCACCCGCACCTTCCAGGCGCTGCGGATGCATGCCAACGACGAGCTCGGCCAGCTCGAGAAGGCGCTTGCCGGCGCCGTCGACGCGCTAAACCTGGGCGGACGACTCGCGGTCATCAGCTTCCATTCGCTCGAGGATCGTCTGGTGAAGCGCTTCATGCAGCGCGAATCGCAGCTCGATCCGGCCGCCGCCGACCTGCCGATCGTGCCGCCGCAGCTGACACCGCGCCTGAAGCTGGTCGGCCGCAAGCTCCGCCCGGGCGCGGAGGAGGTCGCGCGCAACCCACGCGCGCGCAGCGCGCTGCTGCGCGTCGCGGAGAAGGCGGTATGACGAGCAAGCCCGCCGCCACGACACTCGGCTTCGGGATCACGGCGCTCTGGGTCGCGGTTCTGCTCTCGTCGGCTGGCGCGATCTACTGCAAGTTCCGCGCGCGCCAGCTCTTCATCCAACTCGAGCAGTTGAGCACGCAGCGCGACGACCTCGACATCCAGTGGGGCCAGCTGCAGCTCGAGCAGAGTGCGTGGTCGACGCACGCCTTCGTCGAGAGCGTCGCGGGGAAGAAGCTCCACATGAGCATGCCTGCGCCGCAGGACATCGTGATCGTCCGCCCATGAGGACGCGCAGCGCAAAACGCGCCGCACCCGGCTCTTTTCGCTGGCGGGGGCATCTTCTCGTCGGCGTGCTCATCCTCATCGCGGCGGCCCTGCTCTGCCGCGCCATCGATCTGCAGCTGTTCGAATACTCTTTCCTGTCGAAGCAGGGCGATGCGCGCTTCACGCGCACGGTCGACATCGCGGCGCACCGCGGCACCATCACCGATCGCTATGGCGAGCCCCTCGCGGTAAGCACGCCGGTCGACTCGATCTGGGTGAACCCCAAGCAGATCGCGCTCGCCGGCGAGCAGATTCCGCGTCTCGCGGCCGCGCTCCACCTCAATCCGCAGGAGCTCGCGCGTCGCATCACCAGCAATCTCGATCGCGATTTCCTCTATGTGGCGCGTCAGCGCCAGCCGGCGGAAGCGGCGCGGATCAAGGCGCTCGGTATTCCGGGCGTGTATCTCTCGCGCGAGTATCGCCGGTACTACCCGGCGGGCGAGGTCACCGGACAGCTCATCGGCTTCACCAACGTCGATGATCAGGGTCAGGCCGGCCTGGAGCTGGCGTACGATCAATCGCTGACCGGCATCGACGGTGAGAAGCGCGTCATCCAGGATCGCTTCGGCCGGATCGTTCAGGACATCGAGAGCATCCGTCCCGCTCGCCCGGGGCGCGATCTCGTCCTTTCCATCGACCTGCGCATTCAGTATCTCGCCTATCGGGCGTTGAAGGCGCAGGTGGCGGAGCAGAAGGCGACCTCGGGCTCGATCGTGGTGATCGACATCGCCACCGGCGAAGTGCTCGCCATGGTCGACCAGCCGGCTTTCAATCCCAACGACCGCGACCAGATGCTGCCGCGGCTGTACCGCAATCGCGCAGTGACCGATATCTTCGAGCCAGGCTCGTCCATGAAGACCTTCTTCGTCGCCGCCGGGCTGATTTCCGGCCAGTACGACGATCGGTCGATCATCAACACCGCGCCCGGCTTCATCAAGGTGGGCGGGCACACCTTTACCGATGAGCACGACTGGGGGCCGATCGATCTCTCGATGGTGCTCGCCCACAGCTCCAACGTCGGAATCGCGCACGTTGCCCTGTCGCTGCCGCCGAAGCTCATCTGGACGACCCTGCACGGCTTCGGGTTCGGGCAGCTCGCGACCGAAGGCTATCCGGGAGAGTCGGCCGGACTCCTCACGTCCTATCGGCGATGGCGGCCGATCGACATCGCTACCATGGCGCATGGCTACGGCATCGCCGTGACGGCATTGCAGCTCGCTCATGCCTACGCCACGATCGGGGGCTACGGCCTCGAGCGGCCCCTCTCGTTCGTGCGAGTCGATTCGCCGCCGCCCGGCCATCGTGTCATGAGCGCCCGCCTGAGCCGCGAGCTCATCGGCCTGATGCGCGCGGTGATCTCGCCCGAGGGCACCGGGCGGACCGCCGCCATCCCCGGCTACACTGTCTCCGGCAAGACCGGTACCGCCTGGAAAGCCGACGACGGCACTTATCGGGAGCACGATTTCACGGCGGTGTTTGCCGGCGTGGCGCCCGCCACTGCGCCGCGCCTCGCGGCGGTGGTCGTCATCAACGACCCGCAGAACGGCATCCACCAGGGCGGGGAGGTCTCGGCGCCGGTGTTCTCGACGGTGATGGGCCCGGCGCTGCGTCTGCTGGCGGTGGCGCCCGATGAGCCGGTGGAGCAGACCGAAGACCTGCGGACGGCCTCCCTCCGATGACCGCCTCCACGGTTCCAACATCGGCACATCGCGCGCGGCTCGCCGAGCTCGCCGCCGGGCTCGTCGATGCGCCCGGACTGGAGGTGAGCGATGTGACCCTCGACTCACGCGCCGTGAGCCCCGGGGCGCTCTTTCTCGCCTGTCATGGCCAGGGCCGTCACGGGGCGGAGTTCACCGGTGAGGCGGTGGCGCGTGGCGCACGCGCGGTGCTCTACGAGCCGTCGGCCAACGCGCGGGAGGCCATCGAGGCGGGACTGAGGGCGACTACTGCCGCCGGCCGCGAGTCTCCTGACGTGTTCGTCGCTGCCGTGCCGCAGCTCTCTCACAAGGTCGGACTGATCGCCGACCGGTTCTTCGGCCGGCCGTCGCGGGCTTTGACCGTTACCGGCATCACCGGTACGAACGGCAAGACGACCTGCGCCTGGTTGATTGCGCAGGCGTTGAACCACTGCAACCGTCCGGCCGGCTACATGGGCACGATCGGATTCGGCTTTCCGGGCACGCTGGCCGCCACGGAGCACACCACTGCCGATGCGGTCTCCATTCACCGGCGCCTCGCGGCGATGCGGGCGCTGGGTGCCGTGGCGGTGAGCATGGAAGTGTCTTCGCACGCGCTTCATCAGCATCGGGTTGGCGGTGTGCGCTTCCATACGGCCGCCTTCACCAATCTGACGCGTGATCATCTCGATTATCACGGCACGATGAGCGCGTACGCCGAGGCGAAGGCACGGCTTTTCGTCTGGCCGGGCCTCGCGGTTCGGGTCATCAACATCGATGATGAGTACGGCGCGCGCCTGGCGAGGCAGCCCTCCGAGGCGCAACTGGTCGTCACGGCGCGGCACATGGTGGCGCCCGCGGCGCCACCGGATGCCAGGGAGGTACGCGCGATGCGCGTCGAAGCCGCTGTGTCGGGTCTTCTCATCGACGTGCAGACGAGCTGGGGCGCGGCGAAGCTCGACGTGCCGCTGATTGGCGATTTCAACGCCGACAACGCGCTCACGGTCCTGGCCGTGCTGCTCGTCGCGGATATCCCGCTCGCACGCGCGGCCGCGGCGTTGGGGTCGTGCCGGGCCGCGCCGGGGCGGATGGAAGCCTTCGGCGGGCGTGGTGGAGCGCCCCTCGCCATCGTGGACTACGCTCACACGCCCGATGCGCTCGCGAAGGCGCTGCGCGCCGCTCGCCGGCATTGCCGCGGGAGGCTGCGGGTCGTCTTTGGCTGCGGCGGCGATCGTGACCCGGGTAAGCGCGCGATGATGGGCGGCATCGCCGCCGAGCTCGCGGACGAGTCGGTAGTGACCGATGACAACCCGCGCAGCGAGCCGCCCGAGAAGATCGTGCGCGACATCCTGACCGGCATCCCCGGCGGCGCCGCGGCCCGGGTCGAGCACGATCGCGCGCTGGCGATCCGGGCCACACTGGCCCAGTCGGGGCCGGAGGATGTGGTGTTGATTGCCGGGAAGGGGCACGAGGAGTATCAGATTTACGGCGGCGAGCGCCGTCCGTTCAGTGACCAGGGCGTGGCACGCGCGGCGCTCGAGGCGATGCGGTCGTGAGCGGCAAGTCGACCATCGAGCGGACACTGGGAAGCTTCGCGCGGGCCTGCGGCGGCAGGCTCGTGGGCGCCGACCGCGCCTTTGGCGCCGTGTCGAGCGACAGCCGGACTCTCGCGGCGCGCGATCTTTTCGTGGCCCTGCGCGGTCCGCGATTCAACGGCAACGAATTCGTCGGCGCCGCGCTCGCGGCCGGTGCGGCCGGTGCGGTCGTCGATGCGCAGCAGCCCGTGGCTCTCGCGCAGATCGTCGTCGCCGACGCGCAAGCCGCGCTGTCGCGCGCGGGACACGCCTGGCGGGAAGCGCTCTCCATCCCGGTCATCGGTGTCGCGGGCAGCAACGGCAAGACGACGGCGAAGGAGATGACGGCGGCGATCCTCTCGCGGTCCGGGAGCACGCTCGCCACGCGCGGCAATCTCAACAACCACATCGGCGTGCCGCTGACGCTGCTGCGGCTCGAGGCCGGGCACCGCTTCGCCGTCATCGAGATGGGCGCCAACCGCGCCGGCGAAGTGGCGGAACTGGTCAAGGTGGCGCGCCCGACGGTGGGATTCATCACCAACGCGGGCGCGGAGCACCTCGAGGGCTTCGGCAGCCTCGAGGGTGTGGCCCGCGCGGAAGGAGAGACGGTCGCCGGACTCGCCGCCGACGCCACGGCGGTGTTGAACGCAGACGATGAGTTCGTGGATCTCTGGCGCAGCATGACGGTCGCGCGGGTGGTGACGTTTGGGATCGATCGCGCCGCGGAGTTCCGCGCATCGAGCCTGCGCACGACCCTGGGCGCGGAGGGGTTCCTCACCCGGTTCCGCCTCTCGAGCCCGCTCGGGCAGGCTGAACTCGAGCTCCACGTCGGCGGACGACACAACGTCGCGAATGCGCTCGGCGCCGCAGCGGCAGCGGCCGCGGCCGGAGCGACACTCGAGCAGATCGTCGCCGGCCTCGGCGCGATGCGCCCCGTACCGGGACGGCTGCAGCTGAAGCGAGCTGACTGCGGCGCATGGATCATCGACGATTCCTACAATGCCAATCCGAGCTCGGTGCGTGCCGGGATCGAGGTGCTCGCCTCCATCGAGGGGCGGCGCTGGCTGGTGCTCGGGGACATGGCGGAGCTCGGCGAGTTCGCGGCGGACGCGCACGCGCAGATCGGCACCTTCGCGCGCGATCGCGGGGTGGAGCGGCTGCTCGCAACGGGTACCCTCGCGGCGCTCGCGGTCGAGCGCTTCGGCACCGGCGGCCAGTGGTTCCCGGACACCGAGGCGCTGGCGCGCGAGCTGCGGCGCGCGCTCGCCGCCGAGAAGACGGCCGCTACCGTCCGCCTCCTCGTCAAGGGCTCGCGGGTCAACAGGCTGGAGCGCGTCGTCGCGGCTCTCGCGGGCGACTGTAACCACAACTCGGACGGACATTAAGTGCTCTACTGGCTCGCACACTGGCTCGCGCAACGAACGACCGGCTGGCATACCGGGTTCAATGTCTTCTCCTACCTGACGTTTCGAGCCATTCTCGCGACGATCTCATCGCTCGCGATCTCGCTTCTGGTCGGCCCGAGGCTGATCGAGCGGCTGTCGCGGTATCAGATCGGTCAGGTCGTGCGCGACGATGGCCCCAAAACCCACCTTCCCAAGGCCGGTACGCCAACCATGGGCGGCACATTGATCCTGGTGACGACCTTCGTCAGCACGCTCCTCTGGGCGGATCCTGCCAACCGCCTGATCTGGACGGTGGTCGGCGTGACTTTCGCTTACGGACTCATCGGCTTCTATGACGATTACCTGAAGCTCGTGGTGCGCAATCCGCGGGGACTCTCCGCCCGTTGGAAGTATCTGTGGCAGTCGGTGGCTGGCCTCGCCACCGCGGCGGCGCTCTACTTCACCGCGACGGATGCGGCGGAGAAGACGCTCTTCCTGCCATTCGTCAAGACATTTGCCGCCCCGCTGTCAGCGACCGCTTTCATCGTGATCGCCTACTTCATGATCGTCGGCATGAGCAACGCGGTGAATCTCACCGACGGTCTGGACGGTCTCGCCATCATGCCCGCGGCGCTCGTTTCCGCGGCCCTGGGCATCTTCGCCTACGCGAGCGGCAACCACGTGTTTGCGCACTACCTCGGGATTCCGGAGATTCCGGGAGCCGGAGAGCTGTTGATCTTCTGCTCGGCACTCAGCGGGGCAGGGCTGGGCTTTCTCTGGTTCAACGCCTACCCCGCGCAGGTATTCATGGGCGATGTCGGGGCGCTCGCGATCGGCGGCGCCATCGGCGTCGTCGCCGTGATCGTTCGCCAGGAGGTGGTCGCCCTCGTCATGGGCGGCATCTTCGTGCTGGAGACCGCCTCCGTGATCCTCCAGGTCGCCTCGTTCAAGCTGACCGGCAAGCGCATCTTCCGCATGGCGCCGCTCCATCATCACTTCGAGCTCAAGGGCTGGGCGGAGCCGAAGGTGATCGTGCGGTTCTGGATCATCTCGTTGCTCCTGGTGCTCGCGGGACTCGCCACACTCAAGCTGCGATGAGCACCCCGACGCACAAACCCTCCTCCGCCGTGATCGCCGGCCTCGGCCGCACGGGGCTCTCCTGCGCCCGGTATCTGCGCGAGCGTGGCTGCCGGCTCGCGGTTACCGACACGCGGCCGGAGCCGCCACAGCTCGCGGCGCTGCGCGCGCTCGACCCACAGATCCCGCTGTGTCTCGGCGGCCTCGACGAGCGGCTCCTCGACGATGCGCTCTGCGTGGTGGTTTCCCCGGGCGTGTCGCTGGAGGAGCCGTTCCTGGCCGAGGCGCGGCGCCGCGGCCTTGAGATCGTGGGCGACATCGAGCTCTTCGCGCGCGCCGTCGACGCACCCGTGGTCGGGATCACCGGCACCAACGGCAAGAGCACGGTGACGACTCTCCTCGGCCGCATGGCGGCGCGGTCGGGCATGAAGGTGCGGGTCGGCGGCAATCTCGGCGAGCCGGCGCTCGATCTGCTCGCGGCGGCGCATCGGGCCGGGGAGGCCGTCGGCCTCTACGTGCTCGAGCTCTCGAGCTACCAGCTCGAGTCGACTCATTCGCTCGACCTCGCGGCGGCGGTGGTCCTCAACGTGACCGCGGACCATCTCGATCGTTATGCCTCGGTGGCGGCCTATGCCGATGCGAAGGCGCGCATCTTTGCCCGCTGCGACACCGCCGTGATCAATCTGGATGACCCGCTGGTGGTCGCGATGCCGCGACCGGGTCAGCGCACGCTGAGCTTCTCCTTGCGTGCGGAGATCGGCGCCGACTACGCGGTGGCCATCCGTGAAGGCGACGCGTGGCTGATGCGCCGGAGCGAGCCGCTGCTGCCGATGTCGGCCATGCATATCCGCGGCCTGCACAACGGCGCGAACGCGCTGGCGTCGCTCGCGCTCGGCGAGGCCCTGGAACTGCCTTTGTCCGCGATGCTCGCGGAGCTGCAGGCGTTCCCCGGATTGGATCACCGCACGCAGTGGGTCGCCGACGTGGCCGGCGTCACCTACATCGATGACTCCAAGGGGACCAACGTCGGCGCGACGATCGCGGCGGTGGCCGGCATGGAGGGCCCGCTCGTCATCATCGCGGGCGGTGACGGCAAGAATCAGGACTTCACGCCGCTGGCGGCGGCATTTCGCGGCAAGGTGCGCCACACGGTGCTGATCGGCCGCGACGCCCGCCTGGTGGGCAGGGTGCTGCGCGGCGTCTGCACGATGGAGTACTGCGACTCGCTCGAGGAGGCGGTGCAGGCGGCGGCGGCCGCCGCCCGCTCGGGCGATACCGTGTTGCTCTCGCCCGCCTGCGCCAGTCTCGACATGTTCCGCGACTACACTCATCGCGGGGCCGTCTTCGCGCAGGCCGTCAGGGAGCTGGCGGCATGAGGGAAGACATGCGCGCGTCCGGGCGAACCGCCGTATACATCGACAGCGTGACGCTGGCGCTGGTGCTGGCGCTCCTGCTCTTCGGGCTGGTGATGGTGACCTCCGCTTCCATTTCCATCGCGGCGCGCGATACCGGCAATCCGTTCTACTTCCTCGAGCGGCAGGTGATGACCGCGCTCGCCGGCACGGCGGGGGCGGTGCTCATCTTCTGCTTCCGGATGGAGCGCTGGGAGCGCCTCTCGCACGTGCTGCTCGCCGCCGCGATCGTGATGCTGCTCGCGGTGCTCGTGCCCGGCCTCGGGGAAGTGGTGAACGGCGGCCGGCGCTGGCTGCGGCTCGCGGGCTTCAGCTTCCAGGTGTCGGAGCTCGCGCGGGTGCTGGTGTTGGTTTACATCGCGAGCTACGCCGCGCGGCGGCAGGACGAGCTGCGCGAGACCTTCGGCGGGCTGCTCAAGCCGCTGCTCGCGCTCGCACTGGTCGCGGTCCTCCTGCTCGGGGAGCCGGACTTCGGCGCCGCCACGGTGCTCTTCGCCACGGGCTTCGGCATGCTCTTTCTCGCGGGCGCGCGGCTGCGTTACGTGCTCCTGCTGACTGCGATCGCGGCCGCTCTCTTCGCGGTGCTGGCGGTCACTTCAGCCTACCGGCTGCGGCGCCTGACGGGCTTCCTCGACCCCTGGGCCAATCCCTACAGCAGCGGCTTTCAGCTCACCCAGTCGCTGATCGCCATCGGGCGCGGCAAATGGCTCGGCGTCGGGCTCGGCAACAGCGTGCAGAAGCTCTTCTACCTGCCCGAGGCGCATACCGACTTCCTGTTCGCAGTGCTGGCCGAGGAGCTGGGGCTGCTCGGGGTGCTGCTCACGCTCGGGCTCTTCGTCGCGCTCATCTGGCGGGCGTTCCACATCTCGCGGCTCGCCGCGAAGGCGGGTCTCGATTTCCAGAGCTATCTCGCCGCGGGCTTCGCGCTCTGGATCGGCATGCAGGCGTTCATCAACATCGGCGTCAACATGGGCGTGCTGCCGACCAAGGGCCTGACGCTGCCGCTGATGAGCTACGGACGCTCGAGCCTCATCGTGACTCTCGTGTGGGTGGGAATGCTGCTGCGCATCTATCACGAGACGATGCTGGAGCGGCGCGGCTCCGCCACCGTCATGCCGCGGGGTGCCTCTTGACCGACCGGCCGATCCTCATCATGGCGGGCGGCACCGGCGGACACGTCTTCCCGGCGCTGGCGCTCGCCCGCCGCCTGCGCGAGCAATCGGTCGAGGTCGTCTGGCTCGGCACGCGCCGCGGGCTCGAGGCCCGTGTCATTCCGGCCGAGGGCATCGCGATCGAATGGCTGTCGGTCGGCGGCCTGCGCGGCAAAGGCTGGCGGACGCTGCTCGCGGCGCCGTGGCGGCTCACGATCGCGCTCATCCAGGCGCTGCGGGTGATGGGGCGGCGGCAGCCGGCGATCGTCGTCGGCCTCGGCGGCTTCGTCACCGGGCCTGGCGGGGTCGCCGCATGGCTCACGCGCCGGCCGCTCGTCATCCACGAGCAGAATGCGGTCGCCGGCTTCACCAACCGCTGTCTGGCGCACCTCGCGCGCGAAGTGCTGGAGGCGTTTCCCGGCAGCTTTGCCACGACCATCAAGGCGCGCACCGTCGGCAATCCGGTGCGCAGCGACATCAGCGCGCTGCAGCCGCCAGCCGCGCGCTTCTCCGGTCGGGAAGGGGCCGTGCGCATCCTCGTGATCGGCGGCAGCCAGGGCGCCGTCCGACTCAACACGGTTGTGCCCTATGCGCTGGCGCGACTCGCGGGCACGATCCGTTTCGATGTCCGCCACCAGGCGGGCGAGCGTTGGATCGAAGCCGGACGGCAGAGCTATGCGGACGCGGGTGTGCGGGCCGACGTGCGGCCCTTCATCGAGGACATGGCGCAGGCCTACGGCTGGGCGGACCTCGTGATCTGCCGCTCGGGGGCGCTCACCGTATCGGAGCTCGCCGCGGCGGGCGTCGGTGCGGTGTTGGTGCCGTTCCCGGCTGCCGTCGACGATCACCAGACTCACAACGCGCGGTTCCTGGTACGTGAGGGCGCGGCGGTGCTCATCGCCGACCGCGATCTGACGGCCGAGCGTCTCGGCGCGGAGCTCGAGCGGCTGTGCGCCGGGCGCGAGAAGCTCCTCGCCATGGCCGAGCGCGCGCGGCGGCTCGCGCGGCCTCAGGCCACGGAGGAGCTGGCCGCCCGCTGCCTGCAGCTCGCGAGGAGGGCCGCATGAGCTCAGGGACGGAGCCTCGCAACGGGGAGCGGCGCACCATGCTCGAGCGTCCCGCCGTGGAGCGGCGCAGGAGCTCCGACCGGCGCGACCGGATGCGCCGCATCAACACCATTCATTTCGTCGGCATCGGCGGCAGCGGCATGAGCGGCATCGCCGAAGTGCTGCTCAACCTCGGCTATGCGGTGCAGGGCTCCGATCTACGGGCGGGGCCGGTGACCGAGTGGCTCACCCGGCTCGGCGCCAAGGTTCGGCTGGGACACACGGCGCAGAACGTGGAAGGTGCGGACGTGGTGGTGGTCTCGAGCGCGATTGCACGCGGCAACCCGGAGGTCGAGGCCGCGCTTGCCCGGCGCGTGCCGGTGGTCTCGCGTGCCGAGATGCTGGGCGAGCTCATGCGATTCCGCTACTCGATCGCGGTGGCGGGCACGCACGGCAAGACGACGACCACCAGTCTCATCGCCAGCGTCCTCGCCGAGGGCGGCGAGGACCCGACGTTCGTGATCGGCGGCCGCCTGAAGAGCGCGGGCAGCCACGCCCGGCTCGGCACCGGCCGCTATCTGGTCGCCGAGGCGGACGAGAGCGATGCCTCGTTCATGCATCTGCAGCCGGTGATCGCGGTCGTCACCAACATCGACAACGATCATCTCGTGACCCATGGCGGCGATTTCGAGCGGCTGAAGCAGAGCTTCGTCGAGTTCGTGCACAACCTGCCGTTCTACGGGCTGGCGGTGCTGTGCGTGGACGATCCGCACGTGCACAGCATCCTGGATCGCGTGGGCAGGCCGACTCTCACCTACGGCCTCGATCCGGCAGCCGCATTTCGGGCGGTCGAAGTCACCCGGCTGGGGCTGCGGACCCGGATCGTGGTGGCGCGATCGGGCGGCGCTCCGCTTGAAGTCACGGTGAATCTGCCGGGTACCCACAACGTGTTGAACTCGCTGGCCGCAATCGCGGTCGCGACGGAGCTCGGCATCGACGATGCGGCCATCGGGCGCGCGCTGGCAGGCTTCCAGGGCATCGACCGCAGGATGCAGCACGTCGCCGATCTGCGCACGGCGGCCGGGTCCGTGACGGTGATCGACGATTATGGACACCATCCGACCGAGGTGGCCGCGACTCTGGAGGCGCTGCGCCAGGGCTACCCGGGCCGGCGGATCGTGCTCGCCTTCCAGCCGCACCGCTACACGCGCACTCACGACCTGATCGATGACTTCGGCAAGGTGTTGTCGACAGCGGACGTGCTCCTCGTAACGGAGATTTACGCCGCCGGCGAGGCGCCGATCGCGGGCGCGGACGGGCGCGCGATCTGCCGCGCGGTGCGCGGCCGCGGACAGGTGGAACCGCTCTTCGTCGAGCGCGTCGAGGAGCTGGCGGAGTCGCTGAAGGATGTGATCCGTGACGGTGATCTGATCGTGACGATGGGCGCCGGCAACATCAGCGCGGTGGCTCACAGGCTCGGGGAGCGCTTCGCAGCGCTTCTGCCGCCGGGAGGGAGCGCCTGATGCTCGCCGTCGCGCATGAGTTTCTGCCGCGCATCCGGCGCAACGAGCCGATGAGCCGGCACACGTCCTGGCACGTGGGCGGGCCGGCGGAGATCTTCTTCACGCCACGGGACCGGATCGAGCTCGCCTCTTTCCTGCGTGGGCTGCCGCCGGACACGCCGGTGTGTTGGGTTGGTCTCGGGAGCAACCTCCTCGTGCGCGACGGGGGTATCGCGGGCGTCGTCATCAGTACGCGCGGCACGTTGGACCGGTTGGAGCGTGAGAGTCACGACACGGTGTATGGCGAAGCGGGAGTCGCCTGCGCTCTCATCGCGAGGCAGTGCGTCAAGTGGGGCCTCGGCCCCGCCGAGTTCTTCGCCGGTATTCCGGGCACGCTGGGCGGGGCGCTGGCGATGAACGCCGGCGCCTTCGGCGGCGAGACGTGGCGGCACGTGACGGAGGTGGAGACGATCGGCCGCGACGGGCGCGAGCGTTCCCGGCCCGCGAGCGAGTATCGGGTGAGTTACCGGCACGTCGCTCCGCCGGTCGCCGGGGAGTGGTTCCTGGCCGCGAGACTGAAGTTCGAGGCGCGCCCCCAGGAGCACCGCGGCGAGATCGACGCTCTGCTGCAGCGGCGCAAGGCGACCCAACCGATCGGCGAGTGGAGCTGCGGCTCGGTGTTCACCAATCCGCCGGGCGATCACGCCGCGCGCCTGATCGAGGCCGCGGGCCTCAAGGGCCTGCGGATCGGCGACGCGTCGGTGTCGACGAAGCACGCCAACTTCATCATCAATCACGGCGCGGCCACGGCCGCCGAGGTCGAGAGCCTGATCGGACGGGTGCAGGATGAGGTGCAGCGCGCGCATGGCGTGCGGCTGCAGCCCGAGGTGCGCATCGTGGGCCGTGGCGCAGGCCATGACGCGGGAGACACGCGCTGATGCGGCTCGCCTACGATCCAACACTCGCGCGCCACACCGCCGACCCCAGGGAGTTCGGCCGTGTCGCGGTGCTGCTCGGCGGCGACTCGAGCGAGCGGGAGATCTCCCTTCTCTCCGGCAACGCCGTGCTTGCGGCGCTGGGCCGCCGCGGCGTCGAGGCGGCGGCGTTCGATCCGCGGGAGCGCTCGCTGCCCGAGCTCATCGAGCAGCGCTTCGATCGAGTGTGGATCGCGCTGCATGGCCCGGGCGGCGAGGACGGGACGGTGCAGGGCGCGCTCGAGTACCTGGGGATCCCCTATACCGGCAGCGGCGTCGCGGGCTCGGCCATCGGCATGGACAAGCTGCGCACCAAGCGGCTGGCGCAGGCGATCGGAGTGGCGGCGCCCGATTCGCTCGAGCTGCGCGGCCCGCAGGATTTCGAGCTGGCGCTCGCACGCATACGGCTGCCCCTCATCGTCAAGCCGGCCACCCAGGGCTCGAGTGTCGGGATGACGAAGGTCGAGAGCGCCGAGGCGCTTCCCGCCGCCTATGCCGCGGCGGCCGCGGTCGACCGCAGCGTTTTCGCGGAGCCATGGATCGCCGGCCGGGAATACACGGTGGCGCTGCTGCAGGGGAAAGCACTGCCCTCGATCCGCATCGAGACGCCGCGGGGCTTCTACGACTATGAGGCCAAGTACTTTCGCGACGACACGCGCTATCTGTGTCCCTCGGGCCTCTCGCAGCCGGCCGAGCAGCACCTGCGAAGCCTCGCGCTCGCGGCGCTCGAGGCCGCCGGCGCGGAGGGCTGGGGGCGGGCGGATTTCATGATGGATGCCGCCGGGCGGCCGCTGCTGCTCGAGATCAACACCGTCCCCGGCATGACCGGCCACAGCCTGGTGCCGATGGCGGCGCGAGCGGAGGGTATCGATTTCGACGAGTTGGCGTGGCGGGTGCTCGAGACGAGCTTCGTGCGCACGCGGAGGGGGCGCTGACCATGTGGAAGCGCACGCGCAACCGGAAGAAGGCCCGCGATGCGGCGGCGGCGCACCCGGGCGGGCGCTCCCGGGTCGCGTGGCGGGTCGCCGCGCGCGTGCTCCCCGTCTGTGGGGCGATCGTCGCGACGTTGTGCGTCGTTTTCTGGGCGCTGAACCAACCCATCCGCACCGTGCGGGTGACCGGCCGATTCCAACACGTTGCGCCGCGGGCGATCGAGCGGATCGTCGTGCGGCAGGCGCGCGGCAAGGGCCTGCTGACGATCGATCTCACCGCGGTGAGCGGCGCGATCGAGGCGCTCCCCTGGGTCGACAGCGTGAGCGTCGAGCGCGACTGGCCGCACGGCCTCGCGGTGCTCGTGGTGGAGCAGGTCGCCGCGGCCCGCTGGGGCGCGGACGGCCTCGTCAACCGCAGCGGCGCGCTTTTTGCGACCGGCGTCAGCCGGTTGCCCGCCGGCCTCGCGCGGCTGTCGGGGCCGGAGGGCTCCGAGGCCGAGGTCACCCAACAGTATCTCGCCATGAGCCGGCGGCTGGGGCCGGCGGGGCTCACCATCACGGCGCTGCGGCTCGACGCGCGTGGGGCGTGGCAGCTCGATCTCTCCAACGGCATCGCCGTGCGTCTCGGCCGCTCGCGGGTCGAGGAGCACTTCGACAAATTCATGAGTGCGGCGCTCGGCATCGTCGAGCAGCGCGCGGAGGACATTTCATACGTGGACATGCGGTACACAAACGGTTTCGCCATCGGGTGGAAGTCGAGTGCGAGTCATGCTTAAACGTTCAGACAGAAATCTCATCGTGGGTCTCGACATCGGCACCTCCAAGGTGGTCGCCCTGGTGGGCGAGGTCGGTGTCGACGGCAACATCGAGGTGCTGGGCATCGGCTCCCAGCCCTCGCGCGGCCTGAAAAAGGGCGTGGTCGTCAATATCGAGTCGACCGTGCAGTCGATCCAGCGCGCGGTGGAGGAGGCCGAGCTCATGGCTGGCTGTGAGATCCACTCGGTGTTCGCCGGCATCGCCGGCAGCCACGTGCGCAGCCTCAACTCCCACGGGGTGGTGGCGATCCGCGACCGCGAGGTCACGCACGGCGACGTCGAGCACGTGATCGATGCGGCCAAGGCGGTGGCGATCCCGGCCGACCAGAAGATCCTGCACGTGCTGCCGCAGGAATTCATCGTCGATGGCCAGGAAGGCATCCGCGATCCGATCGGCATGTCGGGAGTGCGCCTCGAGGCCAAGGTGCACATCGTCACGGGCGCCGAGAGCGCCGCGCAGAACATCGAGAAGTGCATCAAGCGTTGCGGGCTCGAAGTCGACGACGTGGTGCTGGAGCAGCTCGCCTCCAGCTTCTCGGTGCTCACCGACGATGAGAAGGAGCTCGGCGTGTGCCTGGTGGACATCGGCGGCGGCACGACCGATCTCGCCGTGTTCGCGCACGGAGCGATCCGGCACACGGCCGTCATCCCGATCGCGGGCGACCAGGTGACCAACGACATCGCGGTCTCCATGCGCACCCCGACGCAGCACGCCGAGGACATCAAGATCCGCTATGCCTGCGCGCTGTCGCAGCTAGCCAACCCCGACGAGAGCATCGAGGTGCCGAGCGTCGGCGACCGGCCCGCGCGGCGCCTCGCCCGCCAGACGCTCGCCGAGATCGTCGAGCCGCGCTACGAGGAGCTCTTTGGCCTGGTGCGCGAGGAGCTGCGCCGCAGCGGCTTCGAGGAGGTGATCGCGGCGGGCGTGGTGTTGACCGGCGGCAGCGCCAAGATGGAGGGCGCCATCGAGCTCGCGGAGGAGGTGTTCCACGTGCCGGTGCGGCTCGGCCTGCCGCAGCAGGTGCAGGGACTCACCGATGTGGTCAAGAACCCCGTTTTCTCCACGGGCGTGGGGCTGCTGCTCTACGCCCGCGACAACTTCCTGCCCGCGCGCCGCGGGCGGTCCCTGGGCAACGCGAAGACGGCGATCGACCGCATGCGCGCCTGGTTCCAGGGGAACTTTTGACGCTGACAGACTCATGACCGACGAAACAACGACTCTTCCAACCAACCGAATCTCTCTCGAGGAGCGCGCGCAATGTTCGAATTGATGGACGCCTACAGCCAAAGCGCTGTCATCAAAGTCATCGGGGTGGGCGGCGGCGGCGGCAACGCCGTGGCCCACATGGTCACCTCCGGCATCGAGGGGGTGGAGTTCATGTGCATCAACACCGACGCGCAGGCACTCAAGCACGCGAAGGTGAAGACCGCCCTGCAGATCGGCACCAACATGACCAAGGGGCTCGGCGCCGGCGCCGACCCGGAGGTGGGCCGCCAAGCGGCGATGGAGGACCGTGACCGCATCGTCGAGCTGGTGGAGGGCTGCGACATGCTGTTCATCACCGCGGGCATGGGGGGCGGCACCGGCACGGGCGCCGCACCCGTGGTGGCGCAGGTGGCCAAGGAGCTCGGCATCCTGACGGTGGCCGTGGTCACCAAGCCCTTCGAGATGGAGGGCAACAAGCGCGGCTACGTCGCCGACCACGGCATCGCCGAGCTCGGCAAGTACTGCGACTCGCTCATCACGATTCCCAACCAGAAGCTGCTCACCGTGCTCGGCGCCCAGACGACTCTGCTCGATGCCTTCAAGTCGGCGAACCAGGTGCTGCAGGGAGCGGTGCAGGGCATCGCGGAGCTGATCACCCGGCCGGGCCTCATCAATGTCGACTTCGCCGACGTACGTACGGTGATGGCCGAGACCGGCATGGCCATGATGGGCTCGGGAGCGGCGAGCGGTGAAGGGCGGGCGCGGGCGGCGGCCGAAGCGGCCGTGTCGTCTCCCCTCCTCGAGGACATCAACCTGGCGGGCGCGCACGGGATTCTCGTCAACGTCACGGCCGGCATGGACCTTTCGATCGGCGAGTTCCAGGAGGTGGGCCAGATCGTGAAGCAGTTCGCATCCGAGGACGCCACGGTGGTCGTGGGCACGGTGATCGATCCGGAGCTCAGCAACCTGGTGCGGGTGACGGTCGTCGCCACGGGTCTCGGCCGCCCGGCCGCCATGGCGCGGCCGCAGCCGCTCGGCGGCTTCCGGCAGACGGAGGCCGCGCCTGGGCGGGCCGAGCCGCCGGCACGCGAGCGGGAGATGCGCGAGCCGCCCATGCGAGTGGTGCGGCGCAGCCCCCTTTCGAGCAGCGATTACGCGCAGCTCGACAAGCCGACGGTGCAGCGCCAGCGGGCGGTCGGCGACGGGCTGCGGCAGGATGTGC
>Ga0134126_10002626_pt1 | contig 22613 bp, 21 predicted proteins | sample KB31752_FD_96881 | JGI IMG/M metagenome (GOLD analysis project Ga0134126, IMG submission 96881) | Terrestrial soil microbial communities with excess Nitrogen fertilizer from Kellogg Biological Station, Michigan, USA - KB3-175-2 | ecosystem: Environmental > Terrestrial > Soil > Unclassified ... | reverse complement strand
GTGTGCCTGCAGGGTTCCGCAACCCTTTCAGGGTTGCCCTGCCGTGTTGGCTCATTACCCAGGGTAGCCGCGCTAGCGCGCGTCAACCCTGGGCTGGAGGTGGTGAACGCCTTCGGCGTTCATGTTCGCGACGCTCAGAACTTCCTGATTATTCAAGTACACTGCCCTAATTAGAACCTAATTAAAGTTGGTATTCTAACCGGTGCCAATTAGGCCAGGCGGAGGCTTCCGCACATCAGGCGGCATCAGCGGGGCAGTGTTATACTGCCGCCGAAATCGACTTCGGAGCCAACATGGCGGATACCTCTCGATTCACAATCATTTGTCCCTGCTGCGAAGCGACGCTCAACATTGACGCCAACACTGGCGCGTTGCTGTCGCACGAAGAGAAGCAGAAGCCGCTCGCGTCCTTCGAAGGTCTGGCGAAAGATCTCGACAAGCAAAAACAGACACGTGAACAGCTCTTCGCGCAGGAAATGAGTTCCATGAAAGACCGCGAACGTCTGCTGGAAGAAAAGTTCCGCGAAGCCATGAAGCGCGCCGAAAAAGACAAGGACAAGGTTTACAAGAATCCGTTGGACCTGGATTGACATCTGCCCTCGATGCACTCGAACCTTCGCTCTTTCCTCGATCAGCTCCGCCGCGAAAACGATCTCGTCACCATCGAAACTGAGGTCGACCCTTATCTCGAGATCGCAGAGATTCATCGCCGCGTCATTGAACACGGCGGCCCCACACTTTTATTCAATCGAGTGAAGGGAAGCGGCTTTCCCGTCGCTACGAATCTGTTCGGTACCCAAAAGAGAATCGAGTTGGCCTTCGGCCGGCGGCCTGAGCAGTTTGTAAAAGAACTGGTCGCGACGGCTGAGACTTTAATTCCCCCGAAGCCGGCGAAGCTCTGGCAGCACCGCAAGCTGGCTCGTGAGTTTTTTCGCCTGGGCACGCGGGCGACATCGCGTGCGCCCGTGATGTCAGTAGTTGATCGTCCGGCGAGTCTGCAACAGTTGCCGGTCATGACGACCTGGCATGAAGACGGCGGACCATTCATCACGCTGCCGCTGGTTTACACCGAGCATCCAGTTACTAAGCAGCACAACCTCGGCATCTATCGAATGCAGGTTTACGACGCCAGCACCGCGGGCTTGCATTGGCAAATTCAGAAAGGAGGCGGCTTTCACTACAACGCTGCGGAAGAAAGGGGTCAGCCACTCCCGGTGAGTGTCTTTCTCGGTGGGCCGCCTGCGTTGCTGGTCTCGGCAGTCGCGCCATTGCCAGAGAATGTGCCGGAATTAATGCTCGCGTCGCTGCTTCAGGGTGAGAAGCTGCGCGTGTCGCGCCCGCGCGAGTCTGCGCATCCTCTGATTGCCGAAGCTGAGTTCGCTTTAGTCGGCCACGCGCCGCCGCGTGAACGCCATCCCGAAGGTCCTTTTGGCGATCATTACGGCTACTACTCTCTGCAGCACGATTATCCGGTCTTCCATTGCGAGGCAATCTACCATCGTCGCGATGCGATTTATCCGGCTACCGTCGTCGGCAAACCGAAGCAGGAAGATTTTTTTATCGGCGACTATCTGCAATCGTTGCTCGCGCCGCTGTTTCCACTGGCGATGCCGGGCGTACGCGATTTGTGGAGCTACGGCGAAACCGGTTTTCATTCGCTGGCGGCCGCGGTGGTGCGCGAGCGTTACGCGCGCGAAGCGCTGGTGCACGGCTTTCGAATTCTTGGGGAAGGACAACTCGCGCTCACGAAGTTTCTGCTGCTGACGGACGCCCCGATTGACCTTCACGATTTTCCCCGCGTGCTGGAACACATTCTCGGTCGCTTCGCTCCGGACAGTGACTTTTTCATCTTCGCGAATACATCGATGGACACGCTGGATTACACCAGCGGGAAAGTAAATCAGGGAAGCAAAGCCATCCTGATGGGTGTGGGCGAGCCAGTGCGCGATTTGCCGCGCGAGTTCCACGGAGACTTGCCGAATGGCGTTACCCGCGCGGAAGTTTTCTGCGGCGGATGTCTCGTCGTTCAGGGCAGTCCGTACGAGGCCGACAAAGATCAGCCTGCGCGCCTCGCGAATCATCCGAGCTTGGCGGAATGGCCGCTAATCGTCTTGCATGACGACGCTGGTGTCGCGCATTCAACGACCGATTTCCTGTGGGCAACCTGGACTCGATTTGAGCCGGCTGGAGACATTTACCCGGCCGAGACGCGCGTGGTGCGGCATCACTTGTCGTATCGCGCGCCAATTGTGATCGATGCGCGCAAGAAACCGTCGCTGCCTGATGAGCTGATCGTCCGCGAAGATATTAAAGATCTCGTCGATCGTCGTTGGCGTGAATACTTTCCGACGCCGCAGCCGTGGGAGACTTAACCAGAGGGTTCACAAGTTTGCTGCCCGGCATCTGAATTACACTTGATAAGTCTTGCCTTTGTCATCGCCGTCGCTCTGGTGATTGCGTTGCTGATATTCCTGGCGCAGATGCTGCGGCCTGTTCCGGGAGGCGAAGCAAATAGTCGCAGAACGGTTTGGTGGCGAAGGCTGCGGATCTTCATTGTACTTCTACTGCTGGCAGTTGCGCTCTGCGGTATCTGGGCGACATTGATCGAGCCGAATCGCCTGATAGTTCGCCACGAGACTTTGCGGATAGCGACCTGGCCGAAGGAACTCAACGGACTACGAATCGCCGTCATCGGCGACATACACACCGGCGCTCCTTTCATCGATGACAGGAAGTTGGGGCGAGTAGTTGAGTTAATCAATCAGGAAAATCCAGATCTTATCGTGCTGCTCGGTGATTACATGTCGCCGAATAGTTGGCACAGTCATCTGGTCGCACCCGGAGTCACGGCCGGCATCTTGAAGGATCTTCGAGCACCCCTTGGAACTTACGCGGTCTTAGGTAACCACGATTGGTGGTACGGCGGTGAAAAGGTGCGCGCGGCGCTCGAAGCAAACGGAATCCATGTCCTGGAAGAGGAAGTTGCGGAAGTCCGCTTCAGGAACAGTTCATTTTGGCTGCTTGGTTTTGCGGATCTCTGGACGCGCCCGCAGCACATTCAGGAGACCCTTATGAAGACACCCGATGCCGCAAGAACGATTGCGCTTTCACATAACCCCGACATGTTTATTCACACGCAGGCGACGATGCCGTTGATGCTTGCGGCGCACACTCATGGAGGACAGGTGAAGTTGCCAATCCTGGGCGCGCCGATTGTCCCTTCGTACTTCGGCCCACGATACACCGCTGGTGACATCATTGAGCAAGGCCATCACTTGTTCATCACCACCGGAATAGGCACCAGCATCCTGCCAGTTCGTTTTCGTGTCCCGCCGGAAATCGTGATTCTCACGATTCAACCCTAATCGCTCTGGCGCGAACACTTCCATGAAAATCAACCTATTTTGCTGGTTCTGAATCTTTCTCAGATTCAGCAGAGGCCGGCGCATTCGCAAAATACTCAGGATTCGTTACGCGTTCGAATTGCAGGAACATGTGACTAGTCCACTCATCCTGGGAACTGTCACCGTGTTTTTTGAGGATATCGTTGTAGAGACCTATTGTGTTTTTGGCGTTATCGAGAAGACTCTGCATTGACAATAGACGAGCTCTCAGAGAGTCGTTTAGCGTGCTTACATTCTGTACATCCTCCAGCGAGTAGCCTCCTAAACGACGATCCTCAAGATGTTCGAAGAATTGTTGCCTTGTAATTTTGGTAGCTGCAAAAGGAATTAGCGCCATCAGACTCAACAGGGCATTCCGCATGAAGACGACGAGCGTCGTCGTATCATCGAGGTCAACATATTCACCATGATGGACGAACGAAGAGCGCAGTGCATATGCTGCCTTCACATTCTTAATGATTCCCCTGCGGGCTTGTACGGAAACATCTTGCATGTATGCTATTCGTAAACTCACTGCGTCCTGGATATATTCCCCCTGATCACGAAGAAACGCTGTTTCGAGTGCGATTAGAATGTATAAGAGCTTGTCAGAAATCTCTTTGGCCAAGGAGCTCCTTGAGTACAGAACTAGGGCTTTTAGAATTGTTTCCTGGAAATCGGTTAGTCTGTCACTCTTCAAAAGCATGTCGAGAACATCAAGTTCAGGAGCAAACGTATTGAGATCTTCATTCGAGAGATTCCAGTGCCTGCGAGACGTGTCGGTTAAGCCAGCAGAGTGGTAAATAATTTTGTGGTCTTCGACGAATAGGAAACGATAGCTGTCTTCATGTGCTTTTCCGATTGGGGCTGAATAGCAAACCTTGGTTGGGTGAATATTTGCGGGCGACAGAAGCCTCAAGAGACTCACTGTCCTGTCGATCTGTTCAAACGCTATTTCGTGCGCCCGTTCAGGATCTCCCACGACCGGAATCGTTGCCGTAGCTAGAGCTTGGATACTCTTTCGATGTTGCTCGAACCCATGCTTGATACTTGTTATTTCCTCCGCGTCTTTGGCTTTTGCAAGCGTCCTTTGCTCCCAGTCGTCCATCATGTCCTTTGTGATTGCACGGAACGTTACTTTGCCCAGCGTGAAAGGGGATTGAATGAATAACTGAGAAATCGGAATCCAAACATCACGACTTTTAACCAGTGGTTCGCACTCTGCAAGTACAAACTCCGTCATTGGAGGCATTGTCTGGCCTCTATAGCATTGCTTTAGCCATTCGAAGATTGAGTTTGAGAGACGGCGGACGCTAATAACGGCTCTTGGCCGAATGCTCTTCTGCATACCCTCTGCGAGTCGAGCGAGTTCAATATAGTCCGGCCCAAATAGGCCAATGAGTTGTCCTTGTTCGGAGAAAGCTTTCGCAGTGACATTTCCTGTGAAATCAGTCCAGCCGAATCCCATTTCACCGATAATATTCTTGGCGGTAAAGGTATGAACCGCATGAACATTTGGATTGGGCTTACCGCCCCGATTCTCGTACTCTTTCGGAGCTTGCTGTAGTTTCTTCAGAACTTCTTGAGCCTTGTCGTTGTAGTTCTGGGAAGCTTCGGGGTGTAGTTCCAGTTTCATAAGGACTCCTTTATGTGAAGTGCGCGAACTCGCGTTGACTCTCACACTTGACTCAGCACATCGATAACGTGCGGAACATCGTTACTCTCTCGAAGGCGGATGACGCGCAGACCGAGACTGATTAGACACTCGCGCGGATTCCCGATTAGTCCGCCGAGTTTCGCCACTCCTTCGTCGAGAATCTCCAACTCGCGCCCAAGTTGTTGCGTTGGTGTCGAATTGATCATGTTTGCCACCAGCCAGGCGCTCGTACGCGCTTTGCCGAGGCTAAAATTCACGAGGCGGTCTTCGCTTTGCGAACCGTATCGATCCAGCAGCTTGATCCACGGCGAGACTTCTTCGATATCCGACCGCACTTTATTGATCATGGCGCTGAGAATATTGTTGATTTGATTGAAATCATGTTCGAGCGAGGGCAAGGCGCTGCCGGGCGCGACTGCCTGCGCAGCGATGCCCAGATCGAAATTGATGTGCGCGTTCATGCCAATCAAGAGCTGTTGCAGAATGATCGGCGCCCATCTGTCCGCGGCTTGAAACGCCATTAACCAACACTTGCTTATGTTCTGGCCGGTACGGTAATTCTCAAGCGCTGACAGGTAACGATTAGCAAACGTTACATCCAGCTTCTCCATCCGTGGTCCGTCTTCAAACGCACCTGCGATGATTCCTTCTTTAACCTTGATCGTGACGTTTCGATAAAGCGTCGCGAAATAGCCGAGCCGGCTTTGATCGTTTCTCGCTCGTAGGATTATTTGATCCAGGTCGGCGAGGATTTCATCGATAGTTTGTGGCGGCATGGGAGTCAATCATTATAAGGTCAAATCCTTGACAACAATATGATCAGCCAATACAGTCCGCGGGCGTTATATCTCACAGCAAAAAGAGGAGACAAGAAGATGCGATTGCTCCGTTCATGCGTCTTTGGCATTGCCTGCCTAGGCTTGGTCCAGTTGATTTCGTGCACCGGTCCGCCGGGACCTCCCGGGCCTCCGGGGCCAGCCGGCTCTGGCGGTGGCCCGCCATACGTTTGGCTTTGTACGCCGGCGAGTTTGGCCAACGCGGGAGGTGGTTCGCGCGCGGACGTGTATGTTTTCAATGGCAGCGGGAGCACCGCGAACATCGCCGTAAATATTTTGGACGCCAATGGAAACAACCTCCAAGGTCATCCTGTACCCAATTCAAATCCGGTCGTAAATTATCCCGGTGAAGCTGGCGCGAGCACGGTCACCCTCGCTTCGGCACACACGCGCGATTTGAATTGGCCAGTGCCGGCGACTGGTCCGAATCCACCGTTCGATGGAATTACCAACGTGGCGGTCAGCGTTCGCGTTACTTCGGATCAGCCAGTCGTGGTTGGCGCAAACTTCCAGTTCAATGGAAACCTGCCGAGCCAGTGCAGCTTGCTGCCGAAATAGCCTCGGCATCACCTATTGCGGGGCTTCGCGAATTTCGCGGGGCCTCCCTCTTTCCACAGGGCGGAGCCGCTCAGAGCTCCATCAGGTCTTTACCGACGACGATGCGGCCTGTGAAGTGCTTGCGCACTCCTTCGGTCCATTGCGCGTCGGTAATTGAAGGATCGTTTCCCGGAACCAGGTGAGTGAGCACGAGCATCTTCACGCCCGCCTGCGCGGCAATCCTTCCGACGTCTTCGGTGGCAGTGTGAGATGCCAGCAGGTGTTGGCGCAGCTTGGTCGCGTCCGGCGCCTGACGAATCAGTTTTTCCAGGGCCGGCAGGTACATCGCCTCGTGAATCAGCACGTCTGCGCCTTTGGCGAACTCCGCCAACTCGGGCGCGTAGGAGGTGTCGCCGGAGATTACGATTGAGCGGTCTTTGGCATCGAAGCGATAAGCGTACGATTGGGTGATGGGTGGATGACGAACGCGACAGCTTGTCACTTTCACATCCGCGTCTTGCATTACCAAACCGGCGCTGTCGAATTCGTGGACCGAAATCAACTTGCGCGGATCCTTTCCGCCCTCATCGGCCAGCCGCGTTTCGATATCGAACTTCTCGTATTCGAAAAAGGCGTCAGTCATTGTTTTGAGACCCGGCGGTCCGTACGAATCGAACTCGTGTGCCGAGCCGGCGACCCAAGCGTTATAAAGCAGCGGGCCGTACTCGAGGTTATGATCGGAATGATGATGAGTGATGAAAATGTAACGCAGGCGATCAAAACCGACGCCGGCCGAAATCAGCTGACGCGAGACGCCATAACCACAGTCGATCAGATAAGCGACGTCGTTAATGACGATGAGCGTCGCGTTGTTACTCCTGCCTGAATTACCCAGCGTGGGACCGCCCTTGGTTCCGAGGAGAATAATGCGAGTTCGCTTGGTTCGTTGCGGGAGACTTACACGTGGAAGCGCAAGATACGATGCGGCCGCAGCGGTCGTGAGCAGGAACTGTCGGCGACTGAACATTGAGTGTCTCTTTGTGTCTCGGTGGCTTTGCCCAAAAAGTTTCACATTATGAGATCTCTGATCCCTTAGTCTTCGCCGCGTAGAGGCGGCTTGAATTTAGCCCGGCCTTTCAAGGCCGGGACAACCCGCGCTACCCAACATCGTCGCGTTAGCGACGACTGAAAGTTTCACTCAATCGTCGCTGACGCGACGCGGTTGGCCTTCTTCTTCTAACCCCGGCCTTGAAAGGCCGGGCTAAATTCAAGCCGTCGCTCCGCGGCAATGCGGAACATCCTTAAGAGCACTCACCACTTTTTGGGCAAGGCCTGTCTCGGTGTGTACTCTGTGCGTTTGTGGTTAACAGTCCTTCGATATGGGCTCACCCACCGAGGCAGGGAGAATCCACCGAGACACGGAATGAATCTGCGGTTATCCCACGGCTTTCCATTGCCACGGGCGATCCAGAGTCTTCATCCACGCATACGCGCAACTTGGCCCACCGTCTTTTCCGGTGCCGGGAATTTCTCCCACCAGCGTTGCACCTGAATCAATCAGTGACGATGTGATGCGGCTTAGAGGGACTTTCAAACGACGACTCCAATCGGTCTTTGTTTGGCCCGCGTAAGTTCCAATATCGATGTAGACGTATCGATCGCCGCGCGCGCCTTGAACAAAGGGTCCAAAGAAATCGGGAGCGCCGTCTTTGCCGGATTTCACGGTGACCGGAAACTCAAACTTCAAATCTGCATTTGGGGCAGAGCGCTGCTTCTGCACAGTTTCGTACTTGCTGCCTTTCCCCTTTTGCAACGCGAAATCGACGTCCGGAGTCGGCCGTTTCAGAATGATTCGAACCGTAATTTCCATCACAAACGCAGGTTAATTACTGGGCTTAGGGAAAATATCCTTCGGTACGCCGGGAAAGGTCTTCATCACATTCCGCACATAGGTGGGACTCGAATTTTCTACTGCCAGCGGGTCGTTGGGATCTTCGGGCACCTTCGAAAGATCCATTACCTTCCATTTGCCGTTTTCAAAATGCAAGAGGTTGGGACCGCCCTCAGCTGTCGGATGATTGTTTTTGTCCAACGGGGTCGTATCGACCCAGCACCAACCGTTATGAACTTTGAGATGGTGCACCTGAAAGCGGACGTCTTCGTTTCCGCGCAAAGCGTCCATGATTGCTTGTCGCTCAGCGCTGCCCATCTCGGGTGTGTGCACTTCGTCCGCCGTCGGCGTCGGCGCGAGGTCAGCCTGCACCGATTGTGTCGCCCCCGCTGACGCCGGTGCCGCTGGTACTGTCTGAGAACTGTTGACCTGAGTATTCGGTGGTTTCGAGGCCGTTGATTTTGTGAGCGAACAGGCTGAAATAATCAGAACACCAATGCCCATCGCGATGAAGACGATCAATTTCATTTGACCTCCAGGGGAATCCATTCAGGGACTTGAATGGCGGTCATCATCGCGCCAACGAATGTGAGAGTCAATGAAGTGTTCGGGAAGTAAGTGTGTCTTGTTTTGACTTCGCGAGGCTTTGCGTCTCTGCGCCTTTGCGTGAGATCTCTTTTTCCAGAGAGGCTGCTCATGCCAGCACGCAAAGTCGCCAAGAAAAACCGCAAAGTAAGACACTAACCGGCGTTAATCTTCGCCGAGTCCGGCGCTCACACGAAACGTGTGACCATCGGGATGACGCAAATGGAACTCGCGCACGTTCCACGGTTCGTCAGTGGGCGGCATCGTCACGGTCATCCCATGCTTCAACGCGAGTTGATGTGCTTCGTCAACCGCGGCAGGCGATGCGAGCCACCAACTCATCCATACACCGCCAGTGTCGTCATCACCGACAAATAGCGGCATTGGTCCACCGCGTGAACCCTGCCCACCCTGACAGAGAAAAATCTCGGATTTGCCGTTGCTGACGCCGCCGAACGTGGGTGGGTCTCCCCAGTCCCAGCCTTTTTCCCAGCCGAGTTTGGTAAACCACTCGAAGCTCTCCATGATGTTCGAGACGTTCAGTATCGGAGTCAGTCCTTTGATGTTCATGATTCAGACGAGTCCTTCCCGGTGCTAGCGTATGCGCTTCGAGACATACTCGCCAGATGGATCGATCTGTTTGAGGGCAGTAATCTGACCGCCCTCTTCCACGAATTCAACGATCACATCGGCGAACTCCGGAATCTTGAACTTCAGTCCTTTGTAAGGCAGGAGAAGTTGATCCGGGGCTCCAATGCGCACCACAAACAAACCGCGCCCCGGCCGGTAAGCCACCTGGAATTTCGCACCGCTAACTGACTCGTAATTTCCTGCGAGGCGTTGCGCAACCGCTTCATCCAGCTTCGCCGCGCGCCGCGCGAAAACGACTTCACCTTCGTCGAGCGAGACGGTCGCCTTGTCGATGTCGCCTTGCGGGTTCGTCGAAAAGTTTATCGACCATTTGCCTTCTTCTTCATCATTCGGCGAATCGAATCGATCGTAATGAAAATGCGTAAGCGGCAAGCCAATCTTATGAAAGTCAAAGCGCAGCGCGTTGTCCTTCATTGAGATCTTCAAAGTGCCGTAAGCGGGATGATCGTATTCGCCGACGTAGTCGTTTAGATCGTGCGACGGCTTTGTGTTAGACACGCGGCCAAAGCCGGCTTTACTGCGCGCTTCCATGCCGGCCTTCTTGTTCTTTAAGCGGATGTCGAGCAAGCGCTGCGTCCAGGGCGTTTCATCCATTCCCAACAGCCGTTCATAGATGTTGTAGGTGATCGGGTTGTAGAGAGGCGCCGTGTGATTGCCGATGACGAAGACGATGACGCCGATGTGTTCGTTCGGCATATAAGAAATCTGCGAGTGAAACCCGGGCAGGTCGCCGCCATGAAAAGCGATCAAGCGTCCACGATATGAAGCTGTCCAACGCCCCATGCCATATGCCTGATTCAGGACTTCCCACCAGCCGCGGGCCTGCGCGCCCGCATTGGGCAGAGCGATCGCCGGTTCGAGCGTGGCGTTGATTACTTTCGGCGGCAGCACTTGTTTGCCTTCGTACATGCCGTTGTTCATTAAGGCGATCAGCCAATGCGACATGTCGTCGATGTTCGAAATGATGGCGCCGGCGGCGGCTAGTCCGTCGGTGTCTTCGTAATAAGGAATCTTGTAGATATCGAACGAGTCGCGCCGTTCGGTGAAGGGAACTCCGTAGTCCGGCTGCTTCAACATGTCCGCGATCGAGTAAACCGTGTGACTCATCCCGAGTGGTTGCAGGATTCGCTCGCGCACGTAATCAGCCCAGGGCTTTCCCGATTGCAGTTGAATCGTGTAACCGACGCCGGCGTACATCATGTTGTTGTAGAGAAAGATTTCGCGTGGCGATTCTTTGGGATCGAGATATTTCAATCGTTCAAACAGTTGCTTTGTCGAGTAATCCGACTTGTACCAGATCGAATCGTGACGAGTGATCCCCGTGCGGTGTGACAGCATGTCACGCAGAGTGATGGTGTCGTTAAGATAACTGTTGTAGAACTCGATCGTGGGGACTGATTCTTTGATCGGGCGATCCCATGTCAGCTTTCCTTCTTCCACCAGCATCCCGGCGGCCATCGCGGTAAACAATTTCGTATTCGACGCGATGGGATAAAGAGTCTCTGCAGTGATCGGCAGCTTCTTTTCGTAATCGCGATAGCCATAGCCTTTTGCGAACACCAGCTTGTCGCCGACGACGATGCCGACGCCTATGCCCGGCGCGTTCCAGTCCTTCATCGTCTTTTCCATGAAGGCATCGAACCCGGCCAGCTTCTGGTTGACGTCGATTGCCGGCGGATTGTTTTGCGCGCGAACTGATGAAGTAAATGACGGAAGAAGAGAGGCTAAGACGATGCTCGCCGATAACAACACCAGACGCCGACTACGAGATAGATACATGTGTTTCCTCCGAAAAGACGATTAGTGCCGGGCAGTAGATAATTTGTTTGAGTCCGAGAGTCAAGCTCTGTTCACTAACACCATAATATTCTGCGTGCCTTGGGCGGTTCTGGGATAGAATCTAAAACGCGGGAGGTAGTCAGAGGATGATGTGGAAGCAAATTGAAGTGACGAGATTAGAAACCTTGCTTGCCTTTCTTTTGCAATTGGATGACTCCGGATGGGGAGACGAAACGCAGGTAGAAATCGTTGGTCCGTACGAAGGTCATGCTAAGAACCTTAGCCGCGAAGTAGCATCGAGCAGGTTATCGCCGCTTTCAGCTTTGGATTACCGTTTGGCGAGTGCACGTTGCGCCGTACAGGCGGCGTTAAAGTGGTAGCGAGGCACAAAGAAACCCGCAAACTTCTAGATATCATGTACGAGGGCGGGCGTTTGACAGGTCGCTACAAAGTGCCCGACCGCAACGACCATCAAGTCCGGCGCGCAATCGAACGAGAGATGCAGGACAAAATAGTTGGCTTTTTTGAGGCACAAAATGGCGCGTTGGTTAAATAGTCGAACGGTTAGGTTTGCGCCGCCCGAAATGCGGCAGCTCATGCCGCTACTTTTGCATACCTAATTACTGGCACTGCTAACGTCTTCTTCGTCGCCCTCGGTTTACGGCTCTGAAGCAGCGCCATCAGATCTCGTCCCACATCCGCCCTAACGACTTTCTCGCCGCATCGTGGACAGATGCCCGTCGGAACAGATTCGATAACGAGCAGCTTTCCTTTCAACCAGTAATCCTGGTTGATTCGTTTCTCCCGCATTTGTTCACCGCACACGTGGCACTTGCCGTAATCGTATTTCTTGTTGTTGCTCATGGTTCTACAACGTAAGTTGTAATGAATAGCAGTTTACCAGTTTCCTTGACTCGGACAATAACTGCTGCCTCACGTTCATCGGTCGTCCTGCCAACTATCTCATAGCGGCCTCCTCTGGGATCGCGTGTAAATCGCCGTCGAACGTTGCCGGTCGCAATTAATCGCTCTATGTCCGCCCACACCAGATTGTCACTTGCCATCTCCTCGAAGAAATGGGGAACCGTAAACTCATATTCCCCGTTCCGAATCTTTTGCCTGATCGCTTGGATTCGCATTCATTGTAAGCGCGATGTGCCTCTACGATTTCTTCGCGTGCCAGGCCGCCAGCACTTCTTTTTCGCGTTCAGGCGTAATGCCTGAGCGAAGTTTCGCTTGCCGATCAGCGGGCTGGCTTTTGAACCATTCGAGTGTTGCCTGGGTGGTGTCGGCGAGCGATCTGAAGGTCAGGCCTTTCGCTAGTGCCTTCTTTGTGCTGATTGTCGAGAAGCCCATTTCTTCTCCACGTGGCGGCACCCATACCGGCATGTCTGACCATGGCCTCACTTTTTGCTGAGCGAGAAAATCAGCGTCAGCCCAGGTGAAAGTCGCATTGGACTTGGTTGCTTGCTTGATGCCGTCGAGCATCCAGCCCATGCCGCGTTTCTCTCTGGGCCCGACCGCATTGAATTGGCCGACTGTGCCCTGCTCAGCCATGCGAATGATCCATTCAGCCAGGTCGCGCGCGTCAATGAACTGCACCGGATCAGTCGGATTGCCCGGCGCCAGCACTTCGCCGCCGCGGTCGATGCGTACCGGCCAATAAGTGAAACGATCACTTTCATCACCAGGGCCGACGATTAAACCGGGACGAACAATTAGAGCCTTGCCCGGAAACCATTTCTCAGCTTCGGCTTCAGACAACGCTTTCAAAGGACCATAGAGCGCGAGATTCTTTCGTAGAGTGTCCGGCGTCTCTTTCATGGCGTCAGCGCCTTCGTACTTCTGCAGCGGAGCGGTTTCATCGGCGCCGGGTTTGCTGACGTCCGAGTACACCGAGATTGTCGAAACGAAGACATAGCGATCGACATTCCCTTTCAAAATCTGCGCGGCATCGCGCACCCACACGGGCAAAGTCGTGGGCACGTCAATCACGACGTCCCACTTTCGGCCTTTAAGCGCGTCCAACTGCCCGTTGCGATCGCCAATTAGTTGTTCCGCTTCTTTCGGCAGAATTCCCGGGTGTGTGCGGCCGCGATTGAAGACGGTGACCTGATGGCCGCGACTAATCGCATACTTCACCTGGAACGGGCCGGTGAATCCGGTACCACCGAGAATGAGGATCTTCAGAGACTTCGGACTTGAGTTCGAGGCGAGCGAAAGACTTCGCGACGAACTCAAGAGTCCCAATCCCACACTTCCGCCCGCGAGTGCGGACAACTTCAGAAATTTTCGTCTACTGGTCGTCACTTGTTAGCTCCTTGGCGCGCCCGAGCGTACACGATGTCCAATCCAGAAATAAAGCGCCGGAAGAACGTGCACGCTGGATACGGGCGAGGATGCCGATTTGTTTCCGCGAGCCGCCTAATAAAGCGAGCCAGAGACTCGCTTGCTTAGCGATGTCTCTGGCTCTACATGCGCGGCCAAGCCGCTGGGAAATGTATTAAAGGTCAGGGGCGCGCGGACGATGCCGAGCCGCCTTTGTTGAGGCCGCGATTGACGAGCATCTTCACTTCCACGCGGCGGTTTTGTTGGCGTCCGGCCGCAGTCGAGTTGTCCGCGACTGCCGTTGACTTGCCGTACCCCATGGGGGTGATGAAACGTCGCGCCGGAATGTGATGATTGATGGTCAGATACTCGACGACTGATTCTGCGCGAGCGCGACTGAGCCGCATATTCTTCGCTTCGCCACCGGTTGAATCCGTGTGACCGGCGACTTCAATCATGTAGCCCTTGCCGGCGAGCGCCTTGCCGGCAAAATCGTCGAGCTGTTGTTTCGCTTCCGGTGAAAGTACCGCGCTGTTGACTTTGAAGGTGACGGCAACAGTCTCGGTCAGATCATAGTCGTCCAGCGCCGTGACGCGTTCGTCTACGCGCGTTACTTCCTGTCGGGCTTCCTGAGCGACTGCGTACAACTCATCGATCTGTCCGGCAATCTTCTGTTGATTCTCTTCAACCGGACCAACCCGCGTATCGGTGGTAAGAGCCGCCCGCATGTCGGATTCTCTAAAGCGAATTTTGTCAGCAACCAGTTGGCCCTGGGAATCTCCACGGCCTTCCACTTCGACGATCAGCCCACGCAGAATATCGGTTACCGGATACTTCTTACCGCCGCTCAGAAAGCCACCGTAGGTTTTTACACTTGTCTGGTCAGTAATCAACACCTGGTAATCGGTGCGCGTTCGATCGCGAATGGTGAATGAGTCGCCATTCCTGTCGATCACGACTCCTCTAAACTTCAATTTTGCACCGCTGGGAACAGGACTCACCCGGCTCGCGGCGGATGCGGTTTGCGTAGTCGTGACTTGCGCAACACTTACGGAAACCGCTCCTAACAATAGAACGATAGCTGAAAGCAGACTGAAGATTTGTAACTTGCGAACTGCGTAAAGACTCATTTGGATACTCCTTTGATTTTTCTTAGGGAAACAGACGTTTACTTCCGGCGCGCCTAACAGGAGTGGCCGTTTGCACGGGGCGTCGGCGCGAGTACCGGAAAGATTCTTTCGCAGTTGGTCAGCAATTGTGTTGCGAAAGACTGATCATTGCGTGGTAATAAATCAGCGAGAGGCCGGCTTAAACGTCCTGGAGCTCTGAACTAAGCAAATTCTTCAGCGCTTTTTGGCCAATCTTCACGAAGTAGCCGCGACAGCGCTCGATCTGCAAGCAGCTTTCCGCCGGTCTGGCAGTTGGGACAATAGTTAGTTTCGTTAGTGGCGTACCGAATGCGTTGAACCTTTGCCCCGCAACGCGGGCAAGGTTCGCGATACCGCCCATGCACAGCCATGTCCTTCCGAAACGCCGTCACCTTTTCCGGAAAGCCGTCGCCGGCATCGATACGCAGACGTTCGATCCAAAGCAGGAGCGCGTCTCGCGTCGCGAGATGAAGCCGTTCAATTTCGTCGGGCGACATCTTCTGCGTTAGTTTCACCGGGGATAGCTGTGCGTGCCAAAGGATCTCATCCGAATATGCATTCCCAATTCCGCTGAAGAGCCGCGGATCAGTAAGCGCTCGCTTTAATGTGTGGTTCTCCGATTGAAGTACGCTTGTAAAAGTTGCGAGATCGACGAACTCATCATTCTGAAACAATTCGACGCCGCCACGACTCAGCAGGCGCAGGTCTTCTGCCCCCTTGACGAGGTGCAGAGACGCGCGCCGCTGCGTGCCCGCTTCCGTTAGCGATAGGCTGCCGTTTTCGAAATGAAAGAAAGCAAGTGTGTTCCTGGGTACCTTAAACGGAGCTTTTCCTGATGGTTCGGCTGCCGCCCCACGTCGCGGCTTTGGTGAAGAACTGTCCTTCCAATGAAGTCTTCCCGCGATCATTAAATGAAGGACGATCCAAAGCTCATCTTCCATTCCAATACAGATTCGCTTTCCCAATCGTCGCAGATCGACTACGTGTTTGCCTGCGACAGCGTCGAGGGGAACCGCCGCAGTTCTCAACAAAAACGGCGAGGCAATTTGAATGCGTTCCAATTCCCGGCCGAGGATTCGCTTCTCGAGCGCTTCAAGATAGACGGTAATGTCGGGAAGCTCCGGCATTAAACCTAGATTAGCTGGAACACTAATTTGTAAGCAAAATGCAATTTGTCAGTCTTCTACGGACTGTGGTAGTTTTCACCAGCAAATTTTTTGCGCTTGCCCGTAAGATAATAATGATTCACTGCATTAGCTATTGCTCACAGCGCGTTACGCTGAAGCGCTCTCTCATCGTTAATGCACTTCTGACCACAAAGGGGAGAAAAAAATGAAATTCGCAAAGCTTCTCGTCGCTTTGGCGGGGACTGTTTTGTTATTGGCCATGCTGGTTCTACCGCAGGTCATCGAAGCCAAGCGAGCGCGCGCGGCGTTGGCCGCGACCCTGACGCCGCAAGGAAACTCAAATGTAATCGTCGGCCATTCGACGCATAACGACACTTCACCGCCGCTGCGCGACATGAAACAGTTGCCGCTGACTTTCAAGCCGCAGAGAGAAGCCAACGAGAATCCCAGGGTGAATCGTTCACACAAAGACGTGCAGGATCCGGTAGTCCAGTCAGCGCCGATTACTGCGGCGATGCCGGGTACCGACCTCAATTTTGACGGCGTTCCGTTTCCCGGGGTCGCGTGCAATTGCGCACCGCCTGACACGAACGGCGAAGTTGGCGCAACCCAGTATGTTCAAATCGTGAATGAAGGTTACCAGGTATTCAACAAGACGACTGGCGCATCACAACTGGGACCCTCGGGCATTGCCACTCTCTGGTCGGGCTTTGGCGGTGTATGTCAAAGCAACGGCAATGGCGATCCGGTTGTGCTCTACGATCAAATCGCCAATCGCTGGATCATTTCGCAGTTCGCGGGGGTGTCGGTGCCCACCGACGAATGCATTGCCGTCTCAACGACCAGCGATGCCACCGGCTCGTACTATCGCTATGGTTTCCACCTCGGCAGTAACTTTTTTGATTACCCGCACCTGGGTGTTTGGCCGGACGCGTACTACATGAGTATGAACGTGTTTAATTCAACGGGCACAGCGTTTCTTGGCCCGCAACCGTTCGCGTTCGATCGCGCCAAGATGCTCAATGGCCAGCCCGCTACCTTCATTACTACCGGCGTCACCGGCGGTTCGGGTGAAGAAGTTTATCTGCCCGCGGATCTCGATGGCTCGACGGCTCCGCCGGCGGGCGCCCCGGCAACATTCGTTGAGTTCCCCGGTGGAGGTTCGTACCGCACATTCCACTTCCATGTAGATTTTGCGACGCCGTCGAACTCGTCGTTCACGCTGTTCGGCAGTCCAGCCGCTGCCGGATTCACGACGCTGTGCGCAGGTACACGCTCATGCGTTCCGCAATCGGGTACAAGTACGAGGCTGGACGGCATCGGCGATCGCCTGATGTTCAGACTGGCTTATCGAAACTTCGGAGATCACGAGTCGGTCGTCGGAAATTATTCGGTCAGTGCCGGGTCAGTGGCTGGCATACGCTGGTTTGAATTGCGGAATGTCACCAGCGGTCCGGTGACGAAATTCCAGGAGAGCACCTATCAGCCTGACTCAACCTGGCGTTGGATGGGTAGCGCGGCAATGGATGGCGACGGCAACCTTGCTGTCGGCTACAGTGCTTCAAGTGGCACAATTTTCCCGCAACTTCGCTACGCAGGTCGGCTAGCCACTGATGCTTTAAATACGCTGGCCCAGGGTGAGGGAACTCTGTTTGCCGGAACGGGCAGTCAGTCCGCTACAAGTAATCGATGGGGCGACTACAGCGACCTTACGGTTGATCCAGTCGACGATTGCACATTTTGGTACACGAATGAGTACTACGCGACGACGACGAGCTTTAATTGGCGTACGCGCATCGGTTCATTCAAATTCCCGGGTTGTGGTGGAAATCCGACGCCCACCCCGACACCCACGGCGACGCCCACGCCGACGGCCACACCAACACCGACGCCAACTCCTTCAGGAGCGCCGAACGCGCCCAGCAATCTAAGCGGAACGGCGGTTTCATCTACGCAGATCAATCTGTCCTGGACAGACAATTCGAACGACGAAACTGTCTTCAAGATTGAACGATGCACCGGCAATAACTGCGCGAATTTCGGAGAGATTGCGCAGGTGGGGGCGAACGTCACCAGCTTCCCGGACACGGGACTCGCGCGCAATACGTGGTATCGCTATCGCGTGCGAGCTTCAAATGGGAACGGCGATTCGGCCTATTCGAACGTCGTTACAGTTAAGACGTCTCCGCATTGATCTCGCGGCCAGCGTTAACTAAACGCGGCGGGCTTCTTTCGAGAAGCCCGCCGATTTGTTTTGTAGCGTGGAACTAGAAGCTAGAAAAGCTTCTGTTGGCCTTTGCCGATGAAGAAATTTCGCTCGCGACGGTCATCCATCACTGTGCGACCGTCGAGTGATTGAGAAATTGCGCGCTCGTGTCTAACGATGGCATTGAAGTTAGCCTGCGGCGCCAGACGTGTTTCGACAGAGCGCGTGAAACGCTCAAGGCGACGCAACGCGTCGAGCTTTTCCCTGCCAAAAGCCTGCTCACTTAGATTCGGCCCATCGCTACCACTCCGGGTTCTGACACTTCTTGCGCGGTCAAGGGCGCTGCGAAGAAAGTTTAGGGATTCATCATACGTTTTCAGCGGAACTGGAAACGGATGTCCATCCTTGCCGCCATGCGCGAATGAAAAGCGGGCCGGATCGTTGAAGCGTGTCGGGGCGCCGTGTATCACTTCGGCGACCAGCGCCAAAGACTGCAGTGTGCGCGGTCCCAGCTTTTCCAACAAAAGCAACTCTGCGAAATCGTGAAGGCCGCGGTCATACGCGGTGGCCAGCACCGCGCCCAGCCGTTTGAGATCGACATCTTGCGCGCGGACGTCGTGATGCGCGGGCATTTTCAAATACCGCAACTCGCCTAGTGTGCGTTCCGGGTTTTCGCCGGCGGTCTTAAGCATCGCAGTTTGCGCAGGCTTCGCGTCGGCATCGACCAAATTCATTATGGTGCCTTGATGCTCGCCGACAATTCCGGTGTGCGGCTGCGACACGAAATCTTTCACGGCAGCCGAATGCCAGTGATAACGCCGCGCCATTCCGGTGCGATCATTAAGACCCTGCTGCACCACGGCCCATTCGCCATCTGCCGATACAACAAAGCTGTGCAAATAAATCTGAAAGCCGTCGGCGATCGCGTTGTTGTCCACCCGGGCAGTCAGTCGACTTGTGCGCACCAAAGCTTCACCGTCGAACCCCCGGCGGTACGCGACCGAACGCAACTCGTTCGGTGTGTTGCGCGAGAATCGGCCGCGCCCACCGCAGACGTAAATACCCAGTTCGTGTGCCCGCGGCGCGAGCCCTCGTTTCAACGCGCCCATCACCGAGGTCGTCACGCCCGACGAATGCCAATCCATTCCCATCACCGCGCCCAGCGCTTGAAACAAGAACGGGTCAGTGAGACGTGAAAGAAATGCCGAGGCGCCGTAGTCCAGAATGATCGCTTCAGTGACGGCTGTGCCCAGCACAGTCATGCGCTGAGCCAGCCATTGCGGCACGCGTCCGCCATGAAGTGGAAGATCCGCAACTCCCGACCGTTTCATGGATGGGATTATAGCCGATTCCTGCAACGTCCGTCTTGCGCCGGAATAGACGTCAAGCAGCCGGCAGACGGATGGTGAATTGCGCTCCGCCTTCCGGCGAGTTTGCGGCGGTCAGGGTCCCGCCATGTTCCGTGATGATTCGGTGCGCTAATGGCAAGCCGACGCCGTGGCCGGAGGCTTTGGTGGTGAAGAAAGGAATGAACACTTTTTGAAGATCGGCGGGAGGGATGCCCGTGCCGCTGTCGCGAATTGTGATGATCAGCGACGGCCGGTTCTTGATGCTTTTGATCGAGATTGTCGCAAACACCTTTCGCTGAGCGGCGGCATCAGATATCGCTTCCGCCGCATTGCGCAATAAATTCAGCAGCGCCTGGCGCAACATGCGTGCATCGGCATTCACACTCGCAACCTCACCCTCGGCCTCAATCACTAAGTCCACTTTGCTGGCGTCAAACAGTGGTTTTAATTCACGCGCGCAGTCGTCGAGAATCGCGACTACCGAAACATCGTCGACCTGAAGCGGCTGAGGTCTGGCGAAATTCAGAAACGCAGTCGTCATCTCGGAAAGATTTCTGACTTCCTGGAGCAGCGCATCCGCGGCAGCCCTGGTCTGCTCGTTGTGATCGAGGTTCTGCAAAAACTGCGCGTAACCGTGCAGGGCGGCCATCGCGTTCTTAAATTCATGCGCCAGTCCGGCGGACATCTCGCCCAGGTTCTCGAGATTCCGTTTGAGCGCGACCTGCTCGCGTAACTGTGTGACTTCTGTGATGTCCGTGATCAAGCACAAGGCGCCTTTTGATCCGGACGCCGAAGGATCGATGGGCGCCACCGTGGCCCCGAGTCTTTTGGAATCAGCGGCGCGGGCAGACACGATCTCTTCGCGACGAAAAATCTGGCCCGTTTGCAGACAAGCCTCAACCATTTCCGCCAGCGCGGGCACATCCTGAAAGATCGCGCGGAAGTGTTCGCCTTGGACATGAATCGGGTTATCGAACAGAGCGTGTGCCGGTGCGTTAGCCACGGTCGCATGGCCCGAAAGATCGAAAGCGATCAGGCCGGTGGGCATGCTGGCGACAATTCGTTCATTGAAAAGCTCGGCTGAGTCAGCGCGCCGGCTCGCTTCGGCAGACAGGCGTTCCAACTCTTGCTGTTGAGCCTGCAGTCGCGCCACGACTGACTGAAACGTTTCCAGCACGAAGGCCGCCTCGTTCTGCGACTTTGTCGAATGCGTCACCGGCGCGCGCTCAGCTTCCGATACCAGTTGATTGTATGGACGCAGAATTCCGCGCAACAGCCAGGCAATGCAAACCAGGCTGATGAAGAGCGCGACGATGGAAGCGGTGAGAAGAAATGGCTGATAAAGGTCGGCAGTGTTCGGCGCCACCACGAAGAGTGCAAAGACAATCACGGCGGCGAGGAGAAAAATCGCCGCCAAAATCGTCAGCGAAAGTTGTCTGCCACTAATGCGCATATGCCCGAACTAACGAATAAACTGCGAGCCGTACCACTCGACGACGTAATGACCAAAGAACAGACAGGCGATTGCTCCGATACCCAGAAATATTCCAAAGGGCAGCATCATCTGCATATCTCTCCGGCCCCGCTTCATCATGACCCCAATTCCGATCAACGACCCTGACAAGACGCCCGCAAAAATCGTCAGTCCCGCCAGACGCCAGCCAAGGTATCCACCGACCATGAGCATCATCTTCACATCGCCCAGGCCCATTGCTTCAACCCCGCGCAACTTCTCCCAAATAAAACCCATCAACCAGAGTGAGCCCCCGCCGACGAGCGCGCCAAGCGCCGCGCCAATCAACGAAACGCTCCACAGGGGAAGATTCGGAAGCCGCACGAGCAGCCCCGGAAGATCGTCGAAAACAGTCGCACCCACAAGATAGGGCAGTGCTATTCGCGTCAAAATCGCGAAGAGAATGCCCGGGTAAGTAATCACATTTGGCAGAATCATGTGCTCAGCGTCGATAAAAATCAGCGCGAGCAGCGCTGCCACAAATGCCAGATCAAACGGCAGCGCGAACGAAGTTCCATCATGCAAAGCTACGGCGACGAACAAGAATGCCGTCAGGGTTTCGACGATGGGATAGCGGATCGAGATCGGTTTGCGGCAAAAGCGACAGCGGCCACGCAAAACCAGAAAGCTGAGAATCGGAATGTTGTCGTAGGGCCGCAGAGCTGTGTGGCACGATGGGCAAGCCGAGTTGGGGAAGACGATGGATTCTTCGCGCGGGACGCGATGAATGACGACGTTTAGAAAACTGCCGATGATGGCTCCGAGAATTCCGGCGAACGTGCACGCTATCGGCAGCGGCACGGCGACGTAGTTCTCGATCGCCAAAAGGCTCATCCGATCGCATTGTAGCGCGGTAGAGAAGTGCTGCCTACAGTTTTCTCCCTCGCGCAAATCCCGAAGCGGGCAGAAACCCGACCGTAAGGGATGGTGCATTTCGAACCGACAACTTTGCACCCTCCCTCACGGTCGGGTTTCCGCCTGATCTCTGTTTTCGTTCTGAAGTTCTCGCAGCAGCCGATGTTTGAGCGTCGCATGCCGCGCGGCAAACTTTGCAATCGCCAGCCCGGCTGCGCCATCACGAAAGCCGCCTTTCAGAACGTAGCTGCGCACAAACGCAGACGGGCCGGCCACCGCCACACTGATCGCTGTGGTGCGTTTGCCTTCGCGATACATTTGCTGCGCGCCGAGCGGAGCGTAGCGTTCCTTAATCATTTGTTCGTGGTGCGCGGCGTCGCGAACCGTGTAGTGAAGCAGATCGCCCGCCAGCGTTTCGACGCGAGAGCCCTGGTTCATCCGAAAAGATTCATGAATCAGACGATTGCCCCAACTTCCATGTTGGCGATTGAACAGGCGCAATTGATAGTCGGGATACCAGCCACCACCGCGAATCCAACGATTCATGTAAAACGTGCGGCGCGCGAGGCGATATCCCTTGGCAAGTTCTGACTCGTCTTTGCCGCGCAGGGCTTGGATCGACGCGTGGAGTTCCGGCGAAACCCGCTCATCCGCATCGAGGCTTAACACCCAGTCATGCGCCGCCGCATTAGTTGCGAACTGCTTTTGCGCAGCAAAACCGGGCCATTTGTTGACGATCACGCGTGCGCCGCAGGCCATCGCGTGCTC
>Ga0134126_10002624_pt1 | contig 22621 bp, 25 predicted proteins | sample KB31752_FD_96881 | JGI IMG/M metagenome (GOLD analysis project Ga0134126, IMG submission 96881) | Terrestrial soil microbial communities with excess Nitrogen fertilizer from Kellogg Biological Station, Michigan, USA - KB3-175-2 | ecosystem: Environmental > Terrestrial > Soil > Unclassified ... | reverse complement strand
TTTTGCCGTTCCTCGGCTCGATGCAGCGCCGTTGGCAAGCATACACGCGTCCGGCGTCCGGCTGGACGCTAAATCCAAACGCTGATGGAACGCTTTACGGGCCTGCTCGGTCTGGCCGCAATCGTCTGCTGCGCCTATCTCTTTTCCTCCAAGCGCTCCGCGATCCAGAAGAGGGTCGTCATCTGGGGACTCATCCTGCAAGTTACGTTTGCGTTTCTCGTTCTGAAAACGCCTTTCGGCCACGTCTTTTATCAGATCAGCGTGTTTGTCAACGCGCTGCTGAACTATTCTTCCGAGGGGGCACGGTTCGTTTTCGGAGATAAGTTAGGACTGAAGAACGACCAGTTCGGCGTCATCTTCGCGTTTCAAGTGCTGCCGATCGTCATCTTCATTTCATCCCTGTTTTCGATCCTCTACTATCTCGGCGTCATGCAGGCATTCGTTCGAAGCATGGCGGTGGTTATGCAGCGATTCATGGGAACCAGCGGCGCCGAATCGACCAATGTTGCGGCCAGCATTGTGATGGGGCAAACCGAAGCGCCGCTGACGATTCGCCCATTCCTCGAAGGCCTGACGGAGTCGGAACTCTTCACCGTAATGGTCAGCGGCATGGCGCACGTCTCCGGCGCGGTGATGGCGGCGTATGTCATGATCGCCGGAGTGTCAATCGCCCATCTGCTGACCGCCGTCATCATGACCGCGCCGGCAACCATCATGCTGTCGAAAATGTTCATGCCGGAAATGGGTGAGCCGGAGACGCGGGGCACTGTCCGCGTAGAGATCGAAAAGCCGGGTGTCAACGTGATCGATGCGGCGGCCCGAGGCGCCGGCGACGGATTGAATCTCGCCTTGAACATCGCCGGCATGCTGATTGCGTTTCTCGCGCTGATCGCTCTCTGCAATGGGGCGCTTGGCTGGGTACACGGCCGCATCGATTGGTTCCCCGCCTCGATGCAGCAGGTCCTTGCCTGGTTCTTTGCGCCCGTCGCATGGCTGCTGGGAGTGCAGTGGAAGGATTGTGCCTCCGTCGGCAATCTGCTCGGCACCCGCATGATCCTCAACGAATTTGTCGCCTTCGTCGATTTGGGAAAAATCAGAACGGTTTTGGACCCGCGCTCATTTGTAATTGCGACGTTCGCTCTATGCGGTTTTGCGAACCTGAGTTCCATCGCGATTCAGATCGGCGGCATCGGTGCGCTCGCGCCTTCCCGCAAATCCGACCTGGCCCGCCTCGGCATCAAAGCGATGCTGGTGGGAACACTCGCCAATTTCATGACGGCCTGTATTGCAGGGGTCCTGTTTTGATTGCGCAAGACATGACACAAGCGGCGGCCCTGGTGCATTCCCGGTCCGCCCTGCGGCCCGCGATTGGCGTTGTCCTCGGCAGCGGCCTGGGAACTTTCGCCGATTCATTGAATAGCGCGACGCGCATTCCCTACGCTGAAATTCCCGGCTTGCCGGTCTCGACGGCAATCGGGCACAAGGGCGAACTCGTCCTTGGAAAAATCGGGGATACGCCTGTCGCGGTAATGTCCGGACGTTTCCATCTCTACGAGGGTTATTCAGCGCAACAGGTGGCCAGCGGCATCCGTTTGTTCCGCGCGCTCGGCATCCGCCGAGTGGTGCTCACCAATGCGGCGGGCGGCATCAATCTCGAATACGCGACCGGCGCGCTAGTCCTGATTTCCGATCACATCAACCTGCAATGCGCCAATCCACTGACCGGCGCGAACGACGATCGCCTTGGACCCCGTTTCCCTGACATGACGGAGGTCTACTCCAGCACGTTACGAATTGCCGCGAGGCAGACTGCGAATGAGTTGGGCATCGTGCTGTGCGAAGGCGTCTATGCGGCGCTGCCGGGCCCAAGCTACGAAACGCCTGCGGAAATTCGCTTTCTCCGGATCATCGGCGCGGACCTGGTCGGTATGTCCACAGCCACCGAAGCGATTGCGGCGAACCATATGGGCATGGAAGTCCTTGGGATCTCCTGTGTCACGAACCTTGCCGCCGGTCTGAGCGGAAAAAAGCTGGAACACGCCGAGGTACTCGAAATCGGGCTGCGCGTTTCGGGGACGTTTCAGGAGCTATTGACCGCATTGCTGCCGCGGCTCGCGTGAATCGCACGTAATCGGCCTTGGGGCCGACCGTACGCCTCCCCGTGTGTTCGATTCCTGCGCAACTTCCCAGTCCTGCCTGCGTCAGACATACAGTTCAGCCGCCGAATGGGCTCGGGTCAGCTTGTAACTTTATACAAATGTGCTGACTAAGAGCGAATCCGGCCGAAATATTACTGCACCGGCAAGGGGGAATCGTTAGTGAACAAAGCAGCAAGCGGTTGGATTCTTATCATCATAGGGATCGTTGTGCTGATCTGGGGATCCTTTGGATTTAAAACGCGCGAGAAGGTTGTTGACCTCGGACCGGTACAAGCTAGTAAGACCACCAGTCATCATGTCCCATATGCTCCTATCATTGGAGTCATTGTTATTGTCGGCGGTATTGCCGTACTCGTGTCGGCAAGAAGGGCATGACGTTCCGGCGCTTGGACTTGGACAACGGCGGCGCCAAAGCTACAACGCGGGATTTGCTTCTGTCAGGACAAGCGCGCTTTCTTTAGGCTGCATCAGAGCCGAGAACAGAAAAGCGAGCACAGCGCGTGCCGCCAACACGGCCGCAACCGCGGAAATCAGGAAAACGAATAAAAGAATCAGAAGGATCATCGGCCAAGCCTTAAAGCGCCTTATAGAAACGTACGTTTCTATAGTGCAAAACAGGCGCCAAATGTTTCAGCCCGGCGCGCAATAATTTAAATTCCTGCGGATTCAGCAGCTTACGAGCGATTCACATACTGCTGGGAGCCAGTAGCTTGAACATTTTGTATAGCAAGTTTACCGGGGAGGTATATTCGAGGACTATATCCGCTCAACTGCCGATGATATGGATTTCGCCGATGCCGCCTTCCACCTTCAACCGGACGTTAACCTTGCCGTTGTCGTAGAGATCGTTTTCCCAGTGGTCGCCGGTCTTCCGCAATCCTTCGACATCGATATGCCCGATGCCGCCGTGTGCTTCCGCCCAGATGCCCACGCCTTGGGGCAGGTAAACAGTCGCTTGTCCAATACCGCCCGAAATCGAAACGTCGTAGTCGCGCCGCGGATGGCCGCGTAAATCCATTTCCACCTGCCCCGCCCCGATGTTCACATCCACGCTGCGGAGTCGCAGATCGCCCAGATTTAGTTGCGCGTGTCCAGCCCCGCAGTTGATCGCCATGTCGACCAGCACTCCGTTGTTCACTTGTAAATTCCATACATAGTGAACGTGGCCTATCACGCCATGATGTTCCGGCTGCTTGATTGTGACCGCCTTGGATAATCCTACCGTCGACGTGCTGATTTCAGGCTTCCAGGCAGGCACGTTATACTCAATCGAGCCGTCGACCAGGTTCGTGGCGCCGCCGTTTAGCGTTAGTTCTCCGGCGCCCATGTCCAGCTCTATATTGGTCCGTTCGGTATTCCTCAGGTCAATGGAAACCGGCAGCGTCCGCGCCGTCCTTTCCCGCTCAGTCGAGATATCGCAGGCCGTCGTTGCCATCAGAGCGCCGAACACAAGAATCAGGACCCAAGCCGGTTTACACGCAGGTTTCATTTTGGTCTCGTGAGCAGATACGCAGATTCCCTCGTCCAGGTTCACGATGCCATGATGAAGCATACGGGCATGAACATCCACGTGATTGACTCGCACACAGGCGGCGAACCGACGCGCGTGGTTGTTTCGGGCGGTCCGAATCTGGGCAGTGGTCCGCTGGTCGAACGCCGCGAGCTGTTTCGAACCCGCTTCGATTCATACCGCTCGGCCATTGTCAACGAGCCTCGCGGTTCGGACGCCCTGGTGGGGGCGCTGCTCTGCGAAAGCGAGGAGGCCGGCTGCGCTTCCGGTGTGATTTTCTTCAATAATGTCGGCTATCTCGGCATGTGCGGTCATGGAGCTATTGGAGTGATTGCGACGCTTGCGCATCTTGGCAGGATCCGGCCTGGATTGCACCGGATCGAAACCCCCGTGGGCGTAGTGAGCGCGGAATTGCACGAAACCGGCGAAGTCACCATCGGCAATGTGGAAAGCTATCGTTTGCTGACTAATGTTGTCGTGAATGTCGAAAGTTTCGGCATTATTCGCGGCGATGTAGCCTGGGGCGGAAACTGGTTCTTTCTCGTTGCGGAATGCCCCATCGTTATCGATTTGGGACATCTCGAGGCGCTGACCGACTTCACCTGGCGAGTCCGCCAGGCATTGGCGCGGGATAAAATTACGGGCGCGCACGGCGCCGAAATCGACCACATTGAAGTCTTCGGCCAGGCGAGCCGGCCAGACGCGAACAGCCGCAATTTCGTCCTCTGCCCCGGCAAAGCATACGACCGGTCGCCGTGTGGAACCGGCACTAGCGCGAAGCTCGCTTGCCTCTACACCGATGGAAAGCTTGGCGAAGGCGATGTTTGGCGGCAGGAAAGCATCGTTGGAAGCATTTTCGAAGGTCATGTTCGCGTGCGTGATGGCCACTTGTATCCGTTCATTAAGGGGATGGCCCACATCAACGCCGAGGCGAACCTGGTGCTTACGGAAGCGGACCCGTTCTGCTGGGGGATCCGGCCGTGAGCGAGCCCATGTACGATGTCGTTATCGCGGGCGCCGGAATCGTGGGAGCGGCATGCGCGTATGAGTGTGCGCGGGAAGGGCTGAAAGTTGCCGTTCTCGAACGGGATTTTATCGGCGCGGGCGCCACCGCGGCGGGCATGGGACACGTCGTTGTGATGGACGATTCCGAAGCTCAGTTCGCGCTCACGCGCTACTCTCAACAGCTCTGGCAGGAACTTGCAAGCGAATTGCCGGACGATTGCGAGTACGTGCAGACCGGAACACTGTGGGTGGCGGCCGATGAAGAGGAAATGAGCGAAGTTCGCCGCAAGCACCAGTTCTACTCTCAACGCAAGGTTCCCTCCGAAATCCTGGATGCGCGGTCGCTGGATGCCGCCGAACCCCAATTGCGCACTGGCTTGGCGGGCGCGCTTTTTGTCAAGGAAGATGCTGTTGTCTATCCTCCCTGCGTAGCGCGCTATTTATTGGAACGCGCGCGCGATCTGGGAGCCCGTGTCCTGATGGGGAGACAAGTGATCCGGCTGGACGATGAAGGCGCGGGATTCGACGACGGAACGGTCATGAAGGGCGCCGTGATGGTGAACGCCGCCGGCGCGCACGCCGCTTCAGTGCATCCCGATTTGCCGATTGTCCCCCGCAAAGGGCATCTGTTGATCACCGAACGCTATCCGGGCTTCGTCCGTCACCAACTAATTGAACTTGGCTATTTGAAAAGTGCGCACAAGAGCGCCGCCGATTCGGTTGCCTTTAACATTCAGCCCCGCAAGACGGGACAACTGCTGATCGGGTCGTCCCGTCAATACGCAGTGGACTCGCCCGAAATCGACCGCTCCATTCTGAGCCGGATGCTGGCGCGCGCCACGCAATATATCCCAACGCTTGCCGGGCTTTCCTCTCTTCGCGTGTGGACGGGGCTGCGAGCCGCTACACCCGACAACCTGCCGCTGATTGGGCGCTGTCCCGGTTATCGTTACGTCTTCGCGGCCGCCGGCCACGAGGGCCTGGGCATCACAACCTCTCTGGCGACGGCCAGGCTGCTAATCGATGAACTGATGAGCCGCTCGCCCGCCATTTCTCCCGAACCTTACTCAGTTCAACGCAATACTGCAGTGCATGGCTGACTCTGTGTGGATTTCCATCGATGAATTGCCCGTCGAGGTAGAACATGGCACGACCGTTGCAGCGGCCATTTTGAAATCGGATACCGCGGGCTTCAGGCGCTCCGTCACCGGTAAGTGGCGCGGACCCGTTTGTGGAATGGGCATCTGTTTTGAATGCCGCGTGACCATCAACGGCCAGCCCCATCGCAGAAGCTGCCTGGTTTACTGCGAATCCGGCATGATGGTGCGGACCAAGTGACCGGCATCGAGCGCGAAGTAGTCATTGTCGGCGCCGGGCCGGCCGGAATCTCCGCCGCTTGTGTGGTCGCCGAGACCGGTCGAAGCGCGCTGCTGATTGACGACAACCCCAGCCCCGGCGGCCAGATCTGGCGCGAGCAAGACCGGCACGGATCGGACTGGCAGGCTTCCCACTGGTTACGGAGGATGCACTTATACCGGGTCGACGTGATGAGCGGCGCAACGGTGATCGATGGAGATCCCGGCAGACGCGCGATCGTCTGCGAGACGGCCAATTCCGTATCGACCATTCGATATAAAAAGCTGATACTGGCAACCGGAGCGCGTGAGTTGTTCTTGCCGTTTCCCGGCTGGACTTTGCCGAACGTCATGGGCGCCGGCGGCCTTCAGGCGCTTGTGAAATCCGGGATGCCGATATCCGGCAAGCGCGTCGTTGTCGCCGGAAGCGGTCCGCTGCTGCTGGCCGTCGGCGCCTATCTCAAAGGACAAGGCGCGCGCGTGCTCGCGATTGCCGAGCAAGCTTCCTGGTCGCGGTTGGCGCGTTTCGGCTTGGGCCTTCCGAAGCAGCCCTATAAGCTGGCCGAAACCTGGCAACTCAAACGGGCTTTGTTCCGCGTGCCGTATCGCGCGGGCGCGTGGGTGGAGGCCGCCCTTGGCGGGACCGTGCTGGAGCGTGTGCGGCTGCGGGTTTCGCACCGCTATTGGGAGGCCCCCTGCGACTATCTCGCTGTCGGCTATGGACTCGTACCTAATATAGAATTGGCCGTCTCGCTCGGCTGCCAGTTGAGCGGCGGTTGTGTCCAGGTCGATTCGATGCAGCAGACATCCGTACCGGACATCTTGTGCGCGGGAGAGACCACGGGGATTGGCGGCGTGGAGTTGGCGCTGATGGAAGGCCGTATTGCCGGATTTTCCGCAATAGGCGACCGTCTCAACGCCCAATGGCTGTTCAGTGATCGCGAACGCTTCAGGCGCTTCGCGCGGCGGCTTCAAAAAGCTTTTACGCTGCGCGAGGAATTGCGTCATCTTCCGTCGGAAGAAACGCTGGTGTGCCGCTGCGAGGATGTCTCTTACCGGCGTATTGCGCCGATGTCCGGCTGGCGGGCGGCGAAACTACACACGCGCTGCGGAATGGGGCCATGCCAGGGCCGCGTCTGCGGACCAGCGGCCGAGTTTCTGTTTGGATGGAATTGCCAGTCCGCGCGGCCGCCGGTGTTTCCAGCAAGAATCGACAGCCTGATCGAGCACGTGGACAAATGAAATGGCGCGCACTCGCCGCGTGGCGGACATGCCCGGACCCTACAACAAAATCCGCAGATTCGTAGTCCGTTGTAGGGGCGAGGCATGTATGCCTCGCCCGCTTCAAATGATCGCTCTTATTCCGACGGCAGCTTCCCCGACACGTAAATGCGTTGCGATTGCTTCTGCCCACCGAAATTGAAATTTCGCAGGACGCGGAACGCGACCGGCTGGCCGGCTTTCAACGTGTGCTGGATCTTCAGAACGTCTTCCGGCGAAGTCACGCTCTGACGGTTGATCGTCAGAATGATATCGCCTTCCTGCAGCCCGATGTCGTCGGCAAACGAGCCTGGATCGACACTGGCGACGCGTACGCCGGAATCTTTTTCGATCTGCATTCTCTGCCGGTCGCCTTCCGTCAGGCGGTTGATGCCGATTCCAAATTTGGCTTGAGCGGACGATTTGGTTTCTGGCGCAGCCGGCTCTTTCTTCTGGAGTTCCGAGAACTGCCGCTGGTTCTTCCAAACCTCCGAGCGTTCGGCGATCGGCACCTTGAAGTCCATGCGCTGGCCGCCGCGATCGACAGTCAGCAGCGCCGTGGCGCCGATCGGCATATCGGCGACGCGCCCCACCAGATCGTTGCCGTCTTGCACCGGTTTATCGTTCAGCGCCAGAATCACGTCGTCTTCTTTTATGCCCGCTTTGCCGGCTGGCTTGTCGACCGGCGCCGACTCGACAATCACGCCGTGATCCAGGCCGAATGCCAGTAGTGTGTCCTTGTTTTCTTGCGGCCGCCAGCTCACGCCGATGGACCCGCGAACCACGCGCCCGTAGCGGATGATGTCGTTATAAACGCGAGCCGCCATGTTCGACGGCATGGCGAACCCGATCCCCTCATAGGCGCCGCTCCGTGTCGCAATCATCGTGTTTACACCGATCACTTCGCCGCGAATGTTCAGCAGCGGGCCGCCGCTATTGCCGGGATTGATCGCCGCATCCGTCTGAATAAAATGCTGAAACTGCTGCTGCGTGCTCAGGCTGGGCAGATCCCGTCCCGTCGCGCTTACGATGCCTGCCGTCACCGTGGCCTGGAGTCCGAACGGCGCTCCGATCGCTACCGCCCAATCGCCAACTTCCGTTCCATCCGAGTTCCCGATCTGAACCGGAGGGAGCGACCGTTTTGCGTCGATCTTCAGCACCGCCAGGTCGCTTTCGGGATCGATGCCGATCACGCGCGCTCGATAATCCGTATCGTCGTTAATTAGCCTCACCTTAATCCTGTCGGCCTTATCGATCACATGGTCGTTGGTCAGAATGTAACCGTTCTTGTCGACGATGAATCCGGTTCCGCTACCTTCCTGCCGGAAGGGCTTGGCCGTGTCGCCCTGCCCGAAAAACTTTCGCAACATACCCTGCGGGTCCTGCGAATCGTCGTCCTGATCGTCCGGGGCTTTCTTGGCCTGCTTGTCCGGCTTTACCAGGTAATCCGAGTGTATGTAGACCACTGAAGGTTCCAGGCGTTTGGCCAATTTTGTGAACTCGTTGCCGACGGGTTGGGCTTGCGGCAGTGTGATGGGCGTTGCGTCGGATGCCGCCGCCGACGTGACGTCCTTTGCCGCGTTCACGCCAGTATTGACAAGAGCTCCGATCAGGATTCCAACCAGCAGCGTCGCCAGCAGCAGTGTGACGCTCAACAGCTTTTGCTGCTTGACTTTTGCGAAAAATGACGACATTTACGAGACAACCTTTCAGGGACGGCAGACACTTTAAGTATAGGGATTGTTGTCGGGATAGGCGACTTACGGGTTAGTTCCTCAAGGTGCGCTGCTGATGGGATGTCGGCTCCGTCCCAGGGGTTTCAACTCCACCAGCAGAATGCCCGTGAGAATCAACAGTCCGCCGCCCGCCGCTCCGGCGGTAAGCCGCTCGCCGCCGAAAGCTACCGCCGTGACCAGTGCAAACACGGGCTCCAACGCGAAGATAAGGGCCGTCCGGGTGGCGCTTGTATACTGCTGCCCCCACGTCTGGATGGCGAAGGCGATTGCCGTGGCGAATATGCCGGTTAGCGCCAGCGCGAACACCACCCCAGGCGACCACGACACCCGCGGCGGTTCCGCGGAGAGCGCCACAGTCGACAGCACCGCCGCGCACAGAATCTGCCCCAGCGCGACCGCTTCGAACCGCTCCCGGCGCGCATAATAGCCCAGAACCACAAGCTGCCCCGCAAATGCAACAGCGCAGGCAATCGTCAGTAAGTCTCCAAAGTTGAACTGATCCAGACGGAACTGCCGCATATTGAAAGCGAAACCGCTTTCGCCCGGAGCGAGCATAAGGCCCATGCCGGCCGTCGCAATCAGTATCCCGATAATCTCCGAAATGTGCGGCCACTTTCTGTAGACGGACGCCCCGATCAGAGGAACCAAAACAATATATAGACCCGTGATAAACCCGGATTTACCAGCGGATGTATATTTCAGGCCATATGTCTGAAGGATGTAGCCGGACCAGAGGAACAAACCCGCTACTGCGCCACCTCGTAAGCCGGACCACACCGCCTTCGCGCCCGCGGCGCGGAACGGCTTTATGAAAAGTAGCGCCATACACAGGCTGGCGACCCAGAATCGGATGGCGAGAAAGTAAATAGTCGAAATGTCGCTTAGAACCGACTTGACGACGACAAATGTGCTCCCCCACAGCAGTGCGACGAAAGCCAGCGCCAGATCCGCACGCCAGCGAGGTGGGGCATCTTGGGCTGGAATGGGTTCTGCGGTAATGGCGCTCACACGTCGGGATCCTCGGCCGCCAGGTCCCGGCCGAGATCGGTTGCTAGCGCCGCAAGCAGGAGCAAAGCCCTTCGGAGTCCAAGTTCGCGTCCGTCCGGGTGAAACCATTCCTGCTCCGTGTGTGCGCCGGCGCCTTGCCCGCCCGTGCCAATGGAAACGGCCGGTAAACCCAGCGAGAGCGGAAGGTTCGCGTCGGTGGAAGCACAGTTGACTCGCGCCCGGATCTGCAAATGCGCATCCACCGCCTGGATGGTGCGTAGCAGGGGCGAGCCGGCGGCGAGTTTTCCACCGGGGCGCCAACCGAGTTCCTTGATTTTGCCTGTGATTCGCGAGGCGCGCGCCCGGTGGTTTTCAAATTCGAGCGCCTTTTCCACGGAGATCGTCAGCAGCGCCGCAAGTTCCTGAAGAAACTCCGGATCTTCCGAGCGCAAATCCAATTTTGTCAGAGCCTTGGCGGGAATGGAGTTGATGCTGGCCCCACCCTCGATAATGCCGAAATTGTAGGCAAACCGGGCTGCCGCGCCCTCGATCCGCAATTCGGCGCCTTGCGCGAACGCGCTGATGGCGTGTCCCGCCGCATGCACGGGGTTTGCGTTCCCCTGGTCGTTCCAGCTATGCCCGCCGGACCCGTGAAACGAGACCTCAAACCGCCGGCTGGAGAGCGCTTGCGCCGTAATATGGTCGAGCGAAGGGCCATCCAGCACGATGAAAGCGCGAATTCGCTCTGCCCACGCGCCCTGCCGGCACAAATAGCGCATGCCGCTCAGGTTGCCTTCGCCTTCCTCGCCCACATTGGCGACAATGAGCACCGAACACGCCAGTTCTTCGAGGCCGGGCGTTTCGGCCAGCACCCGCGCCAGCGCCAGAAGCGAAGCCAGACCGGAGCCATTGTCAGATACACCCGGGCCGTGAAAACGCCCGTCCGGTGAAACCGTGATGTCCTCCGGACGATTGGGCGAGAGCACCGTATCGAGGTGGGCCGTCACCGCCAGAAGCGGCCTGCCTGCCGATCCCGGAAAGGTGGCGAGCACGTTTCCGGCGCGGTCCAGAGTCGCCTCCCATCCGAGCGAGCGTAACCGTTCCGTAAACCAGCTCGCACGCCTCTCCTCGAAAAACGTGGGCGCCGCGATGCGGCAAATGGCAAGGTGCTGCTCGTTGATCCAGTGACGTTCGCGCGCAAACCACCGCTGCGCCTGAAGTAACGGAGCCTGTTCCGCCAGTTCGGATATACGGCGAGCGTCAGGTGATGCGCGCCGCGCCAGGCTCAGCAGAGATTTGGTTTGCGTGGCCAAGCCGTGAAATCTAAGGATAACCTGCCAAACGGAAACAAGACAGCCGATTCCGGGCTGGAAACCAACGCCCTTGGGCAGGCCTGAGTCGCCGCCCTCTGCTGATAGAATCGGGGTTCGGGACCATGAAATCGGTATTCGCTACGCTGTTGCTCGCTCCCATGCTGTTTGCGGCCGCCGCAACGCGGAGCAAAAGCAAGTCTCCGAGCCATTCGAGCAAAGCCAAAGCTACGACCCATAGCTTGCACAGCACCAAGGCAACGCGCCATTCAACTCGAAGCCGGCGGCGCGCCCGGTCCTCTTATCAAGCGCAGCCCACCGCCGAACGCTATAAAGACATTCAGCAGGCCCTCGCCGATAAGGGGTACTTCAAAGGCGACGTGACCGGCAAATGGGGATCGGATTCGAGCAATGCGCTGCAGCGCTTTCAAACCGACAACAATCTGCCGAACGACGGCAAGATCAATTCGCTATCGCTGATTCAGCTTGGCCTGGGCCCAAAGCGCGATTTAATCAAGCCTGTAACAACGCCTCCGGTGACTCCCGTGGTCCCCACGTCCCCGAGTCCCGGGGCGGCTTCCGAACCGAGCCCGCCCGCCGGGGCGCCGCCTTCGGCATCTGTTTCTCAACGGTAATCGCATCAGAACAGGACAAATCACATGACCATAGGGGTTCCTCGGGAAATCAAGGACCATGAGACCCGTGTTGGCTGTGTTCCGAGCATGGTCACCACTCTGCGCGAACACGGCCACGAGGTCCTGGTGGAGGTGGATGCCGGCGCGGGCAGTTCGATCCCGGACGACGAATATGAAGAGGCGGGCGCGAGCATTGTGACCGGAGCCGAGGGCGTATGGGCTAAGTCGGATCTTGTCGTGAAGGTAAAGGAGCCGCAGCCGTCCGAATATCGATTTTTCCGCGCTGGGCTCACGTTGTTCACGTATCTCCACCTCGCTCCCCTGCCTGAGCTGACCGATGCGCTGGTCGGCGCCGGCGTGAATGCAGTCGCGTACGAAACCATTCGCGAGGAGGACAACTCGCTGCCGCTGCTGACTCCGATGAGCGAAGTCGCCGGGCGTATGGCCGTGCAAGTCGGAGCACAGTATCTTGAAAAGCCGAATGGGGGGCGTGGCATTCTGATCGGCGGGGTGCCGGGCGTGGCGCCGGCAAATGTCGCGGTGATCGGCGGCGGCACTGTCGGGCACAACGCCATCAAAATGGCGTGCGGCCTGGGCGCGAACGTCACGGTAATCGACCGGAATATCAACCGGCTTCGCGAGCTCGACGACATCTATTCGAGTGCTGTTCTGACGCTCGCTTCGAACACATACACGATTCGCGAGGCGGTTCGCACGGCGGACCTGGTCATCGGCGCGGTGCTGATTCCCGGCGCCTCCGCGCCGAAACTGGTGCGGCGCGACATGATCGCGTCCATGCGCAAAGGCGCGGTTGTGGTGGATGTCGCCATCGATCAGGGCGGCTGCTTTGAGACCTCTCACGCCACGACGCACACCGATCCGATTTACTACGTCGATGGCGTGCTGCACTATTGCGTATCGAACATGCCCGCGGCGGTGCCGCACACTTCAACGTTCGCGTTGACGAATGCGACGGCTCCCTACCTATTCGCTCTTGCTAACAAAGGACTGGAGCGGGCTTGCGGGGACAACCAGGCGATTGCGGAAGGCGTGAACACCTACCAGGGAACGATCACCTACGCCGGTGTGGCCGAATCGCAGGGGAAACCATGGCGGACACTAAACGCTGTACTGTAATGCGTGAGTCTCTATGGTTGGCTCCGTAGCCTTGTGGCGCACGATTTATCGTGTCGGCGGGCAGTTCACTGGCCGCTACCGGTGAACTGAAGTTCACCGCGGCACGCTGAAGCGTACGCCACATAATGCCCGGTGCTCAGCGCCCTCTTACGCTTCCTTTTTGGCCTGTTCCAACAGGAAATTCAGCGTTTTTTCCGTGCGAATATTGTCGGCAATCCGGCCTAGCGCGCCTTGCTTTTCAAGCCGGTTGCGCACCGCCGGAACGGGCTCGCGCTCATGCCGCGCGATGTGCTGTAATTCGTGATCGACTTCGTCATTGGTCGCATGGATGCTTTCTCGCTCGGCGATCCGATCGAGCAGCAGCGCGGCCTTCACGCTCCGGACGGCCTTATCGCGCTGCTTTTCTTTAATGTCTTTCCAATTCAGGTTTAGTTTGGACAGGTCGACATCTTGGCCAGTGATCTCACGCAGCCTCGCACGAGTCTGGTTCTCAATCTGATAATCGACGTAAGCCTCAGGTATGGGGAAATCGTGTGATTCGACAAGCCGGTCGATCAACTCTTCTTTCGCGGCGTGCTGGGCGGCGGCCTGCTTTTCACGAAAGATGGTCTTGTGCACCGCGTCCCTCAACTCCGTAAGCGTCTGATAATCGCCCAAATCGCGGGCGAACTCATCGTCGAGAACAGGCAATTCTTTCCTGCGAATCACTTTCGGCGTCAACTGAAACTGAACTGTCTTCCCGGCGAGCTTCTCCGAACCGTAGTCCTCCGGATAGGTGATGTCGAACTCTTTTGTTTCATCGGGCTGAGCGCCGATAAGATGATCGGTGAACGCCTGCAGAGTATCGGCGCCGCCCACCTCGATTTGAAGGCTGTCCTGATCCACCGGCTCATCGAGGCCCGACACCGAGCGCAAGTGCGCCAAAACGTGATCGCCGGTTTCGATCGGTCGTGGATCTACATTCACGTAATCGGCCTTGCTCTCGCGCATGGATTCCAGCCGCTGATCCACTTCTTCTTCGGAGACAGTCGGCTCGGCATATTTGACCGGAAGGCCGCGGTATTCGCCAACCTCGACCTCGGGAGCGACTTCGAACTCGGCTTTGAAACGGATCGGCTCGCCGGCTTCGAAGTGAAGGTCGCTGATATCGGGAGTGCCGACCACTTTCAGTTCTTCCTTATCCACCTGCTTGCGGAAGGCGGCGGGGACAAGCGACTCGATCACTTCACTCCGGATCTCGGATTCGAAGCGCGATTTGATAAGACTGACCGGAGCTTTGCCGGGACGGAAGCCCGGGAGCCGAACACGCTGTTTCAGGCTTTGCGTGACGCGGTCCTGGGCGGTCTCGACTTCCTCCACTGGAATTTCGATCTCGAGGGAGCGTTTGCAGTCGGTAGCAGTTGACACGATGTAAGTTACCTATCTTCTAGTTTGCACCGTCGGGTTGACGGCGATATTACGCAAAACAGGCCACGATCGGAAGCGCGGGCTCGCGGCCGCTCCTCGGATCGTGGCCTCCAATTCCAGCGGATGGGCCCAGCCGCCCTAGACGGTTGCGGCCAGTTGCGCGCCCTCGCGAAGAGCCTCGGCTTTGTCGGCCTTCTCCCAGCTAAAGGTATCTTCCGTGCGTCCGAAATGGCCGAATGCGGCGGTCTTGCGATAGATCGGCCGGCGGAGATTCAGTTGCTCAATGATGCTCTTCGGCGTGAGGCGGAAATTTTCACGGATCAGCTCGACGACCCGATCATCGTCGATTTTGCCCGTCCCGTATGTGTTCACGTGGATGGAGACAGGCTCTGCCACGCCGATGGCATAAGCAAGCTGCACTTCACAGCGCGAGGCCAGGCCGGCCGCAACAATATTCTTCGCGACGTAACGAGCCATATAGCAGGCCGAGCGGTCTACCTTCGTAGGATCTTTACCGGAGAAGGCGCCGCCACCGTGGCGGCCCATGCCGCCATAAGTATCGACAATAATTTTTCGCCCCGTAAGGCCGGTATCCCCATGCGGGCCGCCGATTACGAACCGCCCTGTCGGGTTGATGTGATATTTGGTGCCGGAATCGAGCATGTCCTTCGGCAGGATGCTATCGATGATGTGCTTTTTGACGTCGGCGCGCAGTTGTTCCGTGCTCACATCGTCACCGTGCTGGGTCGAGATCACGACCGCGTCAATGCGTTTCGGCTTCCCGTCGACGTATTCGATGCTGACCTGGCTTTTGCCGTCGGGCCGCAGATAGGGAAGCGTGCCCGCACGGCGCGCCTCGCTCAGCCGGCGCACCAGCTTGTGCGCCATCATGATCGGCATGGGCATCAGTTCGGGCGTCTCATCGCAGGCATATCCGAACATCATCCCCTGGTCGCCTGCGCCGCCCGTGTCGACGCCCATGGCGATGTCGGGCGATTGCGACTGAATCGTGTTCAGGACGCCGCAGGTTTTGCAATCGTAGCCGAATGCGGCGTTCGTGTAGCCAATGTCCTCGATAACCTCGCGCGCTACTTTGGGGACGTCGACATAGGTGGTGGTTGTGATTTCTCCGGCCACTACACAGATGCCGGTTGTCACAAGGACTTCACAGGCAACGCGGCCAGTCGGATCGTTCGCGAGAACCGCGTCGAGAACTGAGTCGGAAACCTGGTCGGCGAGTTTATCCGGATGGCCTTCCGTTACGGATTCAGAGGTGAAAATGGAACGCATTGGCTACGACTGATACTCCTTGCAGTATGAATCGGTTCTGACCGGGCTAATCGTACACCAACCAGGATCGGCACGCACAACAAATGGCGGCTGGACACCCAGAACGACCGATTCTTTAGTTTACCAGCCAACGAGCTAGGTTCCGGAGTACTTTTCCAATTCGGCATGAGAGATCTCGCTGTCCACCTCACCCCACGAGATCGAACGTCCCGTCTGCCCGAAGCCGGTACCTCCGTCCTCTCCAGGAAATACGATTGCCGCTAAACCCGGCCCACCAGAACACGAAACTGAGTAGATCCTGGACCGGAATCAGAAACCACCAGCGGCGGCAGAGGGGATCGCGCAGCACCCAACCGGCGGTGGCATAGGCCGTGAACGCGCGAAGGATAGCCGTCGCGACCAGTACGAACCAGAGCCGCGGCGCAATCGCGGCCAAGATGATCGCGAGCGGCAGCGGATTCGTAAAAATCTGCCCGATGTAGCCCCATGGCCGCGATCGACGGGTGCTGCGAGCCCAGCGCAACCGGTGGCTGAAATTCTCTTTGAAGCTGTCGTCGCCCAGGTGGTGCTCAACAAGCACTTGCGACAGATCGACGCGAAAGCCCAGTTCGGCGGCGCGCTGCCCAAGCACGAAATCCTCGGCGAGATAGCGGCTGAGGCAGTCCCAGGGGATCGCGTCGAATATCTTGCGCCGGGCAATGACGGTCGGACCAACCGTGAAACGCACGCCTTCGATGAGTTTGGCCACGAATGCGCCGCCCCAGAACTCGGTATTAATTCCAAGCGCCTCGAGAAGCGACCAGATATGCACCCCGGGCACGGCACGATACGGGCACGTTGCCAGGTCATACCGATCGTGCTCTATCTCGAGAGCGACGCGTTCCAGAAAGCCGGCTCCGGCACGGACATCGCTATCGCTAGTGATCAGCACGTCGTACACGGCGGCCGGAGTCATCCGGCTCAGGCTAAAAACCTTCGCGTTGGTGTAAGGAGGTTCCCCCGTGACGATGAGCCGCGAGGCAACATCGGGATACTCGGCCTGGAGCTGTCGGACTAAGCTTACGGCCGGATCTGACGATTCGCGCACGGCAAACAAAAGTTCGAAATTCGGATAACGCTGCTCGAAAAACGATCGGAGGTTGACTTCGAGGCTGTGTTCAATCCCGGCCAGCGGTTTCAGCACCGAAATTCCCACAGAAGCGGCGCGGACACTCGTGTCTGCCGCATTGAGACTCGTCTCGATGTCAGGCAAGCGTGAATGCCCTCTAGCTTTTCCCTGAGCCCGCGCGGCGACGATCCCGAGTACGCAGTAGACCCACGACCCGGCGACCAGCGCCCCGATAGCTATTTCGACGGCGATCACTCGGACGGAGTTTTGTCGGCAATCAGCCTTTGAATGCTTGCGAGAAATTCGTCGACCGACGTCACGCCCCGATCGCCATGCTTGCGGTTGCGGACGGATACTTGTCCGTTTTCCTCCTCGCGCGCGCCGACCACGAGCATAAATGGAACTTTTTGAAGCTGCGCTTCGCGGATTTTAAAATTCACCTTCTCGCTGCGATCGTCGATTTCGGCCCGGATTCCGGCCGCGAGCAGCCGGGCGTGAATGTTACGCGCATACTCGTTTTGCTTATCGGTAATGGGCAGCACTGTGGCCTGCACCGGTGAGAGCCAAACGGGAAACGCTCCGGCGTACAGCTCGATCAGATAGGAGACCATGCGCTCCATAGTGCTGACGATCGCGCGGTGAATAATAACAGGGCGATGCTCCTTTCCGTCCGCCGCGACATAGCTCAATCCGAACTGATTCGGCAGGTGGAAATCGATTTGAATGGTCGAGTAGGTCTCCTCGTGTCCCATCACGTCGGCAAGCTGGATGTCGAGCTTGGGCCCGTAGAAGGCCGCTTCGCCGGGCGCTTCTACGTAAGGCAATCCGAGCGAATCCATGGCTTCCCGCAACACACGCTCGCCGAGCGCCCACATCTCGTCGTTGTCGACGTATTTCTCTTTATTCGCTTTATCGCGCAGCGACAGCCGGTAGCGATACTGCGTGATGCCGAGGTCGCGATACGCTTGTTCCACCAGTTTCATGACGCCGGTGAACTCTTCTTTGATCTGATCCGGCGTACAGAAGATGTGGGCATCGTTCAGGGTCATGCAGCGCACGCGGCTCAGTCCGCTCAACACGCCTGAGCGCTCATAGCGGTACATAGTTCCCAACTCCGCGATCCGCACGGGAAGATCGCGATAGCTGCGCTTCTTCGCTTCGTAAATAAGGATGTGGTGCGGGCAGTTCATGGGGCGCAGCACCATTTGCTCGGTTTCGAGGTCCATGGGCGGGAACATATCGTCGTGATAATGCTCCCAATGACCGGATCGCTGGTAGAGCTCGATTTTCGCGAGGTCCGGCGTGTACACGTGCTGGTACCCGGACGCGCGCTCGCGCTCGAGGATATATTCTTCGAGCACGCGGCGGACGGTCGCGCCCTTCGGCAGCCATAACGGTAGCCCGGCCCCCACGGATTCGTTCACGGTGAACAGCTCGAGTTCTTTGCCAAGGCGGCGGTGGTCGCGCTTTTTCGCTTCTTCCAGACGATTCAGGTAATCTTCCAGATCCTTCTTCGAGAAAAATGCGGTGCCGTAAATGCGCTGAAGCTGCGGATTCTTTTCGCTGCCCTTCCAATAGGCGCCGGCGATGGAGAGCAGCTTGAAAGCCTTCAACTTTTCAGTGGACGGGACGTGCGGGCCGCGGCAAAAATCGATGAAATTGGGACCGAGCGTGTATTCGGAGAAAACTTCACCCGCCCGCTCTTCGATTAACTCCTTCTTCATCCAGTCGCCGGAATATTTCGCAAGACCATCTTCCTTACGCGTCAGCTTGCGCTCATACGGAAGATTTCTCTTCTGGATTTCCGCCATCTTGGCTTCGATCCGTTCCAGATCTTCGGGGGTGAACCTCGCCTCGCGCTGAAAATCGTAGTAAAATCCGCTCTCGATCGGGGGGCCGATTCCGAGTTTAGTCTCCGGAAATAGCTCCAGGACGGCTGCGGCCAACAAATGCGCCGTCGAGTGGCGGTAGACTTGAAGCGCCTCGGGGCCCTTCGCCGTAAGAATTTCCACCGTGGCGTCACTCTCGATCGGGCGGGTCAAATCCCATAACTGCCCATTCACTTTGGCGACAATCGCGTCGCCGGCGAGACGCGGGCTGATCTGTTTCGCGACGTCAAAAGGGCGAGTTCCGGCCGAAACGGTCTGCTGGCTGCCGTCGGGCAGAGTGACGATAAAGCTGCTCATGATTTGCGGGGGATTATCCTTGAGATTAGCAAAACGGGCATAAGCGCGTTGCTAAACTGGAGACCTATAAGGTGGCCGCATCCTCGCGGCGTGAATTCCCGTGAGCAGCACAACGATAGCTTCCGCATTCGACGAAGCCGACCTGGTGGCAAAAGCCAAGGCAGGAGATGCCGATGCATTCACCGATCTGGTCAACCAGTATGAACGTCGTGTGTTCCGGATGGCCAAGCAGATTACTCAAAACGATGAGGATGCAGAAGACGTCCTGCAAGAGACCTTCTTAAAGGCGTATTCTCATCTTGACGATTTCCAAGGCAATTCAAAATTCTACACGTGGCTGGTCCGCATCGCCGTAAACGAGGCTTTGATGAAGCTGCGGAAGCGGCGCTCGGACAAGACCGTGCCGCTTGACGAGCCAATCGATACGGGTGAAGACGTGGTCGCCCGCGAAGTCGCCGTTTGGGAAGATAACCCGGAACAGCGCTATTCCAGGGAAGAAATGGCGAATATTTTGGATGAGGCTGTGCAAAGTTTAAAGCCCGCGTACAGAACCGTTTTTGTGCTGCGAGACATCGAAGAAATGTCGATTGAGGAGACTGCGGAAGCCCTAGACCTCTCGATATCGGCGGTAAAGAGCCGGTTACTTCGAGCGCGGCTTCAGCTCCGGGAGAAATTGACACGCCAATTCAAGCGAAAGGGGGATGACGCTCTTGCTTACCTGTAAGCGCTTTCTGCACGAGCTCAACGATTACCTCGACGACCTGCTGGATCCGCAACTTAAAGAAGAGCTTCGCAAGCATGTCGATGAGTGCCCCAACTGCTGGGTCATTTGCGATACGACACAGAAGACGCTGACGGTTTATAAGGGGATGGAGGCGCAGGCGGTGCCCGCCGACATCCAGTCCCGGTTGATGGAAGCCGTACGGCGCAAAATTGCCGATAAGTGTGGCTCAAGTGGCAGTTGCCATGGAGAACATCCGGAGCCATCCGGCCATGAGGTTAAATAACCCTACCCTTTATTGTTAGGCGGCGCTAAGGCTGGTCCGACGAGGGGGGCTGTTCTCTAAAAAGACGATAGAATCGCAGCCGTTGATCGGGACTCAAGACCGCCACGATGCGCCTCTTTCCAGCTTCCGCAACGTCATCCCGCTGTTCCTCAAGATTCTGATAATACTTCCCGAAGTCGTCTAAAACCTGGCTGACCGTGCGTTCCTGGTCTTTAGAGAGGTTTAAATCGGTCTTCAACGTATCGAAATCGATGCGCTTGCCGTGGTAGATGAAATCGCGGCCCGCCGGCGGCATGAATTTCGCATGCAGATATTCCCTCATTACGGCAGCGCCAAACGCAGAGCCGCACAAGAAAACTACAGCGAGAATGGCGATGACCTTTGGATTGGTCCACCCAGCGTCATCACGGCGCAGCATCAGAGATGTTACCAGTCTACTGCACCGGTTCAGAGTAAGAGGCAAGGTTCACAAGCACTGCGTCTCTCTGTTGGGTCTGGTCTCCGATGACCGGAACGTCGACGATTTGCTGCGCGATGACAGGCCCCGAACCAAGATGGCCATCTTCTTTTTCAACGCCAATCACCCAGGTCCCGAGCACGATAGCCAAGGCTAACGAGGCAATCGCCAGGCGCTTGCCGAACGGAGTATCGATCAACACAGACCACATCGAAGTGAGCTTGCGCTCTTCGATCCGCTGTATCACGCGAGCATAAAAGCCGGGAGCGGGCTCGACATCCTCAGGGGCGCGGAGAGTCCGCAGCATCCTGGCCTGCTGGCTCATGTCGGCCAGTTCTCTTGTGCATTCGCCGCACGACGCCAGATGCGCCTTCGAATCGGGGCGCTCTGCGTTTGTTCCTAGCAGTTCTTCCAAATGATCCCGGATAGGCCCGTGCATATTTCCCTCGAAAGCTGAAACCACTACCGCGGGTCTTTGCCCGCTCATTAACAAATCTATACCAATCTAGGCAGACTTAGAAGCCACGGGCATCTTGCCAAGCCTCTGAGCCGCCTTCACCAGCTTCTGCCGGGCGCGGAACAGCTTCACTTTGATCGTGTTCTCGTTCATCCCGGTCATCTGCGATAATTCCTCAACGGAATGCCCCTCCACCTCTTTCAAAAGGATGAGCGACCTGTCCTCGTCGGAAATTTTGGAGAGCAGTTTCGTCACCAAGTCACGCTGCGCTAACTGCACATCGACGGCCGGCTTCAGGTCCATGGCGGGCTCGGAATTCTCCATCAGGAGGGAATCTTCCGTCGTAAAGTCGCTCTCGTATACGAGCTTGCGGACGCGCTTTTTGCGGAGGTAATCGTAGCACTCGTTCACCGTGATCTTATAGATCCAGGTCAGCAGCGAGCTACGGAAATCGAAGTTCTTGATGGAGAAGTAAATCTTCGCGAAGACCTGCTGCGCAATATCTTCAGCATCGTTGCGGTTGCGCAGGATGCCGTAAATGATCGAATAGACCTTCGCTTGATAGCGATCGACGATCTCGCGGAAGGCCATTTCGTCCTGGGCCTGCACGCGCCGGACAAGAGCAGCTTCTTCGGTGTTGCGGTGATCCAATCTCGTCTTCGCCCGAGTGGCTTCCCCGGCGGCGGGGAAGGGTAATGTCACGCTCAGTCCGTTCATACACCGACTCAGACGTAGCCTGCCGGGACCGGGTTGCGGTGAGCTACAGGTATTCTACCCGTAACAGCAGGGCGCGTGCTTGCCGTGTGGCTAAGAGGAACGCCCTTCGCTCAATTTCGCCCTTTGTTCGCACAGTCGGTTGGATTCGCTGCATCTCTAGCAGTAGCGGCCGACTGTTTGGCGGCTCGGCCGCTCGCCGAGTCGAAACTCATAGTAAACTAAATATTGAGCGGTTTCCGCGCTGCAAAAGGAGTTTTGGAATGATCAATCTCACCGAGAAAGCAGTCGATAAAGTGAACGAGATCCTGAGTATGCAGGAGCCGAAACCGGCAGGTCTCCGGATCGCGGTAGTTGGCGGCGGCTGCTCCGGGTTCAGCTATTCGATGGCATTTGAAACCAGCCCCGGCATGCTTGATAAGACCTACGATTTCGGAAATCTGAAGGTTTTTATCGATCAAGCCAGCATGCTTTATTTGGATGGCGCCGAGGTGGATTACGTCGAGACGCTCGAAGGATCGGGCTTTAAGTTCGGCAATCCCAACACCAAATCGACCTGCGGCTGCGGCAGCTCGTTTAGCGCCTAACAGCCAGGCCTAATTGATCGTCAGGCAAAAGAGCAGGGTTTTCAGCCCGCCTCTTTTGCTTGGTTTGCAGTCCCGATCTCCGGGTCCGTGCGAATGCCGCGGAGAAGCGATAACGAAACGATGCCGTTAGCGGACGAAGACAAGCACTGGATCGCTGAACAACTGGAACGAGTCGAAACTCGGCTTCTGACTCCATAAATGGGCTTCTCCGGTTGAGGTGCGGCAACGCAGCCATGCTGCCGCATTGCGGGCGTTGGATGTTGAGATGGAGTCGATGTCCGATCGGATCACGAAGCTCGAGGGTTGAGCGTAAC
>Ga0134126_10002623_pt1 | contig 22621 bp, 31 predicted proteins | sample KB31752_FD_96881 | JGI IMG/M metagenome (GOLD analysis project Ga0134126, IMG submission 96881) | Terrestrial soil microbial communities with excess Nitrogen fertilizer from Kellogg Biological Station, Michigan, USA - KB3-175-2 | ecosystem: Environmental > Terrestrial > Soil > Unclassified ... | reverse complement strand
TGCTGAATCTGCTGCTGCGTAGCGGCGATCTCGGCTGCAAGGTCTGATGGGTCCGTAAGATTCGGCAGTGAGAGCGCAGGCTGAGAGGCTTGCGCTATTATGGGGGAGACCTGCGTTTGTACCAGCTCTACCGTTGGCGTAGCTTGCGGCTGGGCCTTATCGAAGGACGCAATGGTTGGGGCTGACGTGGACGGAACGCAGGCTAAAGCCGAGGCCATGTCCTTGAAGGCGCGGACATATAGAACCTGCATTGAGGCAGGAGAGGATATGTTCGATGTAGCCGCTGAACCAAGCACTATATACATCGGCTGGTGAAAGTCTGATGGCGTATCGCTCTGCTGGGTCTGCTGACCGTTGATGTACCAAGTAATTTTATCCGGCTCCCAGTCGACGGCGTAAACGTATGCTCCGGGCTGGACGTTGTAGCGATAAGTAGGAGCATTGTATGGCGTAGTAGCGCTATGCTGTGCGCTATCGAATTCGTTCCCATTCGGCGTCGAGAACTCGGCTATATCTATTTCTGGTGGCCACTGGTAACCGATTAGCCAGAACGCCCAGGTTGCTCCGGGTTTGAGCATAGATGCTGGAAGGTTCACCGCGATTTCGTAGTAGCCATACGTCTGCTTGAAACTATTCTGTGTATTCAGAAGCGGCGCCTGCCAGCTTGCTCCATTGGGAGCCGACATTGGCAAAATGCTCATTGTTAGGCCGTTAGACGACGTCTGCGCTGTCTGGTTCTGCGTAGTGCCTTGATAGCTGGCGAAGGCATTGTTGCCGTCGCTTAGGCTTCCGCCGCCTCCAAATGACCACTTCTGCGACAGGTTGCCACGGAAGTCTGTATAGAAGGTCTGGCCAGAGCAACCTTGCTCGGCAAATGGCGCGAGCGTCGTCTGCGCCATTGCCGGACACGCAACGGCTATTGCTCCAGCCGCTAGTAGCGTTCTCATTGCGTGATTCCCCGAGCCCAGACTCGTCCGGCCTTGTAGACGTTCTCGTCCTTGCGGACGTACACCAGCACGTCGATGTAGGTTTGCAGGTAGCGTCGAAGGTTAGCGTCTGGGATTTCGCGACCGGCCGGATGCTGGCGAACCATAAGCTCTAGAGCGTCCCATTCCTGCCCCTCTTCGGCGTGCCAGGTCGTCATGCCTGAATGACCAGAGACCAAACCGCGAAGGAACGCGAAGGCTTCCTTACCGCGAACCTCCTGCATGATGATCCGATCCGGTCTCATGCGAAGGCTGGCCTCGACGACGTCCTCGGCTGCGAGTTTCGCTCGCCCGTCACCGTAGAAAAGATTGACCCGATTGTCTGGCCCGACTGGCCCGAACTCTGCCGTGTCCTCGATTGTGACGATGCGTTCGCTCGGAGGAATCTCTCCGAGGAACCGCTTTATCATGTCAGTTTTACCGCCGCCGGTCGGGCCGCAGACACATATGGTCTTGCGCTTTTTAACGGCTCTGCGGAAGAACTCCCGCAGGTTTCCTTCCTGGTAGAGCCGCGCTAGCTCCTGGTCTACCGAGTTGCGCTGCTCCTGCTTCCCGGCTTGGAATAGCGCCTCAAAGTCGTCGTCGTCGACCTTCCGGCGCTTGGTCGATGGCTTGCGGATGGTGAGAGAGATGATTCCTGGGCTAGTAGCTGGAGGTAGGCACGCCTGCATACGCTCTCCGGCAGGCAGCGCGATCCGACAAAGCGGCTGTCGTTCGGAGATATTCTGTGAGGCATTGAAGGCAGCCGACATTGATAGAGCACGGAGATTGCGGTAGCTTAGGCCTTTGTCGTCGTCTACCCATTCCCACTGACCGTCAGCCTCAATGCCCATCCTTCCTGGTTGGTTGACGACGACCTCCGTTACATTCTGCCTGGATAGGTGCTTGTTGAATGGCTGCAAGAGAACCTTGAGCGCTCGGTCAGTCATTAGCCGCCTCTAGGTGGTAGCAGTCTGAGAAGTCGGTTGGGCCGGGTAGCCAGAGAGCTAAGTCCTGGCCGTGGTGAATGGTGATCGTCGCGGGGATATTGATCGTGCTTTGCAGTAGCTGCGAGGCGAGATTGGACACGCCTCCGGTTTGGAAGTTGAGGTAGGTATTTCCGCTGTTGCTTCCGTTATTGCTCGAGTTCTGAAGCGCTGCCTGCGCGATCTGGAAAGCGTTTTGCGCTAGCATCAGCGTGATTGCCCCGCCTAGTTTCTCCCACGTATGCGGATCGTATTCTCCGTCCGCGCCCGCTTTGCCCAGGCTGTCGGCCATTGGCCCTCCGAACGGGATAATGCATTTGTTCTGGATTGCGTAACCGCCAGTAAGCGATAGCCGGCGCTGTCCCTGCTGAACGCGGTTGTCGTAGGTCCCGTTGATGATCAGTCCGCTGGAGATCAGAAGGACATTGTCCTCTGAGTAAACGTCTCCACGAACTTGGCACTGGAACGGGCCTTGGAGTGTCGAGTCTATATCCGTCAGCATGGTGCAACGCAGAAGCCCAGGCATGAGCACCATCGACGTATCGCCCATCGGGGAAGCTTTCGCTCCTGGGATGGACGACGCCTTATAGGCTATGTGCGTGCGGGAAGGGACTTTGCCCGTCCCGCTTCCACTGCTCCCACCAGCGGCATTCGCCTGCTTAGGCTTCCATGAGTCTGGGAGGGACGCGACTGAGTAGGTATCGAAGCTGGGCTTATGCGACTGAGTGACTTGCCTGATGAGCGGCGGTTGCTCTACCTGCCTCTGGGGAATAGGCGCGACAACCTGCTGCACAGGGGCGGGTCTTTCCTCCGGCTTGACGATCGGAGGCGTGTAGGGCGCGACTCTACCGATGTCGGATACGACGTCGAGGTTATCCTCCGGATCCTTAGTCTGCTTCTTGCCTCCGTTAAACGCGGTGAAGCCTACGACAACGATCAGGCCCAAGCCGATCATTATCGTGATCTGCTTGCGGGTGAACCACGGCTTTCCGCTACGTCGTGCGGTTACCGTTACCGTGCGATCGGCTTCGGGCGTCGTGTCGCTCATTTCTGGGTAATCGCCCTAATAACGTCGGGGCTGGAGGTTCCGGTCCCCGGATTCTGGCCTATTGGGTTGTAGGAGCAGTTGGATATGTCAGCGACTCGCTGTGTAGGGCCTTCGCCCATGCGGATTCGGAAATGGGCCGCAGTCTCCTGGACGACGATGTAGTCGTCCTTGACGTATGAGCGTGCTGTGTGCTCCGACGATTGCAGGAAAGAAGAAGGGGGCGCGTGGTTTAGGTCGCACCATGACCCGCCGTCGGCTATAAAGATGGCTGGCTTTTGCATATTGCCTGGGAAGCGGAACACCGTCTGCATCCCATTGTCGGATATGCCATTACGCACTGGCGTAATGCTGCCGTCGCCTATCGCGTCATAGTCCCAGTTACGCTTGCCATAGAACGGCTCAGCAGCTAGGCGAGCTACCAGCTTGTCCTTTTCCTCCTGCGCTTTCTTTGCCTTTGCGGCAGCAAGCCTCTCGGATGCCGACTGCTGCTGGATCTGTTGCTTTTCGACGGTAGCCGAGCGCTGGCAGATGAGGTTGTAGGTGGCGTCCGGGTCTTCTCCGGAGCGTGGAGGATCGCGGACCTCGAGCAGGAAGAGATAGGCCGTATCGGTGTCTTCGGGTGTCTTAGCGATTATCTCTGCGTCTACAGTCCCAGCCTTGGCCCCAGTCAACGGGATATCGTTCATTAGCGGGACCTTCTGCAAGCCAGTCTGCGTCGGGTCCGGTTGGCTTACAGGGCCATCCGATACTCCCAGCAGAAGGTGCGCCAGGCGGTCGTGGCCAATGTCGATATTGGTCACTCTTCCGACCGTCATCACGATCTTGACGCGGTCATTCGGAGCGCAGGTAGCGTTGCGGACGTTCGGATCTACAGTGCCAGCCGCAGGTTGCTCCAGGGCAAAGGCGGGGATCGATACTGACGTAAGTAGAGCAGCAATCAATAACCGGCGCATTAGTCCCTCATCTCATAGTGGCAGACCTGCAATCCCGCGTAGTTCTTCTCGCGCTCATCCGGGTTCATCTTCATTTCCGGATGGTAGGCGAACTCGATAAAGACGCGGTGTGGCGTCCATGGACCTGTCGCTTGGTTTAGCGTCTCTTGCGTGCGGAACTGGACGACATACGCCTTCGTCCCGTTGCGCCCTGTGCCTTGCGGGAACCAGTCGAATGTCCCGACTGATATCTTCCCCTTTTTCGCGAGGCGCTGCGGAGGAGAAGTCGCCCCGTTGTGCCATGCGACATAGCGCTTCCGTTCGTCTGGGCAGGACTTGATCTGCACCCTCTCGAAGAATGTAGGGTCCATGTCCCAGGTATAGCCCTCCCGTTCCTCGATATAAGCGCGCAGTTCCCCATGGTCTGTCTGGTCGTTAAACCGGCTGGGGGCATCACGCGCTGCAATGGCTGGCCCTATATCGCCATTGTCATGGATCAGAGCCATTACGTACTGTGGGGGGTTAGCGCGGATTTCCGGAAGGAGATAAATGACTCCTCCGAAAGCCGCGAACGCTAGAGTTCCGACGATGGCAACGGAGACCCACGCCAGCTTCAGAAAGCGGTCTGATGCCCGTCGCACCATATCTAGGACGTCGAACGCCTGACCTTCCTTTAGGAAGCTCTCCTTGGCCTCGTTCGACATGCGGCGAACTACGATCGTCATCGTGGGCCGATCCCGACCGGCATCGTCGGCGGTGTAGTGATAGCGTTTGCCCCTATGCCAACTAGGTCAGGATTCATCTGCCATTGCGGTGCGCTCGCGCTCGTGTACGGCAGCGAATAGGATGTGGCGCATGCCGACAATGCGACGGCAAGCATGAGGAGGAGTAGTTTCATCGGCGCCACCCGCGAATACGCGCAGACGCCATCCGGTAAGCGTCAAGGCTGGCTTTCGCGAATGCTACCGCGCAGATAGCTGCTCCTACTGAGCCAACCGTCTGCATTTTCCAGTTGTCGGATAGTAGAGCCATGGCGAGCAGTCCGTTGCCTACGATGAATGTCAGCAGGACGTTTGCGAAGTGGTCGCTAAGGAGTTCCCGGGCTTGCATTAGCGCCTCCCGTAGAGGAGGCTCATCTGGCCTCTCTTGAATTCTGCCCAGTTACGAAAGGCGCGATATGCGAGGAACCAACAACCAATACAGATAACTGGGCCTAGCGAAGCTGCTATTCCGTTCCAGGCTACGTTATGGACGTGCTTCCCCTGGAATTCAGCAACGATTCCCTCGAACGCTACCAACGCCGCCCATAGCGCCAGGAAGCTGATGCAGGCCCAGAAGAGTCCGGCTCTAAAGAACATCCGACTGGAGACAAAGTAGTTGTAAGTGGGTGGAGGAGGTGGTGCTGGAGGTGGCTGTTTATAGTCCTCCGGCTCTGACCACGGACGTTCTGGCATGTAACTCATGTTCTGACCCTCGATAGAGATGGAGCTGCTGGTGACGTGATACCGATCTGATTGACGCTTCTTGCGGCCGACGCGGCGGCGCTTCCTACTGCCCCAGGCATTTGAGAGACTGACGGCATCCCCGCTACGCGGGTAGTCAGGTATTGATTGGTGTTCATGAAGACGCCGTGCGAGATGCCGCTAGCAATCTGCGGAACCTGCTTCAGCACGATTTCGCAGATGTAGAGTAACGCCGCGATGCCGGCGAGCGCTTGCAGCATGTTTATAGGATTAGCCGTGTCTCCCTGAGCCGCTGTTATCTTCGCGAGCTGCGCCGTCTCTATGTTGATCGTGAGAGCCAGCAGAGCGATGACAAGGATCTGCGCCAGGACCGCACCAGCGAGGGCCGATAGCCAACCGGAGAATAGGAACGACGCGCGCTTCATGGGCGCGGTAGCGAGAGGGAGCGGCCCGACCGAGATAATCAGCTTGGTTACTACGAAGCTAACGACGTAGATCAGGAAGGCCCGACCGATGGTTATTAGGGCAAGAGCCCAGAACGCCCAGACAGCCATATAAAGAGGGAGTGCGCGAATTGTGTCTGGCAGGCTGCGGTATACGATCAAGCCAGCCTGCATCGACTTGTTCCAGATATTGTCGAAGAACTCCCCGCCGTGGACGGCGGCGCCACCTATGACGCCGATCAGCTTATTCCCTAGGTCTTCGGGCATATGGCTGATGGGAGTTCCTATCCAGCGGTTGTAGGTATCCAGGCTGGCAAGGACGGTGATGACGAAAGCAAACCCAATCGCGACCATTACGAGACGGTCCATTGAGTCGCTTTTCGGACCATAGAGCGTCATCAGGAGAGTTATGATGATCGTCACTACCGCGAGCACCTGGAGAGGATGCTGTACGTAGGCGAGCATGGCCTCGATGATGCCGTTGACGCCGTTTTCTAACGGGACGTCGATAGCGTTGAAGGCGTCGGTAAATATAGTCCAGTTGCCAGCGATTAGTCCGGCATTGGACGGCGTCTGTAGCGCGATGATTGAGAGGTCTGGATCCACGTCTTAGCCTCCAGCCGCGCGGATCGCTGGGCAGAAAAGAGAGGCTTGCTGACTTGGGGTCAGTCCCGGGCGCGAGCATTGAAGACCGTAGAACCTCCTCTGATCGGCGTTGCGTGGGTCTAGCCAATAGGATGGCTGGCGAGGATCTCCGCTTAGAGCGTGGAGTGCGGTATCACGCTCGGCAGCAATGATGTCTCCCTGGAACGCATTGGCGCAGTTTGGTATGTGTCGGCTTTGGCCGATGTTTTCCTGGCAGATAGAGCGCATTGCGTTGCGCTCGCTAGGATGAGACGCCCACCATGAGGCGGTGCGGGTCTGCGCGAATGAAGGAGACGCAATCAGGAGCATTGCTATGCCGACTACGAACTTCATTGCGGGGCGCTCCCCAGGACTGCATCGATATCGGAGTCTAGCTTCTGGTTAGCCTGGAGACGGTTCACCCTGTCCTGGGCGTCGGCCATCATGGAGACCGTCATCGCCTGAGCCATAGTATTCTGAGTCCAGGTCTGCTCAGCGCTTATCTGAGCCTGGATGTCCGCTACATCCTTGAGGTTAGATGCAGTCGAAAGCCGCTCGCGCAGCGCGGAAAGAACGGGAAGGTGGTTGTTCAGGTCTTGGAAGAGCTGGGAGCCGATTCCCTTGACGCCGGAATAGCCGGTCATGGAGTTCTGCTGTTGCTGGCACTCAAAGGAGCTATTAGTGCAGGTATAGAGATTGTCTCGGCTGTACGAGCCTCGCACTAGTGAGCCTAGGGAGGAGAACTTGGACATAAAGCCGTTAAGGCCGTCCATATGTCCGTAGCCCGAGACGAGGCCCTGCACCGTATATGGATTTATCGGAAGGTCCGGCATTACGCCGAGCATGTTGGCGGCGCTCAGCGTGCCGTTGACCGGGTCGTGGATGATGCTTTGCGCCGTGTCAGCAGCCCATTGGATCTGCTGAACTTGGTTCTGGATCATCTTCAGGTAGGAGGCGTAGTCCTTTAGCTCCTGGAGATACGACTTCAGCCGGTCAGCTATTCCCGCGAAGTCGACAACAGGAACGTCCGCACGGGCCGGAGCGGCAAATAGTGTCAGCGCCAGCAAAGGAGCAATGTAGCGCCTCATGCGATGACCTTCTCGCGCAACCTGGTCTGGAAGCGGTTAATGAGTGCTGCTGGAGGCATTTCAGCGCCTAACTCTGCTAGCACCTCATCGAATATCTTTGTGTTGGCTTCCCGCCCGGAAAGGATATTCAGTTCGTCTACCAGGCCTCGCATCGGCATCTGGACACGGACTGAGACAGACCCCTGTTTGAGCAGGCATTCGCCGCTTTGTAGTGGGAGGCTCTTTACGATCTCGTATTCGGCCATCGAAAGGCCGAAACCCTCCGGCCCATAGTCCTCCCAGGACGCCTTCTCGTTCCTGAAATAGAACTGAGATGGGCACTGCTCTTTGATGACGTGTGCAATCGGGCTAAGGAGCGCATCGCGAGGAGACTGAGTTCCGAGGAACATGGGGCTGTTCAGCTTACGGAGCGTGCGCAGCTTGTCCGCGACAACGGCGGCAAACGCTGGCTCCAGAAGCGACTTCCAGAACTCGTCGATGACGAAGATCAGCCTGCGTCCGTCGAGTAGTTTACCGCAGTAGTGGAACAGCGTAGCTAAGGCTGGCCCGCAAGCGTGCTTGTTGTCGAGTATTTTGGTCTGGTCGAAGCAGTTGATCCGTGCGCCAAGGCGGACGACGTCACGTGGGCAGTCGATGACGCCGCCGAACTCGTTACCCCAGCACCACTTCTCGAGCCTGCCTCCGGCGCTTTCAACATCGACGGGGAGGAATGACCTAACCTCCTCAAGCCAGCGGTCCTCCGGGGGTAACTGCATGACAGCCTGGATGCCGAAGTGCAGCCTCTCGTCGTCCTCGTTGGACAGAGGCCCCATGCCGTCTGACTGGATTAGCCCCCGGATTAGATCAGCCAGGAACACCATGTCGTCAGGATCGTCTGTCAGCGCCTTTAGCGGCGCGAGGCCCGTTGGAATGCCTAGCTCGTGGTAGACGCCGCCTAGCGCATAGACAGCGATTTTCATGCCCCGGTCTTTGTCGAAGGCTATGACCTGAGAACCCAGGCGCTCCGATTGCAGCATGACCATGGTAGCTAGCGTGGTCTTGCCGCCCCCGGTCATGCCGCAGAAGAACGTATTCCCTACGTCTCCGACGTGCGGGTGATAGCGGTAGGGCGTGCCTCCCATCGTCCGGAGCAGCAACAGCGGCTCGCCCCAATAGCCACGCCCCGCGCCTCGTGGGTGGGCGTGCAGAGAGGCGAGGGAGGCTAGGTTCTTCGTATTGCAGGCTCCCTTGCGCGGATGCTCCTGGGAGCGACCAGGGATCATGCCTGCCCAGGCGCCCTCCAGCCCTACGCTCTCGCGCGCAATCGAGGCGCCCGTAGATGTTAGGTCCGACCATGCCGCCGTCGTGACGGCCTTTAGCTCCTGGCGATCGGAGGCGAACACAAGGAGCGAGGCCGAATGATGGCCCATCGCATAGTCGGCGTTCTGTAGGTTATCACGAGCCTTCACTAGAGCTTCGCGCTGAGAGATGGCGGGATCCTTGCCGGCCAGCATATGGCTGGCCTTCCGGCTCATTAGCGTGTCCGCTTCGTAGGTCGGGACGTAGCGGAAGGAGTTAAACAGCGTGTAGCGGTAGTTAGCACCTAGAAGCTTTTTCATCAGCCAGGGTGGCGCGCGGTGAGTATATTTCCGGAATCCCAGCATCGCGCCGTAGGTCGAGGTGTGCGGAAGCCGGAACTCGATTGTCTCCGATAGAGAGCCGATGAAGACGTCCTCGCTGAATAGCGACTGGCCGATAGCGCCTGTCGTTACTCCGACCGGCCTTCTAGTCCCAGTTAGGGCATAGACCAGAGCCTCGCTAATCTCGCAGAAGACCATGTCATCGCGAATTACCCGCCCGAGGCTGCGCGGCTTGTAGTCGGCTAGCTCGAACTTTGCGTATTCGACCAGGCGGTGAAGAGTTTCGACGCGCTGGTCCGGAGGGATTTCGACTGGACGCTTCCTGGCGCGTGCCAGCTTCTTCCCGACATATTCTCCAGCATAGCGACGAGGGCGAAGTTGGAACCCGATGTAGAGCGTCTGGCTGTACATCGTCATATCCGCGAATAGCTTCTCGCGGTATGCAGTATCTATTGCTTCTGATATGCCCGAGGCAAACTCGCCGCGCGGGTAGCAGGACGGATCAGACTCCCCGCGACAGTCGTAGAACGTGAGGATAAGGTCTTCGTTATGGAGCTGGGTTAGTGTGGCGTTTCTTCGCTGCCAGCGAGCGACCAGGACTTCCTTATCTGCGGTCTCCCATTGCTGGCCTTCTAGCTCAAGCATGCAGAAGACCGAGCCATCGTTCATCACGATAGTCTTATCGTCTACGTGCAGGAACAATGGCACGTAGTCGGATAGCGGACGCTCCGGTAGGAAGGTATTACGCAATAGCACTGGAGAGGTCCCATGCATGCTTAGGCCAACCGCACGGAGCAACGGCTAGGCGAGAGCCACGCCAGCGCATTCGACCGATTGCCCGCCCGTTCGTGTCCATCCAGGACTTTAGGATATTGAAGAAGTTCGGCTCCCATTCTGTAAGGATGACTATCGCGACGTGGATCGGGATAAAGATGCCCCCGTAGAGGATGTTCCCGCCGCTTACGACGACGAAGATGCTGCATAGCGCGGCATTCCAGCCGAATGACTCGATTGGAGCGCCGAGCTTTAGCGCAGGCCTTGTGCACGCGACGAACAGCGTGAAGGCCGGATCGTCGTCGCTGATATCAGCCACCGAACAGCCTCGGCCCATAGTTCGCAGCAGCAGTCAGAAGACCGCATGTGATGCAAACCTTGATGAATCCTGCCCAGGTGACGTGGTATTCCCAAATCGCTCCGAGCAGAGCGACGATGATTGCGACCACGCACATCACGCTTACCCAGTGGTCTCGAAATAGAGCGAGCAGGTTGTCTGCGAATGCGTTTAAGTCCATCTAGCGCTTCCTTTATGTCATGGTGAGGAGTTGGTCGTCGAGGCTTACTGACGGCTGGCTTATGCCAACTCGTTCAGGAACTACCTGTGGTACAGAGCGATAGGAGGCCACGACCTTATGGACATAGCCGTTGTCCAGCCCTGCCGTTGGCTTGCCTGTGTTGTATGCAGACAGCGACGTAAGGACGCGCACGCCGGCTCGTATTGATTGGCATGGGTCGAGCGCCGTTTCTGCTGTAAGTCCCAGCCATCCGAAGTTTGCTGTATTGACCTGCATAAGACCGTAGTCGCGCGTGCCGTTCGCGTTCGGAGCAGAGATGCGAGACGGATCGTAGCCGCTCTCAACGCTAGCAATCGCTAGTACGAGGTTAGGATCTACCTTTACCGGCGAACACTGAACCGCAAGCGCTAGGATCGTAGCGGGGTCAAGTACAGCCATTAAGCTAGGGATTCCCCTGACATAACGCCTCCGCAGGCTGCATACTCATACTATGCACATTGCATAGCGTGGTCAATGCCCGATGCATTGCGCTGTATGTCTTGACATATACGTAAGGCGAGCCGCAAGCGTAATTTGGCCCTTAAGGATGAAAAATTTTTAGGGCAGGAGTTCTGCTGGCTTTACGCGGAGGGCATTCGCGAGCTTAATCAGCGTCTTAAGCTCGGTGTTTGACTTGCCGTTCTCGACCCGGCTGACAGTAGCCTCAGGCACACCAGCAGCAGCGGCTAGACCAGATTGGCTGAGTCCCCTCGCTTTACGGAGTTCCCAGACGCGCTTACCTACGTAGCGCATTGCCTCGTCTGGGTCGGTTCTTCTGGGCCTGGCTGGCATATTGCCGGGAACCTGACATATTCCATGCTGGTTCCGCTAGTGCTTTGATAAAAAAAGGGGAAGCTATTTCTAGCCTCCCCTTACTGGCCCAGGAGTCTCTCCTCAGGTCCGTCCGCGCCTTAACGCAAACTTCCCCGACTTTCCTCACATGACCGCCACAACACTCACACCCCGAGCTAGCCGCTGCCAGCGCTGGTTTTCCGAGACCGCCTAGTCGATCCGGTCCAGATCGAGCCGAGGCTATCCGCGCCGATGTTAGCGTTGACCTGACCGCCAGTTCCTTCCCCGTCTCGCAAAGCCGTTCCGCACCACTCCCGGACGCGTCTCAACAATAGTCGACCGCCTAAACGAAACACTCCAGGTTACTCCGGGGCGGGGACTCCCCAGCACTGCCTACCCTTAGGTATGACCGCCGTGACATTCACTGCCGCTCCGGGATACGTCCCGGAGCACACAGCCCTCTTCAGTTCTTTCCCGATCTCAACAGGTCTGAGAACGGGTCGGCTAGACCGCCTAAGCAAGACGAAGCACATCCCGTCTCGCCGAATACCGCCCAGGTCTGGCAAGCCTGGACCTTAGTATCCGAGGGTGGACCGCCAGTACAATGCGTTCCCGATATTACCCATCCAACCCGCGCCCCGCCTCTACGTATCTCCTGTCGACCGCCTAAACGCTAACCGCCAGGACTTTGCGGGTTACTCTGCGACAAGCTCCGCCTGTTCACAGGTGGACCGCCATTGCTCGTTGCTCCCGGCCCAACCTCCCGCAGTCCCGCCCATCCTCTTAGGAACCGCCCGAGCATAACATTGCTCGACATATCTCTCTGAGCCTGCAACGCGCAGCGCCTCCACTCAAGGTGACCGCCAAATGATATCCGGTCGCGCAGCGCCGCATATCTCCGTGACATTCCTATTCATAACCTAACCGCCGTGACAGTCGCCGCCGTATCAGGAAGCAGGACTTGCGCCCTGATCCTGCTGCGCGCGGGTGATCAGCTCATCTACACCACGCCGAAGCTGATCGATTTCATCCGTCATCCCCAGAGCAATAGCTACAGATTGGGCTCTATTCAGATGAGAATTGGCACGCTTGAACTCGGCCACGACGGCGTCACGCGCCATATCGGAGTCTGACTTAAGGCGCCCCAAAGTCGCATATCCCTGCACTGTTGCATCAAGCTGGGGGTCGCGAACAAAGATAGGAGCCCTGATTGTGATGTGCTCCGTCGTGATCTCGACCTTTACGCTCCTGATGAGCCTACGCGCCTCATGGAGGCGCTGTAGGTGAGCCGCTTCGGAGTCATCCCAGGTGAAGCAGTGATGAGCGGGATGGCCATCGTTCTTAGCCGCCTCTAGTACGGCCTCAGGAGTAAGCCTTCCACCGTTCACATCCGCAAGAGCGTAAAGTGCGTCTCGAATAGCTGTTTCTGACATTAGTCTGCTGCATCCTTTACATCATCGTCTCGTAATGTGACTACGTTTGCTCGCCCACGGTTTTTGATCTCCTTCTCATACCACTGGAGGAGTTCTTCGCTATCTTCGTCATAGCAAGTGAAGTGATGAAGGGCTTCGTCCTGCACTTCTCGGCCGCCAGACTTAATGACGTCTAGAAATTCCTCGTCATTAGAGTCCACGCACCGGAACTGGCCAAAGTTGCCCTTTCCCTTCTCCTGTCGGAAGTCTCCGACGCCAGAGATAATTCCTGCTGCCGCCATCAGGTTGGCGATTGCCTTGCCTGTCAGCTTGGGTTGCACGAACCTGATAGTAACGACGCAGGCCCATCGGGACAGGATGGCTCGAGTCCTAATATCTGGCGTCTTAGCGATATCGGCAGAACGCACCACCCCCATGAAGAGCTGCGGGACGCCATAGACATCGACATGCGTTCCAGGAACCCAGACTAAGCGCCCAATTTCGGTCTTGCGAGCGCCGGGGATATCAAGAGCTGCCGTGCAGAGCGCTCCCTTGAACGAGGGGGAGGGGAGCTTGAGGCGTGTTGCCGGCTCCGGACCGGCGTTCCGGTATACCGAGTCTCGGTATTCCTGGATCGGGTCATGCTTGACGTTGACTGCCTTTGCAGCAGATGTCAGGCGGCCGCGAGGAAGGAGAAGCTCGCGCTTGGCCTTCTCAGACATCCTATTGAAGATCAACGGCGACTCGCCGAGGATGGCGAACTGGATTACTCCCGTCGATATTTCGAGGATCGAGATCTCGTCGGCTTGGTCCTTGGACTTAGGTTTGGCTGCCATTGTGAATTCTCCGCTAATTCAACGACAGCCTTATACGCTCATCTATGCATATTGCATAGCGCCAAATCTAGGGGCCACACTGCTCCTGCACGTAGGCGCGAGATGCGTCCGTCGTCGGCCTCGCCCTCTTGCACCATGCTGGATGATGAACTGGGGCAGGGGGCGTCGGATTGTCGTTGACCGGAGTAACCGGCGCTTGACGGTCGGCAATACATGGCGACCCTGCGCGCAAGAGGGCGTTCCTTACATCGCGCGACGCATCGCATAGATATTCCTTCGCTGCCGCTCTCTCACCTAATTCCAGCAATCTGCATACCTCGTCCATGTTTTGTCCGCCGAAGCTCATTCCAAATAGCTGAAATTGTGCCCCAACAGACGCTGCTGAGCCGACGCACGGATTAGCCCCGAAGAATGACGGCGCAACAGCAGACGCGGCGGGTAGCTGCTGCTCTCCCCCACGACCAGCCTCCAGTGCGGCGAGGGTAGCAGGATCTACGCCAGATCCGGTGCCGGTCGAGTTGTTGACGGTTATTCTGTTGCTAACGCGCCCGCTTACCCTCGCGCTCGCCGCAGATGACGACGAGGACCGGGACGCTGCGATAGCGCCCGCTCGCGCGGACGGGTTGGCTGTGACGTTCGTCTGGGGAGGATCAGATGTCCAGGCGTAGGCTGGAATGGACAGCGCTATCAGCGCCGTCGCTGCAATAAGTGTCTTCACTGATTGTCTCCGATTGCTTCTTCGGTAATATCGTCTCGTGCGAATATCTGGCGTGTTGCCATACTGCGTTGAGGTCGTGCAGCCCCTTGCCGCAAATAGGACAAAGGGCTGTGCCACCTTTACTCACGCTGAGCCGTTCAGTCTTGGGAGTGCCCATTCTAGGACTTCACGGACAGCCGCGACTTCGGAGGGCAAGCGTCTCGTAGCTTGGTAGCTGATAATGCCGTCTACCAGACGTTCCGGAAGCTCGTAGATCCTGCGCTTTGTCTTGGCCTTATGCTCGGAGCGGATTGATTGAGAGAGAGGGGAAAGCGTCATGCCTTCTCCTCAAGCGCTCTTATCCTAGTCAGGAGCTTTGCCGCCTCGGGATTTCTCCTAGCAACGAGGATGGTCTTGGCGTGATACCGCATGAAGGCTTTCGCCTCCTGAGAAGGGAGCGCTTCCCAGTATCCAAGGAAAGACTCAGCCCACTCGACTTCGTCCATGAATGGACCGGATAGGGCTTCCCCTGTGTCTGGATCATCGACGCTCGCGACGAAGCCGCCAGTAGTAGGCGTCTGTTGCGGCTCAATAGGCCTCGTGTCCTGACCGAGGCGCTTTCTCGCGGTAGCCTCGAACGTTCGGATGCGCGTTTGATTGTCGGGGGTTTCGGCTAGCCTCCGGACGACAGGCAGGCTCTTAATCGCTTCTATCGTTTCGGGGTCTCCGGCCCTCGCCATGACGAACCCGATCGCGTCTACCTGCTTGGGTGTTTCTCCTGCGTTTACGATTTTCCTTTCTGCCTTGCCGATCCAGGTATCCTCTGGAGTGGAATACTGCGGTTCGGCCTTACGCTCTGGAGGAGGAGCTTTCTGTTCTTGCTGCGGAGGATAAGCTACCGTTTGAGCCTTCGGACGGTTGAACTCGCCGGCTCTAGCTTGTTCGGTCAGAGAGCGTGTATCGCGGTTATCTCGATTGTCCCTGTTCCCAGGGCGGGGAGGGGGACTAGAGTTTCCGTCGTCGTCTTCATCGGCTGTGACTATCCCGAAGCCTGAGCATGTTAGGCCACGCTTTAGATAGCTGATGGTCGACTGGTTAGCCTGCACGCCAGTCTTATTGGCGGCGTCTGGCGGGGCGTCTGGCGCTGGAATATCTTCTGCGTGACCAGCTTCGTGGCGGATCCTGGCGGTCATCCGAACATCGCCACGCTCTGTCGTTACCGATGGGAAGGAGATCGAAAACCCGTGGCTTGTCCAGACTGGACAGCACTGTTCCCAGATATCCTCGAATTTGGCGTATTTCCCACGTGCGCCTTGGGCCTTCTTGGAGATGACTGGAAACTCGCTTTGCGCCTTAGCCATCGCTAAGGCATAAGCCAGCCTAGCAGCCTCTGCCTGCTCCTTGCGCTTCTCAGCTAGCACGTCCTTCTGGATATCCCAGAGGACGCGGAGCTTCTGTTCATCGATCTGGGGATTGAGCGCTAGCTGAGCGATAAAGGCTACCGGGTCGCTATTCGAGGCGGTTAGAGCAGTAGTCGGCTCACCGCGCTCGATCGTGGTGACTTCGTTCATGAGAACCTCAGCACGATATGCTTGGATCCGGGATTGTTCAGGATCGCGCCGGGGACAGGCTCGCCGCGCTTCAGCCTAGCAGTGATGTCCCTCATGTCTGGGCGCAGAACTTCGCGCGGCAGGAGCGTTTCATTGATGATGTGGGCGTGCGGAGGGTCTTCGGCGTAGGTCGCAAGGTAGAAGGGGCGGTCTAGCCTTTCGGGTAGTTCCGCAGCCTCGGCTATCTTGCGGTAAAGCTCCTTCGCCTTGTCCGCTCTCGCCTTGTAACGCTTGAGGCGTCCTTCGATCTGCTTGATGAACAGCTCATCTGACTTGCGCTGTTCGGCGATCTTATCGAGGAGTTCGAGAAGGTCGCTTTCGCCCTCTACCGTGTCGACCAGCAGCCGATAGTCGTCACGTTCTCCGTCTGTGAGAGTTTCAACGGCCTGCTTGGCGGCTAGAAGTGCGGCCTCGATCTGGCGCGCGGACGGCTGCCAGTCCCGGGGTATTCCCCTCGGCTTGCGTTCGGACATGCGTTATTCCCTCGTGAGCGTGCAAAACGCATACTATGCAATATGCATAGCATTGTCAACGCTCGCGAGGCAGAGAGCCTAGCAGGTAATGGGATGCTCGGTGGCGCTCTGTGTCCAGAGGATCGGAGCGGCGTGCTGGATAGGGACATCCCTTAGATATTTGCCAGAAGGCAAATGTAGGTTCGCCTTACCGTCTGCGCCTATATTGATGATGACAGCGGCCCGCATTGCGCCGCTTCCGGTCTGGACCATGCACTTACGACCAGATACAGCGTCCCGTTTGACGGGGCCTTTGAACATTTTCTCATCGCAGTAGACCACGTCCCCGTCGTGGAACATAGGCATTGAGCCACGGTCCTGGATAACGTAGCGCATGAAGCGCTGCGTCGGCTCTTTCGGGGGATCCACAACCGTTTCTTTTATCTTTGCTCGCGCCTTGAGCACTATGCCGTCTGCCCCCACAACTCCATGGATCGGGAATCTTACACCTACACCCGTCTTGCCATATAGCAACCACTCCGGAGTTACGCCAAAGAAATTGGCATAGCGATTAGCAACATCGGCAGTCAGCCTGCGATGACCATTCTCTAGCAAGTGGTAAGAGGCTATCGGCTCACCCAAAGCGTCCGCCGCCTCTTGGCGTGTCCTATAACCAGCTTTCTTGCGAACCTCTGTTAGCCGCTTGCCTTGCTCTTCGGCACTCGCAGGATTCGCAGCTTTGGCATTCGCTGGCCGGGTTTCTTTCGGCGCATTTCCCCGAGCCACGCGCTGCGGTGAGTTCATAGCCATGTCTGCCATTTTTATGCGTTCCCCAACGCATTTCTGGTCGTAAATCGTACCTTGACCGCGCCGGTATGCAGGATGCATAGTCGCTTCATGACGAAATCACGGCGTGGCTCGCCGCCCTGCGGAGGGGGCAGTCGGGCCGTAACCCATGCTGACATTCTCCGGCGCTTCCCAACCATTGAGCAGCTAGCCGATGCGATCTCCGTGCCTAGAGCTACGGCATATTCGTGGAAGTATCGGGACAGCATACCATCCGAGTATTGGCGAGATATCGTACGTATTGCCCGCGAGATGGGCATTCGTGGAGTCTCTCTGCCAGCCCTCAAACGAATAGCTGAACAGCGCGGCGAGGAGCGGCGGCTTTCTAGGCGAGCCACGCGGTCCCAGGAACCCTTACCAAATCGCATCAGCTTTCCTTGAGTTAACCCTATGACTGTGCATATCGCACATGGCAAGAGGAAAATCATTAAATGCTCAGGAATTCTACGTCTGAGGCGTTGCAAAATGTAAATCCCGACGAGGAACTGACCTATATCGCCGCGACTCTCCGCCAGGAGCTGGCGCGGCGTGAGTCCGACCAGGTCCTCAAAGGGATTAAAAAGCGCGCGAAGGCTATCGGCGTAAACTACAAGGCGGCAGACTTTGTCGAAGCGCAATCTAAGAGGGGAGAGAAAGGCCTCTCTAATCTCTTCGACATTATTCGTATTGCCCTTACAACTGGCTTTGTCCAAGACGCGCAAATCCGCCAAATCCTTGATTCTAACGCTCGTGCATCCGAACAAGCCTTACAAGACCACCTTTTAGCCAAGGCACTCGTCTCTGGCTGGGAGGACGGCTATGGCGGCATCCCCACCGAAGACAATCCGTATCCGGTAGACAGTGAGCAGGCCGCAAAGTGGGCCGAAGGCAGCTCCCGAGGAACCGCCGCTCACCAGCTAGAGCTAGGCCTTGAGGGCCAAGTTGCCTCCGCGCGCCGGGAAATGCCCAAGGCAAGGCGCGAACGCAAGTCAGTTTCAGTTGTATCCGACCAGTCCAACGGTCACGGTAGCGTGTTGCCACAAGCCAAAAGGCGCGGACGGCCACCGGGAGCGAAGAACAAGCCAAAGCCCCCTATCGTTGTAGTAGAAGAACCTACCGCTCAGTACGCTTAGAGCCTCGCCATGAGCGGGGTTCTGATGACTCTCGACATGGGACCTACTGTGACAGGGATCGCAGTAGGGGACCTGTCAGGTAAATTACCTATTGCGGAATTTTGGGAGATGCCCTCGCTCGGAGGAGAGGGGGCCGTCTACTGCCATTTCGGCAACCAGCTTTACGACGCGATAGAGGCTCACAAGCCTACTAAAATAGCGATTGAAAAGCCTCTCTCCGTCCAGGGCATGCTCGGGAAATGCCAACCGGATTATATTCACCGCATCGAAAAAATGCGGGGGGACGTCTACGAGGCCGGCTACCGCAGCAGCATACCCATCACCGCATACTCTGCCGACACGATCCGGAGCGACCTCCTAGGACGGTGCCGCTGGCCTGGCGGTAGCGACGAAGCCAAGAAGCACGTCCTGGCTCACGTCCGCAGCCTCGGTCTGATGATCTCGAGCTTCGATGCGGCGGACGCGGTCATGGTCTGGCTCTACGTCCAGCGCCGGCTACGCGGAATTCCTACCTCGAGCGGCGATCCGCTATTCCGCGACGCGGCGGACTAGGCGCAGACTATGCAGAACGCACCGATTCGCGACGGAGTCGTATCGTCCTCGATTTTGGGACTGGAACTCGAGCGCAAAGGTGTGCAAAATGCAAAGCGGCACCCGGGAAGGGGTGCCGTTGCTAGAGGTAAACTGCTGCGGAGCTTTACCGCGCAGAAGGGGTCACAAAACGACGTTTCGCGGCGTCAGACCCCTTCTATCGCAAAAAGCTCTCAGCCGTCAAGGGAGAGCTTGTGCCTATGACAGCTATATTTTCTGCCTTCCGGCGCAAGCCGGGGAGGCTCAGACTCCGCCAATTCGAGGCCGAGAGGCGCCGGTTTCTTTCCGCGTGGCAGGACGATGTCCGCCGCATGAGTGCAGCCGAGATCAACGTAGAAATCTCGGCCACCCATAGCGCTATGCGGCAGATCGCCGAGCTTGTGCGCGGCCAGGATGAGGAGGCGTCAGATGTTTGACGGCGCTTCCTCGCCTCCCCCAGGCAACGTCCAGGCAGAGATGTCTCTGCTAGGAGCCTGCCTGTTTAACAACAAGCTGGTGGACCGCTGCGGGCCGCTCGCTCCCAAGCACTTTATTGGGGAGGGTCTCGCGGAGGTTTTCGCAGCTCTCCAAGAGGGGGTAGCCCAAGGCAGAACGGTAGACGGCGTCTCACTTGCTGGTTGCTTCGATAAGGCCCTACTGGCATCTTTGATGGCTGCGTACGTAGCGCCAGAAGTCGTGCCAGAATATTCCCGGGTTATTGTCAGCCTATCCAAGGCTCGCGACCTCCTAGGCATTGCGGACTCAATCACCGCCACTATTCGCACTGGAGGGGACGCTTCTGCGGTCGCGTCAGATGCGATTTCGCAGATAGACCGGATTGTCCAAGGAGTTGCGACTCAAAATACCACGACCCTAGACGCCGCCATTTCCAGCGTCTTCAAGGACCTGGAAAATCCCAACCGGACCGCAGGAATATCGACTGGCTTCCCGAGCATAGATAGGCGCATCGGGCGCCTTGATCCCGGTCTGGTTTATGTCATTGCCGGCAGACCTGGGATGGGCAAATCAGCGCTTGCTCATGAGATCTGCCTGAGCGCTGCTCGTGAAGGCACAGGCGTGCTCGAGCTATCTCTGGAAATGTCGGACAAGCAGCTAGCTAGGCGCGCGCTATCTATAGCCTCCGGCATCCCTATTAACGCCATCAAGCGCGGTAACCTGACCAACGGCCAAGCTCAAGCGCTCATGGAGGCTAGGAAGGAACTCAAAGGCCTTCCGCTCATGATCGACGACGCCGGCAGCCAGACGCCGACAATGATTGCCGCCAAGGCTCGCGAGGCAAGGCGACGTCACGGCCTAGGGCTGCTGATGATCGACCACCTAAATCTCATGCGGGCTGAAGACGCAGACGCCAAGCACGGCGGCACGTGGGCCGTAGGGAGGGCGTCTAACGCCGTCCTCGCTATCGCAAAGGAATGCAACGTTCCAGTTATCCTGTGCGTCCAGCTAAATCGTGGCGTTGAGTCACGAGAGGATAAGCGCCCGACGCTAGCTGACCTACGCCAGTCCGGGGATATTGAGCAAGACGCCTACGCGGTAGGTCTAGTCTATCGGCCTGAATACTACCTGAAAAATGAACCGGAGCAGCGGGAAGGAGAAAGTCCCTCTCATTTCCAGGAGCGCATTTCCGCCTGGCACGATGCGCGTGAGAGATCTAGCGGAGCGGCAGAAATAATCTGGGCTAAAGTCCGAGATGGAGAGCCTGGAGTAGATCATCTCAAGTTCTTCGCACCCACAGCTACCTTTACGGAGGTGGCCGCATAATGAGCTGTCCCAATATCGCCTGGGCACATCAACGCGCCTCTGAGCTACAGCTACCGGCGCTCGAGAGTTGGCTGTTCGTGACCATAGCTGAGCTGGTGGACCGGAAAACTCTCTCGCGCAGACTGACCCAAAAAATGCTCGCGGAGAAGACGCGAATATCCGTCCGACAGGTGAATAAGCTGCTGCCGATCCTATCGGAAAAGAAATGCATCGAGGTAATAGGCCACTCTGGACAGCGCCTAGAATATCGCCTCCTTCGTAACGACCAGGAGTCAACCTACGCACGCGGTGCAGAGGTTCCGACTGAAGAACAGGGTGAAACCTACGCACAGGATGCAGGGGTTGACTCAGTCAACCTACGCACAGCATGCGTAGGAAAAGCCCAAACCTACGCACCACGTGCAGAGCAACCTACGCACCACGTGCGTAGCCATATGTACCCCTTAAAGAATCCCCTTAAGCAAGACCCCAAGCTAGCTGCGCGAGCGCGCGAGGAGATCAGAGAACCTGACCCTCCGATGCCTGATCTCCCTATGCGAGCGGGACCGCAACGTTACGACGACATACGGATTAAGATAGGGGGTCCGGAGGATGGGAAATACGAGGGACAACCGATGGTCAACGGCTGGCACCTTCCGACTATTTTCAACAAGGTCCTCATGGCAGCCGGAATAGATCCAGCAAAATCCCCGGCAACCTGGAAGCCCGTCATTGCGTGGCTCCACGACGGAATTGATCCGGACGATATTGTCGACGCTATCAAGCGAAAGGTGGAGCGAGGAAATACCCGGGCGCTTACGCTGGAATATTTCAATATCCCCGTTCGAGAGCAGGCCTCACGGAGGCATGTAGCTTGATGGCAGCTGCTGGACGGCAAAAGCCTCGGGTAATCGTCCTCGAGCGCCTTACCGACGACGGCGTGCAGGAGGTCCGCAAGGCGCGCAAGGGCGGAGGCCCCACGGCTCTCCAGCGCTCCTCATGGCGCGATCCGGAGGATACCTCGCCGACAGCAGCGCGCACGGCCCGCCAGGTCACAGCCTGGAGGACGTTCTGTTCGCTTAGAAAAATGCGCGGCCATTCGTCGGTTACGGACATGCATATCCATGCCGCAGACCAGCTCAGGCTATCGGCTGACGCTGCCGGTATCGGATTTTCCGGAGAGAAGGACGATCTACCTGTCACGAGCATCATCTACGGCCCTAGATCAGGGCCACCGAAGCGAGACGAAGAATCTCTTAAGGCCTGGAGGGACTTTCGCCGTGCAGTAAAGCCATTCGGACCATACCAGCTACGGATGCTGGAGTGGGTTATCCTACGGAACTACTCGCTTCCTAGGTGGACAGAACTCGAAGAGCAACGCTTCGGCGAGAAGCTCAACCCGAAGGTCCAGATGGGTATGCTTCTCGGTATCCTGGAAGTCCTGCTGGAATACTACCGTACGGACATTGATCAGGGATTGGCGACAGGGAAGATTTTGCCAATCTCGTAGATCCCCCACATTTTGTGCTTGACGAGTATGCGGACTGCATAGTAGGGGGTTTTTTTGATGGTCGGAATTGTGTCAATCCCGCACCTCCCCGGAGCCGCAGCCTTTCTTTTACTCGGCGGCTAGCAGCATCGGCTGACGGCGCGGCAGAGACGGGCTGAGAAACAGGTATGGCCCGTTCGGGCGCATTGTGACGGACACGCCGGCTCCCTCGCGGTAGACGCGGCAGTGCTTCCAGCCAAAACGCTTTGCGAGGGCACAAAAGTTCTCTCGGATGGTCTCTACGACTTCGTCATCATCGGCGAAGGCGGCGAACTCTAGCTGGATGAAATCTTCCTTCTCGGCGGCTCTGCGTATCGATCCGCGTCCGAGCATCAGCTCGTCGAGGGTAGCGTTAATGACCGTGTCGAGATCGTCTTGAGTCATGGTCTGATCCACGGGATATACTCCTCGTTGATATGGGGTCTGGGGCGTCCCTGACACAGCAACTCTTGCGTGGCTTTTCGTGGAAGTCCAGTCAATTATCG
>Ga0134126_10002622_pt1 | contig 22622 bp, 21 predicted proteins | sample KB31752_FD_96881 | JGI IMG/M metagenome (GOLD analysis project Ga0134126, IMG submission 96881) | Terrestrial soil microbial communities with excess Nitrogen fertilizer from Kellogg Biological Station, Michigan, USA - KB3-175-2 | ecosystem: Environmental > Terrestrial > Soil > Unclassified ... | reverse complement strand
CGCACTGGCGCCCGAGGTGCGCGTCAATTCGGTGTGTCCCGGTTTCGTCGACACCAACTGGTTCGTGAAGCAGTTCGGCAAGGAGATGGCCGAGCGGATCGCCGAGTCGGAAGGCAAGCACAACCTCCTGCAGCGTGTCGCCGACGGGGCGGAAATCGCCAAGACCGCGATGTTCTTCGCCGGTCCGGAATCGGCCAACATCACGGGTGAAACGCTGCTGACCGATGGCGGGATGCATCTGACCGTGGCGGCGCCGCGGCGCGCCTGAGGCGGCGGCTTGTCGCCAGACAGGCGCCGCGATCGGCATAATCTTCGAGCAATAAATATTCTTGAATACTCGCCTTTCCGCGTATGCTTCGGCTCGACGCAAGGCGGGGGGGTGGATGAGCGGCGGCGCTTCGAGCCGGCTTCGCCCATGGCAGAAGCTGTTGCTGGGCCTGGGGCTCATCTGGGCGATGCTGGTCATCGCACCCGATATCTATCGCCTTTTCGAGCCGCTCGGCTCGCTGGGCCTCTATGCCGACAACAGCGGAAAAATCTACGAGGTCGACGACGACACGGCCGCCGCCAGGGCCGGCGTCGCTGGCGGCGACGGCGGCGACGTGATCGCAATCAAAAGCGCGCCATGCTGGCGCCCGACGAGCCGGGCGTGCCAGGACATGCTCGCGGTGTTCGGCGGCATGGGCGGTCTCGATTTTGTCACCATCGGGACGACAGTCACGCTGCCCATCGTGCGGCACGACAAGCCGAAGGCCGCGCCGGTCCCGGTGACGATCGGCCCGGCCGCCGTGGCGCCACAGGACTGGCCCGGCAAGCTTTTCCTCGCATTGGACGAGATCGTCGGAATCTTCGTCATCTGGCGCACGTTCCAGCTCGCCTGGACACAGCCGAGTCCGATGACGGCCGGCTTCTTCCTCTACATGATGTGGTTCAATCCCGGCCAATATTTCGTGCTCTACGCCCATCTGCAGCACTACCCGGCGATCCTTCTCGTCCAGGAACTGCTGCAGGCGATGGCGCAGGGCGCCGGCTATGCCGGCTTCCTGATATTCGCGCTTCGCTTTCCGCACGCGACCGGTGAAAAGAGTCTTCGCGGCATGGAAATCGCGGCCATCGGACTGGGCGCGGTGCTCGCCGTACTGCAATTGCTCAGCTTCGGAAGCGTATTCGGCATAAAGACCGAGATCGTCACCCAATGCGCAATATTGGGCGGCTATGCGGTGTCCTTCTTCGCGATCTACATCGTATGGCTGCGGCGCAAGCAGAGCTCGGCGCTGGATTTCCAGCGCATGCAGTGGGTCTTGTGGGGCTGCGCGATCGGGATTCCCGCCTTCATTCTCGCCGACAGCAACGAGGCGACGACGTTTTGGCGCGGCACCTGGCTCGACCTGTCGGATTCCGAAGATGCCATCGAGTTCTTCTTCCTCGTCAGCGGCGTCACCGCGCTCTTCATCAGCGAGGCGATCCGCAAGCGTCGCGTGATCTCGGTTTCGCTGGCATTGCGGCGGTTCCTCGTATCCATTCTGGTCGTTCTGCTGGTCGTCGCGCTCGAGAAGATGTTCGACGGTCTCGCCGGTGACGCAATGCATAGGATGTTCGCCAGCCATCCCCTGCTGATCTGGCCGGCGAGCATCGTCCCGGTCATCCCCATCGCGATGTCGCATGAGGCGATCGAGCGCGTCGCCGACCGTATGCTCAATCAGCGCTATCATTCGCAGGCGATCGCGCTCGAACAATGGGCGAGGTCGCTCATGGGCCTGTCGACGGCCGAGGAGATCGACGCCGCGGTGACGATGGGGCCCCTCGAAGCCATGCAGCTGGCATCGGCCGCGCTCTACTGCAACGAGGACGATCAATTCCATCTGACCTGCGGCACGCCGCACTGGCAGCCGAGCGAGCTTCATCTGGCCGGCATTTTCGACGGCGCATGTCTGCGCGAATTGCGGGCAGGATGCCCGCAAAGACTTCGTCTGAACGCCCACCATGCGTCCGATCCGCGGGCCGATCTGGCGGCGCCGGCGCTGGCGGTAACGATCATGGTCGGGACGTCGCTCGACGCCGTTGCGCTATACGGACCGCATCTCAGCGGCGAGGACATCGATCCGATGGAGATCGAGTTGCTGCAAAAATTCTCCGACGCTGCGACGCTGGCCTACGAAGCGGCGCAACTCACCGAGTTGAAGAAGATGATTCAGAAATTGACCGGGGTGCCGCCCGTCAAGAAGCGGCGGCCGCGCGGCAGAATCGTTTCGGCAGGCGCGGGTCCGCAGAAGACCTGATCGCAACCAGTGTCGCCGCCTATTAAGGCAGCGACCTGCCTAGCATAGTTGCAAACACGTGTTGCGCTGCAACAACGGTAAGCGGAATCCCGTCCGCGGACGCACGAAACGCGCGTATAGGCCCGCAAATCATATTGAATTCATACGCCCCCCTCCGAAAGGTCGGTTCCGAACGCGGCGCTTGATGCGGCGACCGCGAAAGGCGTTACCGAAAGGGCTAGTCATGACGATTTCCAGACTGAATCTGATGCTTGGCGCGGCCACGCTGGCCGGAGCCGTCGCGCTGGGCGGCGCGGCCGGGGCCGACCCGATGGCGGCACCGGCGATGAGCGGACCGCTCGCCGCCAATCCCAATCCCTTCAGCGTCGACCTGCCCGACTGGCTCGGCAGCGCCGGCGGCAAGCTCTATGTCGGCGGCGCGGTCAGCGGCCTTGCCTATGGCCAGAGCAACCCCACTTTCGCCGCCCCCGGCGACGCCGACTCGCTGATCGACCTCTCCAATGCGCAGATCTTCGTGCAGAAGACGGACGGCTGGCTGCAATTCTATGCCCAGTTCGGCGAGTACTCGCTGCCGACCGTCGGCGTGCCCTATGCCAGGTCGTCTGTCGCGACACCGGCCAATTTCGGCGTCGTGCCGGTGGCCTATCTGAAGCTGCAGGGCCAGGACAGCTGGTCGGAGTTCTCGCTCGAAGGCGGCAAGCTGCCGACGCTGATCGGCGACGAGTACACCTTCACCTTCGAAAACATGAACGTCGAGCGCGGGCTTCTGTGGAATATCGAGCCAGCGGTCAGCACCGGCATCCAGGCCAACTGGGCGCACGGACCGCTCACCGTCTCGCTGTCCTGGAACGACGGCACCTATTCGAAAAAATGGGACTCGATCTCGGGTCTCATCGCCTATGCCGTCACCGGCTCCGACACGGTGGTGTTCTCCGCCGGCGGCAATGTCGGCAAGCCGAATTTCAGCTTCCTCAACAGCGGCAGCGTCTATGACCTGATCTGGACGCACACATCGGGCAACTGGGCGATCAGCCCCTACATCCAGTACAACATCACGCCGAAGGTGTTCTTCGCCAAGGGTTCGTCGGTGTTCGGCGGCGCAATTCTCGCGTCGTATTCCTTCGACGACAACTGGAAGCTGGCCGGCCGCGTCGAGTACGAGTCGGAAACCGGAACGCCGGGCCTCGCGCCCGACATCCTGGGATATGGCGCGGGCAGCAATGCCGTGTCGGTGACGCTGACGCCGACCTATCAATGGAAGCAGCTCTTCGCCCGACTCGACGTCAGCTATGTCAGCCTCGGCAGCGCGACCGTCGGCTTCGGAGCGCTCGGCACCAAGTCCGACCAGGTCCGCGGCGTGTTCGAGACCGGCGTGCTGTTCTAGGCGCCTTGCAGTCGGAGAAGCCCGTGGATCGCCTGATCCGCGGGCTTTTTTAGGGAAATGGTCGGAGAGAGAGGATTCGAACCTCCGGCCCCTAGCTCCCGAAGCTAGTGCTCTACCAGGCTGAGCTACTCTCCGATTCCGATTGGACGCCGGGCAGCGTCGCACTCGTCCGCCGGGTGGCCCGGCGCGGGAGGCGACCTTATATAGAGGGCGTTTCGGCCCCGCAACCGGCGTCAGAGACAGGAAAAATGGCGCCTCGTGCCGCCCTGATTGCTGCCGTGTCCCGGCACGGCGACAGGCAATAGCGACGGCAAGCAAGGAGCGGCAGCGCCATGATCCTGGTCGGCCAGTACGATTCACCTTATGTCCGCCGCGTAGCCTTGTCGCTGCGTCTGCTCGACCTGCCCTATGTGCACGACACCCGCTCGGTGTTCGGCGACTTCGACGACATGCGCCGGACCAATCCGCTCGGCCGCATCCCCTCGCTGATCCTGGACGGCGGCGAGGTGCTGATCGATTCCGCCGCCATCCTCGATCACATCGACGAGACGGTGGGACCGGACCGCGCGCTGATCCCGCCGGCCGGCGCGGCGCGGCGCGCGTGTCTGCGGCGCATCGCGCTCGCGACGGGCGCGATCGACAAGGCCGGCGGCGGCGTTGTGTACGAGCGGCTGGTGCGGCCGCAGCGCTACCGCTGGCCCGAGTGGATCGAGCGCTGCCGCACCCAGGCCGTGGGCGCGCTGGACGCGCTCGACAGGACCGACTGGCCGGGCGGCGAACGGCTGGACCAGTCGCAGATCACCACGGCGTGCCTGCTGCTCTATCTCAGGCTGAACGCGCCGGAACTGATTCCGCCGGGACGCTATCCGGCGCTGGATGGCTCCTGGCGCGCTGCGAGCCGATGCCCGCCTTCCAGGCTACGGCGTTCACCGAATATGCGGTTCCTCGCGGAGAATGAGGCTGGCTGGGGCGGAAGGGATCGAACCTTCGAATGCCGGAATCAAAATCCGGTGCCTTACCGCTTGGCGACGCCCCAATACTCAAAAGGCGCCGGACCATAGGGAAAGTTGCCCGGCCTTTCAACGCACCTTCCTCACCCGCCAGATCGTGTTGCCGACGTCGTCGGCGACCAGCAGCGAGCCGTCGCCAGCGAGGGCGAGGCCGACGGGGCGGCCCTGTGCTTCGCCATGGGGCGAGAGGAAGCCCGTGAGCACCTCCTGCGGCAGGCCACGCGGCATGCCGCCGGTGAACGGCACATAGATCACGCGATAGCCGGCGCGCGGGTCGCGGTTCCAGGAGCCGTGCTGGGCGACGAAGACGCCGTGGCGATAGGCAGGGCCGAGGCTGGCGCGGTCGGAGAACGCAAGGCCGAGCGACGCCGTGTGCGCGCCCAGCGCGTAGTCGGGCGCGATGGCTTTGGCGACCAGATCGGGCCGTTGCGGCTGCATGCGCGGGTCGACATGCTGGCCGAAATACGCGTACGGCCAGCCATAGAAGGCGCCGTCCTTCACGCTCGTCATGTAATCGGGCACCAGATCGCTGCCGATCTCGTCGCGTTCGTTGACCGCGGTCCACAGCGTGCCGGTATCCGGCTCCCAGTCCAGGCCGGTGGGATTGCGCAGGCCTGACGCGAAGATGCGGTGCTTGCCGGTCTTGAGATCGATCTCCCAGATCGCGGCGCGGCCCGTTTCGGCGGCGATGCCGTTCTCGCCGACATTGGAGTTCGAGCCGACCGTCGCATAGAGCCTGGTGCCGTCGCGGCTGGCGATGATGTTCTTGGTCCAGTGATGGTTGATCGTGCCGGCCGGCAGATCGACGATCTTGACGCCCCTGGCGGCGATCGAGGTGTCGCCCTTGTGGTAGGGAAATTTCAGAACCGCATCGGTGTCGGCGACATAGAAGTCGTTGCCGATGAGCGCCATGCCGACGGGCGAGTTCAGGCGCGAGAGAAAAACGAAGCGCTTATCGGCGACGCCGTCGCCGTTTGTGTCGCGCAGCAGCACGATGCGGTTGGGGCTGGCCGTGCCGGCGCCCGCACCGCCCATGATGACCCCGGCGACGAAGCCGCGCACGCCCTTCATGTCGTCGGGATGCGGCGGCGCATTGGTCTCGGCCACCAGCACGTCGCCGTCGGGCAGGACATAGAGCCAGCGCGGATGATCGAGCTTGTCGGCGAAGGCGGCAACCGCGAGACCCGCGGCCGGCGTCGGCCTGGCGCCGGCCGGCCAGCCGATGCCGCTGGCCTGGTTGATCGTGGGGATCAGCGTCGCGTTGGGCGCCGGCAGGACGGGTTTGGGGCCATAGCCGGCGATTGCCGGAAACTTGGCGGTGTCGCCGGCGGTGAACCACACGACCGCAACTGCCGCGACGACGAGCGCGAACATGCCGGCAAGCCATCTCAAGATGCGCATCGCTTCCCCCTGCTTCGCGGCTTATATCACGTATTGCGCGCGGCGCGGGCACGCTTGGCGGCGGCATCGATCGCATCGACGACGGCGGGAAGCAGCGGCGCCGGCAGGTCGTGGCCCATGCCCGGCAGCACCCGCAGCTCGGCCCCCGGGATCACGGCGGCGGTGTCATGGCCGGCCTCGACCGGCACCAGCGGATCGTCGGCGCCGTGCAGCACGACGGTCGGCGCCGAAATCGTCTTCAGCGCCTCGCGCCGGTCGCCGCCGGCGATCACCGCCGCCATCTGGCGCGTCACGCCGACCGGATAATTCGAGCGGTTGAGGTCGCCGACCGTCTGGTGGCGGAGCTGACCCGGATCGGGCGGATAGCCGGGGCTCGAGACGGCGAGCTGCGTCCTGACCGCATGCTCGACCTGCGCCTTGAAGTCGTCGGCCGGCGGCCGCGTCATGAGCAGCGCCATCGTCTCCGGCTTGGCCTGCGGCAGCGCCGGATTGCCGGTCGACGACATGATCGAGGTGAGCGACAGCGTCTTGTGCGGATGATTGGCGGCGACCATCTGCGCGATCATGCCGCCCATCGAGGCACCGACGATATGGGCGCGCTCGATCTTCAAGGCATCGAGCAGCCGGGCGGCGTCCTTCGCCATGTCGTCGAGCGTGTAGGCGGTTGCCGCGGGCTTACCCGCCATGCGCGCGGCGACGATGGCGCCGATGTCGGCTGGATGCCATTGGCTTCGATCTGCGGCATGCAAGTCCCCCCGGTGCTCGAAGCGGGGATTCCAGCCAAGCGCCGGGCGCACGTCAAGCAATCCAAGCGCGCCGCGATGCGCGTCAGAAGGTCATCAACAGGCGAGTCAGCCGCGCAGGCTCTGCACGATCGGCTGGCCCTTCGCTTCCTTGTAGGCGGAGGCGACGATCGGCTTCAGCCAGAATTCGTCGAACCAATGGTCGAGCCACGGATCGCCACTGGTAAAGACGTGCCGTTGCCTTGCGGCATCGACTCGCGCTTGCACCTGTTCCAGCGTCAGGCCCTGCGCCGCCAGCGGCCGCACCTGCGCGCGGATGTCCTTCAGGGCCGCGAGGATACGGTCGATCTGAACGCGGCTGGTCTGCGGCATTCCATGACCCGGTATCAGGATGCGGAACGGCATGGCGCGCAGCTTTGCGAGCACGCCGATCCAGTCCGATGGATAGCTCCCGAAGCCGTAGGGAAACGGCAGGATCACGGTTTCGCCGGACACGAGTATCCGCTGCTTCGGCAGCCAGACGATGGCATCGCCGTCGGTGTCGGCACGGCCGAGGAACATCACCTGCACCGGCGCACGCGGGTCGTCGATCGCCAGATGGTCCGTGAAAGATTCTTTGGTCGGAATTGTCACCGTGCCGTCCATGTCGCGCGCCCATTGCGCCATCGCGGGGACCAGCATGGCATAGTGTTCCCGCATCGCGGCGGTGGGTTCTTTCGCGCCGTCGCTCGCAAGATGCGCCAGGTAACCCTTGACGGCTTTCTGAAAGCGGTCATTGGCGACGGCATCGGGCGCGCCCGGCGTATTCATGGTCAGGGGATCTGAGAGATGCGCCTGCGTTACCGCGGTCGCGATCGTGCGCGCATTCGGCCAAGCCTTGAGGATTTCCGAAAGACCTTGAACCTTGTCGCCATGCCACTGGCTGACGATGACGGCTTTCACAGGCTTCGCGCTGAGGCCGCGCACCATGTCGACGATGCGGCGTCCCGAGCCGGCCGAGCCGCCGGAATCGACCAGCACCAGCCCGTCACGCTGTTCGATCACCGTGACATTGCCGTCCGGCTGAACCTGGAATTCCGGCTGGGTCAGGACCCACACGCCGGGAACGACGGGATGGACGACCTGGAAGTATCCCGTCGCCGGATCGAGCGTCGGTTCATCGGCTGCCGCCACCGCTATCGCGGATGCGGCAAGCGCCAGCGTCGCCAGCGAAGCCCGGATGAAGAATCGCATGGTCCACCCCCGACAACAGCACGCCGAGGATAGCCCCGCGCCGAGCCTCGCCGCCGTCACATTCCGGTGAGGGGAGCTACTTGTAGATCAGGCTGATCGTTTCGGCGACGCAGGCCGGACGGGTCTGACCGTCGATCTCGATGGTGACCTCGTTGATCAGCTGCATGCCGCCGGCCTTGGGCTCGGCGCTGATCAGCTTCTGCCGCGCGCGCACCTTCGAGCCCACCGGCACCATGTTGGTGAAGCGTACCTTGTTGGAGCCGTAATTGATGCCGCGCGTCACGCCGTCGATGCGCAGCATGCCGCCGGTCAGCCACGGGATCAGCGACAGGGTGAGATAGCCGTGCGCGATGGTCTTGCCGCCCGGCATCTGCGTCTTGGCGCGCTCGACGTCGACATGGATCCACTGGTGATCGCCGGTGGCGTCGGCGAAGGCGTTGATGCGGTCCTGGGTGATCTCCACCCAGTCGGACACGCCGATCTCCTTGCCCGCAAGCGAGGCCACGGTGTCGAAGGTCGCGGATTGCATGGGATGTCTCCTGTTCAGTTCGGTTCGTTGGCGAGTGCGCGGACGCGGGATACGAGGCTGTGCAGCGGGCCGTCTTCGACGCCGAGCGCCGCCAGATGGTTCGCGGTGCGATAGAGATAGTCGCGGTTGGTGCCGAGCGGGCCGGCGGCGTCCGCGATCCGCTGCGCGGTGCGATCTTCCGCCAGCGCCCCTTCATAGCGCGGGTGATGGCGGTTGACGACGAAGGTGAGCGCGCGGATGCGGCCTTCGCGTTCGACGTCGGCGTTCACCCAGCGTGGTTCGTAGGCGCCCGACAGCATCTCGCGCATCCACAGAATCGAGAGCTCGCTCTCGACGGCGTCGGCCGCGATGCGATGCGCCATGCCGGTGACCGAGCCGCCGCGGTCGATGGCAAGCATCAGGCCCGGCTTCTCGGGCGTGCCGCGTCCCGCCTGCAGCGTCAGGCAGAACTGGCGGTGATAGCCGCGCACATGCGCCTTGCGGCTGTCGGCGACGATGATCGCGGGATTCCACATCAGCGAGCCATAGCCGAACACCCAGGCATCCGTGCCCTCGGGCACGCTGGCGCGGATCATCTTGAGCGAGGCGCGCCGCGCCTCTTCCGACATCAGCGGGATGCCGCCGCGCGCGATGACGGCGTCCGTCAGCCGCCGCACGCGCTCGGGCGTGAAGTCCTCGCGCCGCAGATCGCGGCCGAGCGGCTGGAAGGCTTCCTCGGGCTTGGTCTCTTCGTCAGACAATGCGCGACTCGCGTTTTCCCCAGTAGCGGTCCCGGATCAACCTCTTGTAGAGCTTGCCGGTCGGATGGCGCGGCAGCTCCGGGTCGAAATCGACCGACCGCGGACATTTGATCGGGGAAAGGCGCGCGCGGCAATAGGCGATCAGTTCTTCGGCGAACTCCGGCGTCGCGTCCTTCCAGTCCAGAGGCTGCACCACCGCCTTCACTTCCTCGCCGAAATCCTCGTTCGGCACGCCGATGACCGCGACGTCGGCGACTCTCGGATGGGTGATCAGGAGGTTCTCCGCTTCCTGCGGATAGATGTTGACGCCTCCGGAAATGATCATGAAGGCCTTGCGGTCGGTGAGGTAGAGATAGCCGTCGGCGTCGAGCTTGCCGACATCGCCCAGCGTCGACCATTCGGGGTGCTTGGGATGGCGGGACTCGGCGGTCTTCTTGGGATCGTTGTGATAGGTGAACTGCGCGGCGGAGGCGAAGTAGATCGTGCCCTCCTCGCCGACCGGAAGCTCGTTGCCTTCGTCGTCGCAGATATGGACCGGAGACAGCAGCGACTTGCCGACCGTGCCGGGATGTTCGAGCCAGTCGGCCGAGTTGACGTAGCACATGCCGTTGCCCTCGGTGCCGGCGTAGTATTCGTGCAGCACCGGGCCCCACCATTCGATCATCTTGCGCTTGACCTCGATCGGGATCGGCGCCGCGGCATGGATCGCCGACTTCATCGACGAGACGTCGTACTTCAGGCGCTGCGCCTCCGGCAGCTTCAGCATGCGGACGAACATGGTCGGCACCCACTGGCTGGCGGTGGCGCGATAGCGCTCGATCGCCGCGAGCGAGGCTTCGGCGTCGAAATGCTCCATCACGACGACGGTGGCGCCGAGCCGGTGCAGCGTCATCGAATAGTGCAGCGGCGCCGCGTGATAGAGCGGCGCCGGCGAAAGATAGATCGACTCCGGATTGATGCCGTACAGCATGGTGACGAGGCCGAGCAGCGGCGCCGGCGCGTCGATGGGCTGGCCGGACAGCGGCTGGCGCACGCCCTTGGGCCGTCCCGTCGTGCCTGAGGAATAGAGCATTGCGGCGCCGGAGGTTTCGTCGGCGATGCGCGCGGCCGGCATTTTCGCCGTCTCATCCTCATAAGACGCGTAGCCGGGGATCGTGCCGCCGACCATCAAAAGCTTCACGCCGGGAATGAGCGGCGCGACTTCGGCCGCGACCTTCGCCAGCGTGTGGCCGGCGATGAGAACCTTCGCGGCCGCGTCCTTGACGATGTACTCGACCTCGCCGGCGGTGAGCCGCGAGGATACTGCGGTGAAGTAGAGCCCGGCACGCTGCGCCGCCCAGCAGATCTCGTGAAATCGGGCGTTGTTCTCCATGAAGATGCAGATGCCGTCGCCGGTCTTGAGGCCGAGCGCGCGGAAGAGTTGCGCGGCGCGATTGGAACGGTCTTCGAGTTCGCCAAAGGTGACCGTCTCGCCGGTCGCGGCCATGATGACGGCGGGCTTGTCGGGCGTCTTCTGGGCGGCAATGGTCGGATGCATGAGCGTTTCCCGGTGGTTTTTGGATATCGTTGGTGGATTTGTAGGTCGCCCGGACCTGCGGCGTAAAGGATGCTGACGGCTCCGTCAGGTTGACAGTGGCCGGAGCGCCCGCCAAATCGGGACATGGCCGATTTCACGCGCAAGAAAATGGCGCTCGCCGACGGCGAGGTCTCCTACCTGGAGTGGCCGGCCCAGGCGCCGCTGCTGCATTTCGCCCATGCCAACGGCTTCAATGCCGAGACTTATCGCGCCTTGTTGACGCCGCTGGCGGGCCAGTTTCGCGTCGCCGCCAGCGACATGCGCGGCCACGGCTTCACCACCCTGCCCGCGGTGCCGGGAATGCAGGCGCGCTGGCGGATCTACGGGACCGACCTTGCGCAAGTCATCGACCGGCTCGACACGCAGCCTGTCCTCCTCGCCGGCCACTCCATGGGCGCCATCGCCAGCCTGATGGTTGCCGCCGCCCATCCCGGCCGTGTGAAGGGGCTGGTGCTGGTCGAGCCGGTGCTGATGCCGCGTTTCGCGCGCCAGCTGATGCGCGTGCTGCGCCTGCTCGGGCGGCGGCCACCGGCGGGCGCCGATCTCGCGACGATGGCGGCGAAGCGGCGGGCGATCTTTCCGTCCTTCGAGATGGCGCTGTCGGCCTATCGCGGCCGTGGCGCGTTCAAGACCTGGCCGGACGAGACGATCGCCGATTACCTGCGCGGCGGGCTGATCGAGACCGGCAATGGCACCGAGATGCAGCTGGCCTGCGATCCAGCCTGGGAGGCGGCGAACTTCCAGCTCGGACCGGCCGGCATCGCCTGGCTGGCGGCGCGCGTGCGGTGCCCGCTGACGCTCGTCCATTCCGAGCAGGGCACGGCGCGCGAAAGAGAGATCGCAATTGTCAGACGGCTGAAGCGCGATGCGCGGATCGTGGCGGTTCCGGGAACGACGCATTTCCTGCCGATGGAACGTCTGGACGTGGTGCAGGATGAAATCGCGCGCATGGGACGCGCCGTAGGTTAGCCAGCGACGTCGTTCATCTGCGGCGCGACATTGGCCTTGGCGTCGATCGGTAGGGCGCGGAACGCTGCGGCGGCATGCTGGGCCGCGGCGCGGTCGTCGGCAGAGAGCTGCGTCGCGATCGCATCGGCGCGCGACTTGGACTCGGTGTCGCCGCCGGCGGCCGCAATCGTGTACCACTTGTAGGCATCGAGCAGGCTGGTGGGCACACCCATGCCACGCTCGTAGAGAACAGCGAGGTTGAACTCGGAATCGACATAGCCGAGCGAAGCCGCCTTGGAGAACCAGCGCGCCGCTTCCGCGAGGTTCTTCGCCGTGCCCTTGCCCTGCGCATAGGCGATGGCGAGGTTGTGCATCGCCTTGCGGTTGCCGGCTTCGGCGGCGAGTTGATACCAGTGCGTCGCGCGCGCCGGATCGGCAGGAACGCCGAGGCCGCGGTCGTACAGCAGGCCCATGTGATACTGCGCCACCGGCATGCCCTGCTCTGCCGCGCGTTCCAGCCATTTCGCGGCATCGGGCTGGCTTGCGGCGACGCCGTCGCCATCGAGATATTTCAGTCCGACGATCAGCTCGGCCTTGGCATTGCCGGCATTGGCCAACGCCGTCAGCTTGTCGAGCGGCGACAGCGCCGCGGTCTGCGCCGGCTTGGGCGGCAAGGCCGACTGCGGCGGCGCGGCTTGCGGCGGCGCGGCTGGCAGAGCGCTTGGAACGGCGCGCACGGCGGCCGGCTTGACGATACGGGGCGCGGCCAGCGGCCTGACCGTCGATGCATCCGGCTTGACCGGCGCGAGTTGGGTCCCGGCATCGGCGAGGCGGGCCGTCGCGGCCGGCGATGGCGTTGTGCTCCCCGGGAACAGCATCGCGCCGGTGTGCGAGGAGTTGGACGAGAGCTTCTGGCTAAGCAACGCACCGGCAACGATGGCAATGACCGCCATCAGCGCGATGAGCAGGATCCACATCAGCGTCTTGCGCGAGCCGGTCTTGGGTGCGGCCGCCGGCTGCGCCGCGGCACCCCAGGAGAACCCGCCCATGCGGCTGCCACGTTCGGCCTCGGCCTGGGCGGCGGCGGCGCGCGCCGAGCGGCGCGCGGCGGAGAGGAAATTCTCGGGCTCGGCGACGGGCGGCGGCGCGGCGGCGAAAGGATCGGCGCCGAAAGCGGCCGCGCCGAACGCGGCATCGGCGGTCCCGAAGGCGCTGGCGGTCGCCTCGAACGGCGGCGCCGCGGCGAAGGGATCGGCGTGGGGCGCCGGTGCTTCCGCGAAGGGCGGCGGGTCGAAGCTGGGCACCGGCGCGAAGGGCGGCGTGGCGGCAAAGGGTTGGGCCTCGACGGGTGCGAAGGGATTGGGCTTGTCGAGCGAAGCGCGCAGCTCGGCGACCTGTTCGCGCTGGCGGGCCTCGGTCGCCTCGATGCGCTGGGCGAGGCGCTTGAGATTGTCATCGATGGCGTCGTTGTGGCTCGGCGCGTCGAAGCGGTTGACGATGTCGGAGAGGCTGCGCTCGATGCTCGACAGGCGGCGGTCGATCGCCGGGTCGGGGCCGCGCGCTTCGAGCCGCGAGAAATTGTCCTCGAGCCGGGCGATGGCGTTGGCGGTGTCGGTGTCGCGGCGCAGCGCGGCGGCTTCCTCGTCCTTGCGCGCCTCGATGCTCTGCACCGCATGGCTGAGCACCTCGTTGCTGGCCTGGGCGGCACGCTCGACGGCGCGCAGGCGCTCGTCGATCGCCGAGACGCTGCTCATGCGCTGGTCGATAAGCGCCACCTTGTGGTCGATCTGGCCGACGCGCTGGTCGATGCCGCGCGTCGCCTCCTCGCTCTCGTGGCGCGCCTGGGCGAGACGCCCGGCCACCGCTTCGAGATTGGTCGCGAGCGCCGAGACCTGGGAAGCGGACTGGTTGGCCGTGGTGGCGATCTGGTCGGCGAGGCGCGAGAGGCCCTGATGCAGGCCCTTGATTGCGTCGCGCGTGCCGTCGCTGACGGCGGAGCGTTCGACGCGTTCGAGACGGTCGGCCAGGCCCATGACGCTGCCGCCGAGCTGGTCGAAGGCCTGTGCCTGCTCGCGCGCCGCGACGTTGATCTCGGCCGCAGCCTTGCTCATGGTGCGGTTGTTTTCGCTCTGGTTGCGCTCGGCCGATTCCAGCCGGCGCGCCACATTGCGCAGCTGTTCCTCGATGCGGCGATAGACGTCGTTGCTGTCGCTCTCGCTCTTGGCGACGCGGGCGAGCATGTCCTCGGTATCGCGGTGCGACTGCACGGCACGCGGCTCGGGCGTGTAGCCGCCGCCATTGCCGGACCACTGTTCGCGGGTCGGTGTCATGTCTTCCGGCGCATCGGAGAAGCTGCGGAGAATTCGGCGGGTCATCCATTCGCCGACCGACAGCCCCTCGCGGCGCGCTGCAGCTCTCGCTGCTTCGCGGGCCTCGGGCGGGATACCCGCCACGTTCCAGGGAATGTCAGGCCGCATTTCGACTCACTTAGCACCGCACCCGCTAGCCAAAGTACCGGCGTCAAGATGTAGTGTAAAGAATGGTTTACCACCCGATTCGCAGCGGACAACTCCGAGGGACCGTTGCGGGGAGGAATTTCCCCCATCAGCGTTAATGCCGGGTTAGCGGGCGACGCCCGCCCGGTCGAGCTCGCCACCCAGCCTGCCGGTGACCCAGAACCATGCCATGCGAAAGTCGGAGACCAGCGACCAGAGCGGGTAGGTGAAGGTCGCCGGGCGGTTCTTCTCCACGAAGAAATGCGCGATCCAGGCCGGTCCGTAGCCGGCCAGCAGCGCCACCAGGGCAAGCCGCGGCGAAGCGGTCGCGACGGCCGCGGCGACGCTCGCCAGCGCCAGCAAGGTGCCGAAATAATGCAGGGCGCGGGTCTCGCGCCTGGCGTGCTCCTGCAGATAGTAGGGCCAGAAATCGCGATAGGTCGCGATCCGGCGGTTGGTGGCGCCGCTCACGGGCTGCCTCCCGTGCTCCCGCGCAACTCCGGCGGCCCGGGGCGCGGCATCGCATCGCGACCGGCTTTCGCGCTCGGAACGGGCGTCACCACCGAGGGCGGCGACTTGTCGAGGTGGGGACCAAGGCCGAGATCGGTGGCGAAGAGCTGCGTGACATAGACCGTGTCGCCGTTCACCGCGGCGCCGACGCCGGTGCGATTGTAGTCGGCGAAGGAGAGGTTCTCCTTGTGCGGCGCGCTGGCGAGCCAGCCATCGACGAAGCGACGCGCGAACACGTCGACATCGACGCCGAGCGCCGGCGTGTAGTGCTGGGCCGCGATGTTTTCGCCCAAAAGGCCCTGAAACTGGGTGTCCTGCGCCATCAGCAGCGTGGCGGAGGTGTCGCCGCTCGGCGCGACATGCGCCATGTAATTTTTCGTCGCCATGTCCTGCGCGCGCCTGCGCGCGATGTCGCTGAGTTCGGGATCGATCATCAGAGGCCTGGCATCGGGGTCGATGCGCGAGCGCTGGTCGGCGACCAGGATCGCGATGCGCTGCTCGAGCGCCGGCATCAGCGTCTTCGGATCGGGCGGCGGCGGCGCTGTCGCCTGCTGCAGGGTCGAGCAGCCCGCCAGCAAGAGGACGACGAAGCCAGGCAGGAGCGCGCGCATGCCTATTGCAGGATTTCGAACAGGCCGGCCGCGCCCATGCCGCCGCCGACGCACATGGTGACGACGCCGAGCTTGGCCTTGCGCCGGCGGCCTTCGAGCAGAAGATGACCGGTCATGCGCGCGCCCGACATGCCATAGGGATGGCCGATGGAGATCGCGCCGCCATCGACGTTGCATTTGTCGTGCGGGATGCCGAGCACGTCCATGCAGTAGACCGTCTGGCTGGCGAAGGCCTCGTTCAGCTCCCACAGGTCGATGTCGGCGACCTTGAGGCCGTGGCGCTTGAGCAGGCGCGGCACCGCATGGACCGGGCCGACGCCCATCTCGTCCGGCTCGCAGCCGGCAACCGCGAACCCCCGGAAAATGCCGAGTGGCGAGATGCCGCGGCGCGCCGCCTCCGCGCCCTCCATCACCACCACGGCGGCGGCACCGTCGGCGAACTGCGAGGCATTGCCGGCGGTGATGTACTTGCCCTGGCTCACCTGCTGACCGCCGCTGAACACGGGCTTGAGCGCCTTGAGGCCTTCCAGCGTCGTGTCCGGCCGGTTGGCTTCGTCCCGGTCGACGGTGACCTCGACGATGCTTTCCTGCCCGGTGGCGCGGTCGTGCTTCTTCATCCTGGTCTTCAGGGGCACGATCTCGTCATTGAACTTGCCCGACTGTTGCGCCGCGGCGGTGCGACGCTGGCTCTCCAGCGAATATTCGTCCTGGCGGTCGCGGGAGATCTTGTAGCGCTCGGCCACGATCTCGGCGGTCTCAATCATCGCCATCCAGAGCGACGGCTTGACCTGCATCAGGTGCTCTTCGGTGAAGTGGCTGAGGTTCATACCACCCATCTGGACAAGGCTGATCGACTCGACGCCGCTGCCGACCGCGATCGGAGTGTCCTCGATCATGATCTGGTGCGCCGCCATGGCGATGGCGTTGAGGCCGGACGAACAGAATCGGTTGATCGTGACGCCGGCGGTGGTCACCGGACAGCCGGCCCAGATCGCGGAAGCGCGCGCGATGTTGTTGCCGGTGGCGCCTTCGGGCAGGGCGCAGCCCATGTAGACATCCTCGATTTCGGACGGATCGAGTTTGGCGTTGGCGATCGCCGATTTGACGGCATGGCCGCCCATCACCGCGCCATGCGTCATGTTGAATCCGCCGCGCACGGATTTGGCGAGGCCGGTCCGCGCAGTCGAGACGATGACAGCGTCTTTCATGAGATGCTCCGTGGAACAGGCCGGAACCTACCGCTTCGCCCCGTGAGAGGTAAAGCCGCGTTCAGGCGGGCCTCGGCGCCGGATGGAGAATTGCCAGCAGAGCAATGAGCGCCGCGAAGGCTTCGACAATGATGACGGAGCTAACGATATGTTATCCGCCGAGCGACACCGCGAAGGACAGGAACATTCAGGCGCGTGCTGCCTGCGGAGCCATTGAGCTCTCGCAGCGGTTTCAGCTGGCCGGTTGCGTTGCCAACTTGAGGCGGATGTTGCGGCGGACGAGGGCGCGGAATACGGCATATTGCAGGACGAAAGCGCTCACCTGCACCGCGGCCGGCACGACGGCGGTGTACGCCATCCACACATCGCGGCTGAAATCCAGCGCGACAACGGCGTTGGCGATCGCCAGTCCGAGCACCAGCAGGCCCCAGGCAAGGCTTGTCCAGCGGACGATCCTCGGCGCGATGTTCTCGGTCACAATGGACGGCAGATAGGGCGCCATCCAGTTGGTCGTCAGCATCACGATGGCGACCGCGCCCGCGACCAGCGACGACTTGATCTGCATGAACAGGACGTCCTGCGTGACGATGGTCGCCGTGCCGCTGACGATGACCAGCACGACGCTGACATATTGCAGCGGCCCGACCGGCTGGCCGCGGACTTTCATCCAGGCAAAGCGCGCGAGGCCGGCGGCGACGCCGGACAGCGTCGCCAGCACCGTATTGTCGGTGGCCCATAGGAGGACGATGAAGACGATGGTCGCCAGCAGATCAAGCAGGATCGGCCGGAATGCGCGCAGGAATCCCATGACCGCTCCCTCCCCCCGGAGCGTCTCACCGCGCGAGATGCGCCGGATATCTGAGGCTGAAGGTAAGCGCGAAAGCCAGGGCTACAAGGCCCGCAAGCATGGCTTCGGTGACGGTAACGGCGGAAACCAGCATCGCCGCCACGTCGGCCGACGTCATGACCGCCAGCGCCGCAGTCCACACTCCGGTCACCACGTAGTTGGCGCGCCGGAATCCCGGTGCCGACCATTGCTCGGGCGCCACCTGCTCGCGGGCATATTGCAGGGTGAACGGCTCGTGCAATAGAAGCGAGGCAACGGCGATGACGAGCAACCCGCCGTCCACCGCGAGCAGCACCGCGCCATAGCCGAGTCCCGGCTGGACGAAACCCTTATAGAGGGCGAGCAGCCCGAACAGCGCGATATTGCCGCCGTCGAGCATCTTGAGCACGCGGGTATCGAGAAAGGAGCGCATGGCGAGCGTGAACGCAGCGGCGAACGCCGCCCACAGCGCCAGATCGACCGACACACGCATCAGCACGTCGAACAGGATGAACGGCACGAAGCCGAGCACGAGATTCATGCCGCCCTCAGCCTGCGCGGCCGGAACGGCGCGGAGCCGTTCCGGCGGCTCTTGTTATTGCGACGGCGTCGAGGCGTCGTATTTCCGGTTGGCGAACAGCAGCCACAGATGCTGCGCCTTCGCATAGCCCGGCGACGGATTCGACAGACTGTTGAACGCGGCGACCGCATCGGCCGTCTTGCCCTGCATGATCAGCGCCTCGCCGATCAGCATCTTCGCCTCGTTGGCATCCATCCTGGCCCCGCCCTTGGCGAGCGCCGCACGAGCGGTCGCCTCGGCATCGGCATAGCGGCCATAGCCGTAATAGCTCTCCGCCAGCTTCAGCATGAGATCGCCGCCGCCCTTCTTCGCAACGGTTTCGAACTGCGGCAACACTGCGCGATCGCGCGCCGCGGCCGCTCTCGCCCTGGCGAGATCGCCGCCGCCGACGTTGCCGGCTTCGAGGTACATGACCGACTCGGCCGGGCAGCTCATGTTCTGCTGCAAGCAGAGATTGGCCGGCAGGGTGTAGTCTCCGGGCTGGCCATGGGCGTGCGACGCCAGGCGCAGCCGGTAGATGTGCAGCGCCTCCATATCCTTGAGGCCCTTGACGCCCAGGCCGAAGTCGATGACCTGACCCCAATCGTCGGCGTCGTTGTAGTAGGTGACGATGACTTCCATCGTCGCGAGCGCGGCATCGTTCTGCTTGGCCTTGATCTGGCTCGACAGTTTGATCTCCAGCGCGTTGCGCGGCGGCGCCTGGCCGGCCGGCGTCGCGTCGATCGCCTTCTGCGCCATGGCCTCGGCATTGGCGAAGTCGTTGGTGAAGAAATAGGCCTGCGACAGCGTGGCGACGATCGTGGTGTCAAGCGGGCCGCCGAGGGCGAGGTAGGCGGTGCCGTATTTGATCGCCTTGTCGTAATGCTTGACCTGTGCGGCGAGCAGCGTCGCGTTGTGCAGAGTCGAAGCCTTGTCTTCGTCAGGCAGGGCCGGCGATTCCGCCATCGCCTCATAGGCGGTGTCCGCGGTTGCGTAGTCGCTCAGGCCGATGGACGCGCTGCCGAGGAAATTGTTGATCGTATAGGTGTCGAAGGGCGTCTGGTCCGGCAGGGCCTGGGCCTGCTTGATCAGGTCCATCGCGCCCTTGAAATCCTTGGCTTCGAGCAGCTTCTGCGCCGGCTGAAGCAGCTTGGCGACGGGCGTGCTGACCGACGGACCGCTCGCCTTGGCGATGGCGGGCGCGGTCGAGACGGCGGTCAAAGCGACGATGGACGCCGTTCCCATCAGGCAGGCGACCAGAGCGGCGCGCAGAATACGCATGTTCATGAAAATCCTCACTTGGCTGGAGCAATGTGCGCTTGAGCGACCCCTCGCATTGCGCATCTTGGTTGGCATTGCAACTTTAGTGTGGCCGCCGTCTGAATCCAATGTGGCAGCGCCGTTAATATTGCGGTGCAGCGAAAAACCGCTTATCCGGTTGCGCCATGGACAAAGTTCCGGACGGCTTGCCGCAGGACGCGGAAAACGTATCGCGCGGCGGATTCAACCTGCACGCGGGGCCTGTCTGGCGTCTGCCCGCGGACGGCGAGGTGCGACGCTTCGCGCTCGTCATCGCCGACAAGCATATGAACGGCTCCGGCTATGTGCATGGCGGCCTGCTGATGACCTTCGCCGATGTGGCGATGAGCCAGACCTCGCGCGCCGTGTCGGGCGCGGAGACCTGCTCGACCGTGTCGCTGACCTGCGATTTCGTCGGGCCGGCCAAGCTCGGCGAGATCCTGGAAGCACGGGTGCGGGTGACGCGCCATACGCGCACCATGGTGTTCCTCTCCGCCGACATCGAGGTTGACGGGCGCCCGGTCGCGGTCGCCACCGGACTGTGGAAGATCGCGTGAGCGGCGTCCCGGAGGGGTTTCGCCAGACGCGGCTCGTCGATCCGTTCGAGCTGCATGTCGGCCCGATCTACGAACTGGGCGAGAAGGGTGCCAAGCGCTTCGGGTTTCGCGTCGACAAGCGGCACGTGAACATGCGCGGGGTCATCCATGGCGGCATGCTGATGACCTTCGCCGACGCCGCGCTCGGCCAGGCGGCGTGGGACGCGACCGACCACGGCAATGTCGTGACCCTGAACATGCAGAGCCAGTTCCTCGCCCCGGCAAAGAACGGCGACTGGATCGAGGTCGCGCCGGTGCTAACGCGGCGCACCCGCTCGCTGCTGTTCTTCCGCGGCGATTTCACAGTCGACGGCCTGGCCGTCTATTCGGTCTCGAGCGTGTGGAAGATTTTGGGCGCGGACTAGCCGCTGCCACTTGATATCCGTTCACCTGGTATTTCCTGCCCTGCGGACGTTTTCCACCGGCGCGCGCCCGGCCGCGCGCGCCCATTCCGGATTTGCATTCCCAAACGCGTTGTAGTATTTTCTACTACATGAGTAGTAGAAAGACCGGACCGCAATGGCGCATCCCAGACTGAGCAAACTCGAATTGCAGATCATGGAAGCGCTCTGGACGCATGGCGCGTCTTCGGTGCGGGAGGTGCTGGAGCACTTTCCGGCGAAGAAGCGGCCCGCCTACACAACCGTCCAGACCATGATCTACCGGATGGAGGCCAAGAAGGTCCTCCGGCGGGTCAAGAAGATCAGCAATGCGCACATCTTCGAAGCCACGGTATCGCGCGACACAGCCCAGCGCCGTCTCATCGACGAGCTGCTGGGATTTTTCGGCGGGCGCATGCAGCCCGTCATGGCGCATCTGGTCGAGACCGGAAAGCTGACCTTGGACGACGTGCAGGAAGCCGAAAAGCGCCTGCGCGAACTCGCGAAAAAGAAGGGGTAGGACATGAGCGCGCTGTTCGACCACCTCTGGCAGTCGACCCTGTTCGCCGTCGTGTTGGGTCTGTTGACCCTCGCCTTTCGCCGGAACCGCGCCGCGATACGCTATGCATTGTGGTTCGCGGCATCAGCGAAGTTCCTGCTGCCCTTCTCGGTGCTGATCGCGCTCGGCGAAATGCTGTTTCGACCTTTCGCGCCTGCCTATGCGCCACCGCCGGTCTTCTACCGCATCGCCACCGTTACGCAGCCCTTCTCGGGCGCGCATGCGGCAGTCGTCGCGCCGGCGGTCTCCGGACTGCACGGGACAGCGCTCCTGCTTGGCATTTGGGCCTGCGGCTTCGCGGTATTGTCCGGCCTGTGGCTGATCCGCTGGGCGCGACTCCATGCCGTGGTGCGCGGTGCGCGCGCCGTTTCGCTGGCGCCGCCGATTCCCGTGAAGACTTCGTCAGCGATGCTCGAACCGGGCCTGGTGGGCATCTGGCGCCCCGTCCTGCTTCTGCCCGAAGGCATCCTGGAGCGGCTGTCGCAGCGGGAGATGGACGCCATCGTGGCGCATGAACAGTGCCACCTCCAACGCCAGGACAACCTGACGGCGGCGATCCACATGCTGATCACCAACATCTTCTGGTTCCATCCGCTGCTGTGGTGGATCGGCGCGCGCCTGGTCGAGGAGCGCGAACGCGCCTGCGACGAGAGCGTACTGGATCTCGGCAACGATCCCGCGATCTACGCCGAAAGCATCCTGAAGGTCTGCCGCGTCTACTTCCCCTCGCCGCTCGCCTGCGCCGCCGGTGTGTCAGGCGCCAACCTCAAACAACGCATGGAGACGATCATGGAGAACAGGACCGCGCTTCGCTTGAACGCCGCCAGGAAAAGCCTGCTCGCCGGCGTTGCCGCCGCGGCGATCGCCGCGCCTCTCCTGGTCGGATTGGCATCTGCCAGCACCGCGACGCGAGGCGCGGATTCCCCACAGCTCGTGCAGACCCGACTTGCCGAACAGCGCCTGCCGCGCACGCAGATCGCGCTCGATCCGTCCCAGTTCGACAAATTCGCGGGCTACTACCGGCTGACGGCATCGGACATCTTTGTCATCAGCCGCAAGGGCCACCACTACTATGAGGGCGTGATCGGACAAACACCGGTCGAGATGTTTCCCGAAAGCCCGAGCAAGTTCTTCCTCAAGGGCCTCAGCCTGCCGGCGCAGTTCAGTTTCACCACCGACACCGCGGGGCGTGTGACAGAGATGGTGTTGCATCAAAGCGGCGAGGAGCAGCACGCACCCCGCATCGCCGACGCCGATGGCAAAGCGGCCGAGGCGGCGCTCGCGCAGCGGATCGCGCGCAACGAGGCTAGTCCTGGCACGGAGGCTGCGCTGCGCCGCCAGATCGACGGCCTGATGAGCGGCAGGCCCGACTACGGCACGATGGTGCCGACCCTGGCCGCCGGCACGCGCCAGATGCTTGCGGACCTTCACGCCAAGATCGCGGCATGGGGGCCAGTGGTGTCTGTCAAGTTTGTGGGCGTCGGCAAGGACGGGATGGACAACTATGAAGTCACATGCCGCAAGCGGCGCTCGACATGGGAAGTCGCGCCGCTGACACCAGACGGCAAAATCTCCGGTATCATCTTCAGCGAGGACAATTGAACGCAGCCGCCGGATAATCTCCGCCGTTTGCGGGAGAGGTTGCGCCCTGAACCGCCGGTTAACGTCTCGTTCACGCTAACGCCACGTTTACTCCTCTATGCCTAGCCTTGGCGCATCAGGGGAGAGTCCTCATG
>Ga0134126_10002621_pt1 | contig 22632 bp, 19 predicted proteins | sample KB31752_FD_96881 | JGI IMG/M metagenome (GOLD analysis project Ga0134126, IMG submission 96881) | Terrestrial soil microbial communities with excess Nitrogen fertilizer from Kellogg Biological Station, Michigan, USA - KB3-175-2 | ecosystem: Environmental > Terrestrial > Soil > Unclassified ... | reverse complement strand
GAATTTCCGAGCTAAATGGCGGCCGCGGATCGAGGTTTTCTGCGCAGCGATTCAACTGTTTCAGGTAGTAGCTTTACGAGCTGATCGACCTCAGCTTCCGAGTTGTAACGGCCCAGCGAAAAACGGATCGAGCCGAGCGCGAGCGAGCGCGAAATCTTCATCGCAGCGAGCACTGGCGATATATCCGCGGAATCGGCGTGACAGGCCGAACCGGTCGAAACACAAATTTCCGTCTCGTCTAGAGCCGCCACCAAATCAGGGCCGAGAACTCCGGCGAACGAAATGTTGCTCGTGTTTGGAAGACGCTTGTCGGCGTGGGTAGAACCATTTACCTGCGTGTCCGGAATCGACGCGAGGATTTTGCTTTCCAGACGATCGCGCAGTGGGCGGATTCGGTTGCGACCGACGAACTCTTTCGCGAGCGTACTCGCGCGCCCCAGTGCTACCAGGTTCGGCACCGCCTCAGTTCCTGAGCGGCGGCCGTGTTCCTGGCCTCCGCCGATGACGAAGGGGGGAAGCCGTATGCCGTTACGAATGTACAAGGCTCCGCTGCCCTTCGGCGCATGGAACTTATGACCTGAAAGAGAAAAAAGATCGACATGCGAGTTGCGCAAATCAATCGGAATCTTGCCCACGGCTTGCACGCCATCGACATGAAAGACCGCGTCTGAGTGCTCCCGAATAATCTTGCCAATCTCTTCGATCGGAAACAGCACGCCGGTTTCATTATTGGCCAGCATGATCGACACAATTCCGGTGTCAGGTCGCAGGGCCTTGCGCAGATCGTCAAGGTCCAGCGCGCCTCGCTCATCGACCTCTAACCAGGTGACTTCGCAAGCCATCTCTGCAAGATGCTCGCACAGTTTGCGCACGGCTTCGTGCTCAACAGCGGTAGTGATGACGTGACGGAGATTCGGATTCTGTTCGAGAAAACCGCCGATGGCCCAATTGTTTGACTCGGACCCGCACGAAGTGAAAACGATTTCGCCGGGTGATTGCGCGCCGAGCAAATCCGCAACTTGCTCGCGTGCGGTTTCTACCGCAGCGCGAGACTCTCGGCCCAACGCATGCCCCGATGAAGGATTACCGTAATGCGACGTGAGAAACGGGCGCATCGCTTCGAAGACTTCCGGAGCGACTTGAGTCGTAGCGTTGTTGTCGAAGTAGATCATCAATCGAAGTATATCTCATTCACTCGCGCCGAATCGTGCTGTTATACTCCGGCTCCATCCCAATGTTAGCGATCATTTATCTAGCCGCTGCCGCGTATTTCGGAGATCTCATCTGCCGCCGTTTCTTTCGCTTTATTTCAATTCAACATCGCCTTGCCACCGGGTTTCTTGTCGGTCTGTTGATCAGCACGTGGATCACTTTTGTCGCAGCCGTCTTGTTTCACGGAGTCAGTCAGCCCCTGGTGGCGGGAAATCTGGTGTTCGTCGCGCTGTTCGGCCTGGCCGTTTTCGCCTGTCGCCGCTGGCCGAACAAAAACGTTGAGGTCGATTCGGTCAAGCCCGGTGGGAATCAGCTTTGGGACTCTCTTTGGCTGGCAGCGTGTCTAGTATTTGTCTGCTGGCTGATGTTCGCCACGCTCAACTTCAAAGATGGTGAATTCCAAATCGCCTTCAAGGCATGGACAGATTTTGGCGCGAACGTCTCGCTCACGCAGAGTTTCGCGCTTGGCAAAAATTTTCCACCGCAGCACCCGTTCTTCCCTGGCGAGTTCATTCGCTACCACTTTCTGTTTTGGTTTCAGTGCGGGAACCTGGAATTTCTGGGCTTGAATCCGGTGTGGAGTATCAACCTGCTGAGCGTCTTGTCGCTGCTCGCGTTAATGGTGCTGATCGCTACATTCGGTGAAGTCGTGTTCAAGTCGCGCGCAGTAGGACGCATTGGGACTGCGTTGTTCTTTTTTTCCAGTTCGCTTTCCTACTTGCCGTTTCTGCGGTCGCAATCCGGAGTTCGCGGCGCGTTGCAGGCGATTCTGGGCGCGAAAGAGTTCTTACCTTCCGGTTACCCATTTCGTGGTGAGACCTGGGGAGTGCTATCTGCGAACGTTTTCGCGTATCAGCGCCACTTGATCAGCGGCATCGGATTGTTTTTGGTCGCGTTGATTTTTGCGGTTGACGAGTATCAGCGTCGTGCCTCAATCGAAAAAGAAAAGCGCATAGAGAGTGTCCTGCCACTTGCCAATGAGTCCGCATTCGAGCCCGTCCCAAGTGCCGCGCCCCCGCTAAACGCGGACCCCGTCCCAAGTGAAGCGGCACTCCCAGATGCCGCACCCGTGCCCAGTGAAGCGCCGCGGCTAGATGCCGAAACACCAAAGCCTTTTCCCTTTGCTGCGTGGCCATCATGGATCTTCGCCGGGGTCTTGATTGGATTGCTGCCTTACTGGAACAGCCCGACTTTCATCGCTGGTCTCGCGGTCTTCGGATGTCTACTGCCGCTGGCGCCGCTTCGCAGCAGGACAGCGATGCTGCTCGTGGCCGCGCTTGTTGTCGGTTTGCCGCAGGTTCTGCTGCTGCGTTCCGGCAATACCACGAGTTACTCATTGTTCAATCCAGGATACACGCTCGAGTCCGCTTCGCCTTGGCTCATCGTGAAGTATCTCGGGTGGACGTTCGGGGTGAAGTGGATTCTGCTCTGGGTGGCCATCGTTTTCACGGCTGGTTTTCAACGGCGACTGCTGCTCGCTTTGACTAGCCTGGTCGCGATTGTCTTTCTTTTTCAGCTTAGTGTTGATGTCTTCAACAATCATAAGCTGCTGAACATCTGGGCGACGTGCGTGAATGTCTATGCGGGTTACGCGTTGTGGCAGATCGCGAAACAGAAAATCGTGGGACCGATTCTCGCCGTGCTGTTGGCAATCGCGACTGTGTTCGGAGGCTTCATCGATCTCTTTCCCCTGCACAACGATCCGATGTTGGCTGTGCCCTACAAGAACGACCGGCTCAGCGAATGGTTGCTGACAAACACTCAGCCGTCAGACGTGTTCCTGACGCACACTCTGCTGACGCACCCGATTCTGTTCACGGGGCGCAAGATCTATCTGGGCTACACACTGTTCGCCTGGACTGCCGGCTATAACGTTCCCAATCGCGAAGCGCTGTATCGAGAGATGTTCCAGGAAAGCGACGCGGCCCGGCTCAAGGCTTTGCTGCATGACAACAACATCGCGTATGTCGCGATCGATGACGGCGTGCGGCGCGACGAGTCTCTGCCCGATCTGAACGAGTACGTCTTCGACGAGCATTTTGAGAAAGTATTCGAAGATACCGCGCATGCTTACGATAACCTCGGGATCTACAAAGTGGTGTCAGAAGCCCGACCGTGAGGGAGGGCACGCCGGCGTCGCGTTCGACGATGAAAGAATTCGATAGTTGCCCTCCCTGACGGTCGGGCTTCTGTCGTACTTCGCGACAAGCTGGCAGCTTGTCGTACAATCGAAACATGTCTCAGTTGAATGAAAGTGTGGTGCTCGATGCGTTGCGGCAGATTCAGGATCCCGATCTGCACAAGGACATCGTGACGCTCGGTTTTATCAAAGACCTTGCTATCAACGATGGCAACGTTTCGTTTCGGATCGTTCTGACGACCCCGGCGTGTCCCGTCAAAAGTGAGATGGAAAGCGCCGCGCGCGAACTTGTATCGGCAATCGACGGAGTTCGATCGGTAACAGTAACCATGGATGCCGAAGTACCAAAGGGCCGCGGCCTCGGCGATAAAGTCTCCGTGCCCGGGGTCAAAAATATCGTCGCGGTTTCTTCCGGCAAAGGCGGCGTCGGCAAATCAACCGTGGCGGTTAATCTCGCGGTCGCCCTCGCGATGGATGGCGCGAAGGTGGGTTTAATGGACGCGGACGTCTATGGCCCGAACGTGCCGATCATGTTGGGCGCGGGAAACGAACGACCCGAAGTTGAGGTCAACAAACTGATTCCGGTCGAAGCGCACGGCGTCAAATTGATTTCGATGGCGGTGCTGCAACCGGGAGACAAACCTCTGATTGTGCGGGGCCCAATCCTGCACGGCCTGGTGAAGCAATTTCTTACGGATGTGAAGTGGGGCGAACTCGATTATTTGATCGTCGATATGCCGCCAGGTACTGGCGACGTGCAACTGAGTCTCGCGCAGCTCGTGCCGGTGCAGGGCGCCGTGCTAGTGACCACACCGCAGGAAGTGGCGCTGATCGACGTTCGGCGCGCGTTGCGCATGTTCGAAACCGTCGCGGTGCCTGTGCTGGGCGTCGTCGAGAATATGAGTTACTTCATCGCGCCCGATACCGGCGCGCGTTATGACATTTTCGGGAAAGGCGGCGGCGAGAAACTGGCAGCGGAGTATGGCGTGCCGTTTCTCGGCTCGGTTCCCATGGGCATTGAAGTTCGCGAAGGTGGCGACAAAGGCGTGCCCGTGGTCGTCGGCCACCCGGAATCGCCGCAGGCGGCGGCCTTCCGCAAGGTTGCCGAAGAAGTCGCCCGCCAAGTCTCAATCGAAGCGATGAAACCGGAGCTTGTTGTTTTGAAAAAATCCCAGTAGACTGGCTTCGACGACAGTTTGAATCACCATTTTAAGATTGATAACAGGAGTTTATTAGAATATGTCAGCGAATCCAGCAACAACGACCACCATGACGCCTAACGCGCCGGCGGCACCGTCGGTTAACTTGGGTGTCACAGAACCCGCGGCGGTCGAAATCAAGAAATTTATGACGAGCGAGGAAGGCCTGCCCGAAACGGCGGGACTCCGCGTGCGCGTGGTGCCGGGCGGCTGCTCGGGATTCCAATACAGCTTGAACATCGAAGAGAATTCGCGCCAGGGCGATTTCATTTTGGATGAGAAGGGCGTGCGCCTGTTTGTTGACATGTTCAGCGCCCAATACCTGAACGGTGTTGAGATCGACTACGTCACCAACGTGATGGGTTCCGGTTTCACCTTCAAGAATCCGAACGCCACGGGAAGCTGCGGTTGCGGTTCTTCGTTCACCGCGTAATTAACCCTCTTGGTATTGAGACTGACTCGGCCTGATACTTCGGTGTCAGGCCGAGTTTGTTTTGCGTGCGTGTGTCAGAAGCCCGACCGTAAGGGAGGGCAAATCGCCTTACCACTCGACAAAGTGGATCGCGGCCGTTGCCCTCCCTTACGGTCGGGCTTCTGACACGCTTGCCATGGAAATCATTCAAGCTTCATCGTCTGAGCACATTGATCAAGCTCGCCAACTCTTTCGGGAGTACGAAGCGTGGCTGAACCTCGATCTATGTTTCCAGAATTTCGAAAAGGAGTTGGCTGGACTGCCCGGAGCTTACGCACCACCAAGCGGTCGGCTGTTGCTCGCGTTCGACGATGAAGAGTTGGCGGGCTGCGTCGCTTTGCGAAAATTGAGCGAGGATGTTGGCGAAATGAAGCGGCTCTTTCTGCGGCCGCAATTTCACGGCAGAGGTCTGGGCAGAGAATTAGCGCAGCGGATCATCGAGGAAGCGCGCGCCAGCGGTTATCAACGAATGCGGCTTGATACTCTGTCAGAACAGATGGGAAGCGCGATCAGGCTTTATCGCGCACTGGGATTCAAAGAGATCGCCTCGTACTACGAAAACCCGGTGCCGGGTGCCTTATTTATGGAATTGACTTTATGAAGACTGCCTAGTGCTTGCGTTTGAGAAGTTTCCATCCCGTCGGCAGAACCGCCGCGGCCAAGGCAATCTTGATGATCTCGCCGGGGATGAACTTCAGAACCGTGAACTGAGCTGCGACTAGCGGCGAAGTCCTCGTCAAGAAAGAGAACCAGAGACAGCCACACAGAATGATCACGAGCGAACCCGCAGCCATTGCGGCGACCGCGGTCAAATACTTTCGGTCCCATCCTTGTTCAGCAAACGCGCCGGTAATGAAGGCAGCGGCCGGGAACGCGATCAGGTAACCGCCCGTTTGTCCCATCAGGTGCGCCACGCCACCCAAGCCCCCGGCGAAAAAGGGAAGACCGCTGGCGCCTTCGAGCAAGTAAGCAATCATGGCCATCGCGCCCAGGCGCGAACCGAGCAGCGCGCCGGTCAGTAGCACCGCGAAGGTTTGGCCGGTAATCGGAACTGGTCCGATGGGAATGACGATCTGCGCCGACAGCGCAGTCAGCAAGCTGAATCCGATTACCAATCCCACCTGACGCACGACATCAAAAGGCGTCAGCGCTGCTTCAAGAAGAGTTTCGCTCTTGGCGAATGCGGTATCCATCAATTCTGACCTCTGATTACCAACTTCTGACCGCTGTCCTTATGGTCGTACACATAATACCGGACACGGCGCGTTCCGGATAATGAATTCGGCTGTTCCAGTCATGCGCTCGTCGCCGCCACAGCACAAATTCGTGGTGATGGCGATCAGATCAGCCTTGTGACGGCCGGCGTGTTCGACCACCGCTTCGGCGACGCCGCCATGCACACGGCGAACAATGCCGAACAATTCGGGCGCGCCCGCTTCTTCAAAAAACCTGCTGAGTTGAGCTTTACCGCCATCGGCTGGTTCCTCGTCGCCTTCGCCAAAGACGCACAGCGTATTGAGCTTTGCTTTTGTCTTCTTTGCGATCGCCGCGGCCACGGGCAAAATATGCTTGGACTTTTCGGACAAGTCCGTGGCGAACACTACCGTTTTGAAGCGATCGATGGGTCGAGTCGTGCGCCGCGGACCGTACAAGCGCGCAATCATTGTCGGAATTTTCGAGTCGCGCGCCACTTGCTCAGCTACGCTGCGACCCAGGAAAAACTGTGCCACGTCCGAGCGTCCGTGCGACGCCATCACAATCAAATCGCACAGCCGATCCTGCGCAGTCCGCATTATTACTTCCGCGGGATCGTCTTCGCCGACTTTGGGAATGATCGTTTCAATGACTCGCACAGAGGAGGCGCCGGTCGGCAGGCCCGGAAATTCGTAACGCGACGTTTCGGTGATATGCGGGTCGCCGCCGTGGGCGATGTGGACCGATTGGACGATAGCTTCGAACTGCGCAGCAATTGCCACGGCCAGCGGGAACGCGCTGTTCGCCACTGACGAAAAATCGGTCGGAAACAAAATCGCGCGAATCATCTTCTGCTGAGCAGTGAGCAGCGCGTAGTCGTTTAGACTCCGAGACTGCTCGCCTTAACCTACACTGCAAGTCTACTTCGCTTCCAAACCCGCGAATTGCCTGGTTTAGTTGAATCTTACTTAAGTTGTGCTGTTCGGTCTAGCTGTCCGCGCCGATTCGCATCTTGTGGAACGAACGCCAGACGAAAAACAGCGAGACGAGGAAGAAAAGCCCGGCCAAAACCCGACTGATGACTGGCCCGTTTTTGCCGAACTGGCCAGTCTCACTGCCGACGCTGACCGCCAACTCAACCGCCAGCAAACCAAACAGCGTGGTGAACTTGATCACCGGGTTCATGGCGACTGACGAGGTGTCTTTGAACGGATCACCTACAGTGTCCCCGACCACCGAAGCGTCGTGCAGCGGAGTGCCTTTCTGTTTCAGATCCACTTCGATAACTTTTTTGGCGTTGTCCCATGAGCCGCCGGCGTTCGCCATGAAGATGGCCTGATACAAACCAAAAATGGCGATCGATATGAGATAGCCAATGAAGAAGAAAGGCTCGACGAAGGCAAAGGCGAGCGTGGAAAAGAACACGCCGAGAAAAATATTGAACATTCCTTTCTGGGCGTACTGGGTGCAGATTTGCACGACTTTCTTGCTGTCCGCGACGGACGCTTTCTCGACACCTTCCAGTTGAATATTCGCCTTAATGAACTCGACTGCGCGATATGCGCCAGTCGTAACGGCCTGAGTCGAAGCGCCGGTGAACCAGTAGATGACTGCGCCGCCGGTGATCAATCCCAGCATAAATGGCGCGTGTAGAATCGAAAGACTGCGCAGTGCTTCCTGATCGGTAAGCCCATTTGTCAGCATCATGATGATCGAAAAGATCATCGTCGTCGCGCCGACCACCGCGGTTCCGATCAGCACGGGTTTCGCCGTCGCTTTAAAGGTATTGCCGGCGCCATCGTTCTCTTCAAGCAGATGCTTGGCGCGCTCAAATGCCACGGTGATGTTATGATCTCTCTTCAATTCCTCGACGATGTTTGGTTGGTGTTCGATCAGCGACAGCTCGTAAACTGACTGCGCGTTGTCGGTCACCGGGCCATAAGAATCGACGGCGATCGTGACCGGACCCATGCCCAGGAAGCCGAAGGCCACGAGGCCGAACGCAAACACTGCCGGCGCGGCCATCAAAATGCTCAAGCCCATCGTGCTGAAAATGAAGGCCACGCCCATCAGCGCCACAATGCTGATACCCAGCCAATACGCTGAAAAATTTCCGGCGACGAAGCCCGAAAGAATGTTGAGCGATGCGCCACCTTCGCGCGAAGACTTCACAACTTCCTGCACGTGCCGTGATTCAGTTGAGGTGAATACCTTGACCAGTTCTGGAATCACCGCGCCGGCCAATGTGCCGCACGAGATGATCGTCGCGAGCTTCCACCAGAGCGTCGTGTCACCGCTCAAAGACGGAATCATCAAGAAAGAGACAACATAGGTCAGAATGATCGAAACGATCGAAGTCAGCCACACCAGCGAGGTCAACGGCGCTTCGAAATTCATTTCGCCGGCGTTTGCATAACGCGCCTTCGCGATCGCGGCATTCACGAAGTATGAAATCGCGCTCGAAACCAGCATCATGATGCGCATCACGAAGATCCATACCAGCAACTGAACCTGAGTCGTCGGACTGGAAACTGCCAGCAGGATGAAAGTGATGAGCGCCACGCCCGTCACGCCGTAAGTTTCGAAACCATCAGCACTCGGCCCCACTGAGTCGCCCGCGTTGTCGCCGGTACAGTCGGCAATCACTCCGGGATTGCGCGCGTCGTCTTCCTTAATCTTGAAGACGATCTTCATCAAGTCGGAACCGATGTCCGCAATCTTGGTGAAGATTCCACCGGCGATTCTCAGCGCGGCCGCGCCCAGCGACTCGCCGATCGCGAAGCCAATGAAACACGGGCCCGCATAATCACCCGGCACAAACAACAGAATGAAAAGCATGATCAGCAGTTCGACGCTGATCAGAAGCATGCCGATGCTCATGCCGGCTTTGAGCGGAATTTCGTAAATCGGAAATGGTTTTCCTTCGAGACTCGCAAACGCCGTGCGCGAATTCGCAAACGTGTTGACGCGAATCCCGAACCAGGCAACCCCATAACTGCCCGCGATGCCGATGAGGCTGAACAAGAGAATGATTGGAACTGTCAGCGCGACTGGATGATCGGGCACTGGTTTTAAGACGCCGAAGTAAGCCACCACGATGATCGCGATGAAGATCCACAGCAGCATGATGAACTTGCCCTGTGTGATCAGGTACGTTTTGCACGTTTCGTAAATCAGCTCGGAAATTTCGCGCATCGAGCGATGCACCGGCAGGTTCTTCAACTGGATGAAGATCACCAAACCGAACAACAGTCCGAGGAAACAAAACAGAATGCCGATAAGCAACAGCCGGTGACCATCAATGCCGCGGAACGCAACGCTGGAAAGGTCGGGCAGTATGAGATCCCCTTCGCTGCCGTATGCCGCCGGGGCGGCGATGGAAAAAGCAACGACTGCAAATAAAAAGCTAATAAATCGCCGGCGGTGCGCCGCGACAAAGTTCGACATCGAATTCACGATCAAAACAGTTCCTTCCTTTACGTTTGAGCGATAGGCGAGAAAAATGCCTGGCTGATAAAGGGGCTATTATTGCCGATTTGTTAGCGAAGTGTCCAACCGCGCGGCAGAAACCTGGAGCGACACCGGCCGTGTTCGGTAATGCTCGCGAGTACTTTATTTTCAGATTATTGGAGTCACTGACTTCAGCCGTCGCAAGTTGCGTCAAAAAAGTCGCAGTCTTGTTGGCATCCTGATTGCCGAACAAACGTGCGCACCAATTACGTGTACCGTTAGCGGGCAACCGCTCTCAAGAAAAATTTATGCAGTAGAAGGAGACCGCAATGGGATTATTTGACAAGATGTTTGGGCACGGCGCGTCCGCTGCTCAGCAGCAACCAAACGCGGAGCAGCGTTTTAATGAGCTGAAACTGAAGTACCAGTCAGTGCTGAATGAAATCGAGCGCGATCAGGTGCGGCTGCAAAATCTGCATGTGCAAGACAACAAACTGTACATCAAAGGCACGGCGCCGTCAGATGATGCGAAGAACAAAGTTTGGGAGCAAATCAAATTAGTGGACTCGAACTATGACAATGATTTGATTGCGGACATTGATGTGGATTCGAGTCAGGCCATCGGTGTCGCCGCGGGCGGTGGCCAAGGACAGGGTGGGCAAACTTATACGGTTAAGGCCGGTGACAATCTTTCCAAGATCAGCAAGCAATTCTACGGTGATGCGGACGAATACATGCGGATCTTCTATGCAAATCAGGACAAGCTGCGCGACCCTGACAAGATTCAAGTTGGGCAGGAATTAACCATTCCAAAGGCCGGCTGAGTCGCGTTTGTTTTAGAAATATTACGTGCGGAGTTGGCCGGATCGTTTCACGCTTCGGCCAGCGCCGCTTCGCTGGTCGCCTGTGGATGTTTGCGCCCGCCAATCCATTTGCGAATTGAATCAGCCAGCACAATCACCGCCGCCGTCATGATCAGCGCCGTCAATGAAGTGTTGATGTAGCCTTGCGTTGAAGTGAGCGGGTTCTGTGCCTGTGGCCAAAAAATATCGCGTATCGATTGATAGCCGGCCACAAGCGTTGTGGTACCGACGAATGACAGCGGAACGATCGTCACCCAGGCGTAGCGCGCTTTGCCCATGTTGATGATTACAGTAGTAGCGACGCACAACGCGACCGCTGCCAGTAACTGATTCGCGATGCCGAACATGGGCCAGATCGTCGAGATCGATCCCGTGAGAATAAATCCGGACCAGGCTGCGACCACGACTGCGCTTGTGACAATCGAACCTGGCAGCCAGTTTGGTTCTTCGAGTTTGCGCAGAAACCTCCCGCCGAACTCACCGAGCAGAAATCTGGCGACACGTGTGCCCGTATCGATGGTCGTGAGAATGAAAAGCGCTTCGAACATGATCGCGAAGTGATACCAGTACTTCATCAATCCGCTGAGGCCGGGGAGACCGTCAAAAATTTTCGCGATGCCCAGCGCCAGCGTGACTGCGCCGCCCGTCCGCCCGCGCACCTTTTCTCCTGATTCGGCTTCCAATCGATCCAGCTCCTGCGTCTGAAGATTGAAATCAGGTCCGCTTTCAGCCTGAACCATGCGAACATAGGCCCCCTTTTGCGTGTCCGTCCTTTGCGCCGTGTTGATGGCAAAGTAATCGCCGGGGAACAGTGACGTCGCCGCAATCAACGCCACGACGCCAACCACTCCTTCCATCAACATGCTGCCGTAACCGATCATGCGCGCGTCAGACTCTTTCGCGATCATCTTCGGCGTTGTGCCGGAAGAAATCAGCGCGTGAAATCCGCTAATCGCACCGCAAGCGATCGTGATAAAGACGAACGGATAAACTTTGCCGGGAACGATGGGGCCGCCGCCATTAACAAAGGGCGTCACTGCCGGCATGTGCAGCGTCGGATGGACAACGATCACGCCAATGATCAGAAACGCGACGGTACCGATCTTGAGATAAGAAGAAAGATAATCGCGAGGGCAAAGCAGCAGCCACACAGGCAAAACTGATGCGATGAATCCGTAAGTCGCCATCAACGCAGTTACCTGGCGCGGGGAAAAAGTAAACGCCGAACCCCACGACGACGTGGCGATCTTTCCGCCTAACCACACCGCGAACAGCAGCAGCACGACACCAATCGCCGTCGCTTCCGCGATTTTTCCTTTGCGGAAGCGATACATGTACAAGCCCATGAACAGCGCCAGCGGAATGGTGAACCCGACAGTGAACGTTCCCCAAGGCGATTCAGCCAAAGCGTTCACTACCACGAGGCCCAGTCCCGCGAGTGCGATCACCACAATGAAAAGAATCGCTACACCGGCCACAAAGCCCGATAGTCCGCTGATTTCCGTGCGCGCAATTTCTGCAAGTGACTTTCCTTTGCGCCGGATACTGGCGGCCAGAATCATGAAGTCATGCACGGCGCCGCCCAGGCAAACTCCGATCACAAGCCACAATAGCCCGGGCAAAAACCCGAACTGCGCTGCCAGCACCGGCCCGATGAGCGGGCCTGCGCCGGAGATCGCGGCAAAGTGATGGCCGAACAAAACCCACTTGTTCGTCGGGTAGTAGTTGTGCCCGTCGTACATGGTATTTGCCGGAACGGGGCGCGCGTCGTCGAGCGCCAAAACTTTCGCCGCAATAAACGCCGAGTAATAGCGATAGGCGATTGCCATCACGCAGAGGGCGCCGACAATGATCGGAAGGGCATTCATTTTGGACTCTCAAATAACATACATGCCGGATAAGCTCAACAAGGTGCCCTGAAATGCGGTGTCTGTCGCCTGGACAGACTTGACTCGTGAGAGATATTCGAAGAAAGTTTGCTCAAGCTTCCCGGCTTGAAAGCTGCTACGGCAGTATCGCGGTTATGTCCACTTTCAAAATTCGCCCCCTGATCGTTCTGGCGCTTTGTTTTTGCATCGCGTTCACTTCTTTCGCGCCTGTCGCGAACGCACAGAAGAAGACGGCGCCTGTTGAAGCTACCCCGCCTCCGGTCCGGGAAGAATTCAAATTTGGCAAAGTCGATCTCGACATGCTCGAGCAGGTGAACCTCCTCGATCGAAGGTTCGAGCGCGACGGCATGGTGCTCGAAGACGAAGCCACGAATGCCTATTTGTTTAAGATTGGTCACGGACTCATTCCCGCGGGCCTCACGCTGGAAAACGTCTCGTGGAAGTTTCGCGCGTTGCGCGATCCGCAGCCGAATGCGTTTGCCCTTCCGAACGGATCGATCTACGTAACCACCGGCCTGTTGTCTTTGATCGACAACGAGTCAGAACTCGCCGCGATTATCGCGCACGAGTTGACGCATGTGATGCGCCGTCACACCTACATGCAAAACCGGAGTAACCGGAAGAAGTTCCTGACGATGAATATTATGGCGGCCGTGGGCGCCTACGCCCCGGGAGGGATCGTGGGAGCCGCCATTCAAGCTATCACGATGATTGCGCCGTTCATCATCATGGCCACGATGTTCGGGTATAGCCGCGATCTGGAACGCGAAGCCGATTTGAAGGGCATTGACATGATGATCAGTGCTGAGTATCCGCCTGAAGAGATGGTGAATGTCATGAAGCTGCTCGATCACGATATCGAGGGCGAGAACATCAGACTCTTCTACAACGATCATCCCGCGTTGCAAGAGCGAATTAATTATCTGAGTTCATATCTCGGCGCTCGCGCCGACAAAGTCACGCCCCAGATGGAGCTCAATCGCGAGAAGGCCGGTTACTTTCGCACGATGGAACCGCTGATGCGTCACGATGTGCAACTCCAGATCAGCGGCGGCCGGTTTCGTTCGGCAGTCTACATTGCGCAGCGGCTGGTCGAGTTTCATCCCGACTCACAGAATTTGTTTTGGCTGGCCGAAGCGTATCGGACACTCGGGCCGCGCGCACAGCAGTTGACAGAGAAGGAGCTAACCAACAGCGCGAAGAAGGACGCCGCCAAAAAACAGGAGAAGCGGACTGACGAAGAGATCGAGCGCGAGTTACTGGCGACGCCCGCGGGACAGGAAAATTGGAAACTGCATCAACAAAAATCCGAGGAGCTATATCGCCGCGCCCTGGCCGCGGACAACCCCGTCGCGGTTGCGCACCGCGGTCTCGGCATGTTGTATGAGAAGCTCGACAAAAAGACCGAAGCGCTTGCCGAATATGAAAAATATCTCGAGCTGGCGCCCGCCCCGGCTGATCACGACCGTATTCAAAAACGAATTGAAAACTTAAGGAGAACTCCGCAATGACACCCCCTGAGAAATTTGCTGGTTCGAACCTTCGCAAACCGAACTTTGTTCTAATCGCAGCGATTATCGCGCTGGCGCCGGCGATGGCGCGCGCACAGTTTCTGCATCCGAAAATTGCCAAAAAGGAAACGACTATCCGCAACGTGGTTATCCTGCCGGCGAAAGTCAATGTCGTGCGCGACAGCATGAAAGGGCCGGAGGGCATGGCCGCGGAATCGGAAAATGTGAGTGGACGCGTCGAAGAAGCACTGTCAGCGATTCTCGAGAAACAGAAGCACGTGAAGACGCTGAACCCGCCCGCGGCGGCGCGCGGCGAAGGCGATGCTGAGCAGAAGTACAGCATCGCTGATTTTCAGACCAAGTTCGACGATCTGCTGCCGCGCATCTTGAAAAAGCGCAGCGACGTGAAGAAAGGCCGCTTCACGATGGGTGACGAAGTGCTAAACCTGAACCTGGACAAGAGTGTCGACGCAATTGTTTTCATTCGTGGTCAGGGACAGAAACTGACGGGCGGCAAAACTGCTTTCGTGATGCTGGTTGGCGGCGCACCAGCATATCTAAAAATGCAGATCGGGATTATTGACGCGCATACTGGCGAAGTGTTGCTCTACACCGATCCAATGTTCGCGGGAGATCCGACAACCGCCATCGATCGCTTGCGCAAGGCTCTGGAAAAGGGATTCAAGAAGCTGCCGGCCGCCACCGTGCAGTAGATTCGGACTCAATTCCCGCTTTCAAATCCGCATGCAGGAGCCGGTGAAAAAGGTGTTCGCCGGCTTCGCGTCTCACTGATAAGCGTCCGGATTCATACGCTCGGGACTTCAAACCGCGCTGCACTGACGCGCAGATGTCCAGGTCTTCCTGCTGAATCTGGTCGCCGACTAAGACACTCGTCATGTTCCGTTCGCGCGCGCCTTCCGACACGTCTGTGAAGTAAAAATCAAAAACCACTTCGGTCTTATCAATGGTTATGGGGCGGACGAGGTTTGTGTCCATTACACCTTCATAGCAGTTGATCATGAAGTTTGGGTAAATCCAGTAATAGAGCGCGCGTTCACCACTGCGCGTCTTCGCCACATTTGCTTCGCCGGTCGTGACAATTGGACTTGATTGCAGGCAATGTCGCTGCCCACATTCGATCGTGTAATTGCTGTAGTCGAGCACGCTGTCGAGACCTTTGTGCAGATGCGGGACGTGATAGCCGCCATCGAGATAGTTATCGACAAAAACTTTCCAGTTGCAGTCGATCACATAACTGCGGCGCTCGAACCATTTCAGGTTGTTTAATTCGAACGCGCGGAATTCTTCCGTGAGTCGCGCGCCCAACCAATCTTCAATCGCACTGTTTGGAGCCAGGTGTTCGCCGCCGCCGATTCGTACAAAGAGCCATTCTTCCCAATTCGCGACTTCAACCGGAATCAATCCATTGCTCGCGCGATCGAAATCGCAAACACCGGCGAAGTCAGGCGTGCCTTTCAACTCTCCTTCGAGTGAATACGTCCAACCATGATAAGGGCAACGCATCTGTTGCGCGTTCCCGCACGCTGCAGTCATGACCGCCGCGGCGTGATGGCGGCACGCGTTAAAGAACGCGCGCGTCTGGTTGTCACTCCCGCGGACGATTACAACCGGCTCATCAGCAACTTCCGTAGTGACGTAATCGCCAGGGGCGCTAAGTTGATCGACACGCGCGGCAACTTGCCATGAGCTGCTGAAGACCGTCTGTTTCTCCAGTTCGAAAACTCGTTCGTCTGTGTACCAGAAAGAGGGAATCGTCGAGGCGTGATCGAGCGAGGCGCTCGGATCGTAGCTGTTGATGATGTGTTCGAGAGAATCCACGACGGTATTCGCTCCGCTAGGAGCGCGATGTCTATAGAACGCGGTAAGCTAACCTGACGGCAGCTCCTTTAGGAGCGAAATCGCAATGTTATATGGCGCTCCTAGAGGAGCTAATCAAATACGTTTTTGCGGGTTCTATAAATATTCGGCTCCTACGGAGCGGTTCGTCTAACTTGAAACTTGAAACTCGAAACCCGAAACTCGAAACTTAGACCACCGGCGTTGCCGTTTTATGTTTAGGATTGTAGAAAGGCGTCTTCGCGACTATTGCCGGCACTCGATGACGCGCCGCTTCGACGGTGATTTCGATCTCCACGCGGGCGCCTGCCGTGGTGAAATCATTTTTCAACGTCGCCAGGGCAATCATCTTCTTCAGTGTCGGCGACCAGGTAGTCGACGTCGCTTTTCCCAGTTGCATTCCGTCGCTGTATACCGGGACCGCCACCCGTGAAGCGATGGGCGACACAGCCGGCGGGAGTCCTACTCGCTCATAGATCCGCTCGACAGCCGGCCAATCGATTTCCAGTCCAACGATTTGCTTTGCTGAGCCTCGCTTCTGTTCCGCAGTTAAAGCCGATTGCCCGATGAAACGGTTCTTCTCAAGACTCACAAGCCGTCCTAGTCCCATTTCAAAAGGCGAATATTTTTGCGGCTCAATCAGGGCTTTCTTGCTGCTGTTGAAATCGATATCGATTAGCAAGAGGCCCGCCTCGATGCGCGCGACATCCAGCGCCAGCATTCCCGCAGGCTTTACGTCGAACGCTTTACCTTGTTCGACGAGCGCATCCCAAATTTTCAAAGCGTCTTCGGCCGGCATCCAAATCTCATAACCAAGATCGCCCGTGTAACCCGTGCGCGAGATCTCGACAGCGATGCCGGCGATGCGGCCTTTCGTGACCCGAAAATATTTCAGGTTTTCAATGTCAGCGTCTTCGACCACGTGCGTCAAGAGACGTCCCGAAGTCGGTCCCTGCACAGCCAGCGCGGCCACTGATTCAGAAATGTCCTCGATCTGCACATCAAGACCGACCGCGTTCTGCGTGAACCAGCGCAGACTCGGATCGGCAGCCGTCCACCGGTAAACATTTTCTTCCAAACGCGAAACCGTGCCGTCGTCGATCACTTTGCCGTGCTCGTCGCACCACGGCGTGTAGATCACCTGGCCGACTGTGACTTTCCGCATGTCGCGCGTGATGATGCGATCGACCAGTCGCGTCGCGTCCTTGCCCGTCAACCGATATTTGAAGAGCGGTGAAATATCGATGAGCGCCGCGGCGTTTCGAATCGCGTTGTACTCGTGATCGTGATGTGTTTCGTAGGCGCTGACAGTGTAGTAGCCTGACCACTCGCGATAGTTGAGACTTTCGCAGAGCGCAAACGTTCTTTCATGAAATGGAGTGCCGATCGACATATTCGTGGCACAGACTTTAGTCTGTGCGTCTCCCGCTAGAAACCACAGACCGAAGTCTGTGCCACCTGTTGTCAGGGCGAGCGATTATAGTTATCCTGCGAACACGTGAGCAAGACTCGTCGCCACATATCCCCCGTTTGGGCAATTCTGGAAAGGGGAGTTATGTATCAATCAATCAAACAAAATCGAATCGAAGTTGCAGTAATCATTGTCGCCTTGTGCCTGAGTTTCGCCGGAGCGGCGCAAGGTCAATCCAAGAATGAGAAGAAACTGGCCGATGCGACCAGGAATGCGCAGGAAGCCTCGGACACTTTCACCGAGATCATGAATGTCCCTGACAAAGGGATTCCGCGCGACCTCCTCGACAAGGCGGAAGCTATCGGTGTCTTCGAGGTGGTGAAAGCCGGGTTCATCGTCGGTGGTCGCTCGGGCCACGGTGTAATCAGTCGTCGAGTCAAAGGCGGTTGGGGCGCGCCGGCTTTCTACAATCTGAACGGCGGCAGCTTTGGCTTGCAAATTGGCGCCGCCAAGCTTGAGCTGATCTTGTTATTCATGAACACGGGCGCGGTTGAAAGCCTGATGCAGGACAAATTTGAAATGGGTGGCGAGGGGAGCGTCGCCGCCGGTCCGGTCGGAAGATCCGCCTCTGCTTCAACTGACGCGCAATTGAAGGCCCAGATTCTTTCTTACTCGCGCAGCAAAGGCTTGTTCGCCGGATTGGAACTCAAAGGCGTGGTAATTTCTCCCGACAACAACGACAACGAACCGGTTTATGGAATGAAAGCCGACGGGATTCTCGCGCCGGCGAAGCAGTGGAAAATAACTGATATGCCTGCCGGCGTAAGGATTTTTCCGCGCACGCTGGGGCGTTATTCCACGCGAAAGTAGTCGCCGAGTGGCACAGACTTCAGTCTGTGTTTTGGCGCGCGTAGTCACAGACTAAAGTCTGTGCCACTTCAAAACGCGATCGCACAGGAGAACTGATGATCACCCCAAGACGATTTCGCTTTCTGTCTCTCTTTGCCATCTCACTTTCACTCGCGAGTGTAATCGCCGCGCAGAACAGTCGCGAGCGCAGCACTAAGAAAGCTCAAGCGGCGGCCAAGCAATCCGGACAAGCGGCGCGCGTTTTCGATGCGATTATGGGAACGCGCGAGAAATCCATCCCGAAAGATCTATTGCAACGCGCGGAAGCGGTCGCGGTCTTTCCTGGAGTACTCAAGGGCGGCTTCATCGTCGGCGGCCGGCGCGGTAGTGGCGTCATCAGCCGTCGGGTGAGCACTGGTTGGAGTGCGCCCGCATTCTTTGACCTGACGGGTGGCAGCATCGGCTTGCAGATCGGCGCCGCATCGACTGACTACGTCCTGCTGTTTATGAATACCGAAGCGGTTGAGAGTTTGTTGGGTGACAAATTTGAAATTGGCGGCGAAGGCAGCGCGGCGGCCGGGCCCGTGGGCCGATCGGCAAGCGCATCAACTGACGTCAAACTCAATGCGCAGATTCTTTCTTACTCCCGCAGCAAGGGCGCATTCGCCGGATTGGAACTCAAGGGCGTAGTCATCAAACCCGACAACGAAGACAACTCGCAGGTCTATGGAATGAGCGCCCGCGACATCCTCACGGGCGCAAACAAGATTTCAATGGAGGCGATGCCCGAAGGCGTGCGCGTGTTTCCAGAGACGTTGTTGCGATATTCGAATCGCAGATAGTGGTACTGGTTCAGTTTGAGTAAGCGGCACGGGCGTCCCGCCCGTGAAAACCACGCGCAAGATGCGCGTGCCACCTCAAACCAGTAGGCAGATAGTTGGTGCTGCGAGTATTCCGAGCTAACAGACTAGAATGGCCACTTGGCTCTCAGGTCGTCGTCTGAACCCTGATAGAAGTTTCTGTCGACGAACTCTCCTCCGGCTTTCACCGGTCCAGGTGGGTTATGAGTGGGAGATTCGCCCGCAGTGTATTGCCATAGCGTGTAGGTACTCCATGTGTTCGAAGGAATTCCTATGGGCGCGCTGCGGTAGCGGGCATACCATAAGGGACAATTTCGCAGGACGACATCGTTGGTGTTTCCTACTTGTTCACGCAGGACTGAGCCGCCATAAAGCACGGGATACCGGCCAAGCTTCTCATTGATTAACTCAACTGAATCCCGAACGTGACCGATCGTCATGGGCGCCCCGTGTTTTCGCGCCTCCCAGTCCCAGGCGATAAGTTCGTCAGGTTGAGGCTGGGCCGTGTCAAGGAAGTGGTCGACTTGGTTTTCCCAATCGGCGTCAGTGGAGAAATGGAATGCTCCCCAAAGCAGGCCCAGCGCTTTTGCGGCGTCTCTTCGGGCCTTATATTTCGGGTCTTTAAAGTCGGTGCCCTGAGTCGCCTTGTGAATGATCGCGACGATGCCTTCGTCCTTTAGTCGTTGGAAGTCAAAAGGGTCCCCGTAATAGCCATCGATCACGTTTGATGTTGTCGGCATTGCTACTCCTATTTGAAAGGTTGGTGACACCCAACCAAGCTATCAACTACTTAGTCCCTTATTTATTGTTAATCCATCGCCGCGACTGCGCGAACGTCCCGTATGTAGCTCCTTTAGTCATGCCAAAAATACTCGAGCGGGCCGTTTTGTCCGAAGCCGTTGATAACATGTCCGTCGTTGAAATTGTGACGCCCGGCCTGGGCGGTTGCCGGGCCCTTGTCGGTGGCTGTACCCGGTCGAACGACAGCCACATGGCCGTGTCCCGCGTCGTTTTTCCACATCACAACAGCAAGTTTGCCCTGATTCGCAGCGTCCTGCGCCTGTTGCGGCGTACAAGAGTGAAAACCAAATTGGGTGACGCCATGGCCTCTCATCCAAACGATCCCGCCGTTGATGTTAATCTCGTGGGCGCCTGGCGCGCGCGGAACCGCTATCTTGCCCGAACTGTCAATCCAGTGCGGAATTTCAGCGCCCATGGCGCGACTGACGTCCCACGCAAAGATATTGCAGTATGTGTTGCCATGGTCGGGCAGGTGACGCGGATTATTTCCCACAGCAAACTGATTGATCAATTGGGAGTAGATTGCGGGATTGCGCTGGCCCGGTGAGTTTGTCAGCGGCGGATCGCTATAATTTAGCCGATCCATCGAAAAGGTTCCCGGCGCTGGATGAATCCCATCATAAGCTGCGGGCTGATCGGGGGCAGGTGTTGGAGGTGGTGCCGGAGCGGTACCGGGGATATTGATCTTTTGCCCAACCTTGATCAAGTTAGGATCAAAGATCTGCTGATTCGCTTGGAGCAGATCATTCAGCGAAACGCCAAACTTATTAGCGATCTTCGAAAGGCTGTCTCCTGGTTGCACTTCGTAAGTGTCGGCAATGGTAGGCATGTTTATTTCCTTTCTGTTTGGCGATTCGCAAATTAATTCTTTGACTTGGTCTCCCGACCAAGAACCGTTGTCCGCCAACGACCCAAAAGCGCACGCGACGGTCTCATCGGCCGACTGCGTTCCGAATTGGAACTGGTCAACGCGCTATTGCTTCGGTGCGCTCTCGGCGAGTAATACGTCAACGTTCATGGCGTCCTCCGTTACATCTGCTTGTCTAGCATCTAACGCGAGAAACCGAATAGAAAGCTCTAATCTAAAAGCTCGTCGATCCTGCCGGTAGCAATCATGCGGATCACTCTGAGGAAAAGATCTCGGCTTAACTTAACGCCTGCATGAATGTGTTGAAATTCTGCTGCCTTTCCGCAAGACCATTCGCCGGGTCTCTTCCGTTTACTCGCGCAGAAACTTTCCGCACCGCTGCGTCGTTCGCACCCTGGTCGCAGACGGCCCAGATATTGTTGGAGTTGAAGAAGAAGCCGGCAGAGGCTAGCGGGTACTTGGTGGCGACCAGATCAGGATTCGCCACGCAGTCCTCGCCAATGTGTTCGGTGAAACTCTGGTAATTGTTCCTGCCGGTGAGTTGAATGTATCCGCGGCCGCGGTATTTGAATCCGTCGCCCGACGCTTCGTCGCCGTTACCCATCCGGTTTGCGTAGACGCGGCTGCCGATCTTTTGCGGATTGCGGGCATAGGCATTCACATCCACGTCCTTGAAATATTTGGGAAAGATTTGCAGCAGCCGTTGCGCGCTATAGTTCAAATTCTCGGCGACAGCCATGAAGTTCATCGATTCCAACGCGCACTGGGCCAGGAAATGGGCGAGACGCAGGTTTGTCGTGATGCCAAACTTTGCCGCCGCCTCGGGAATTTGCGTGAGCACGACATCGGGAACTTTGCCGACAAGAGCCGCCAGATTCAGATCAGGAGCTGTCGCTGGCGCTGCGCCTGCCGCGGTTCCGGATTGCGTATCGCTGGGTGCCTCGCCGCCTGTGCTGACGTCTGAGGCGCCAGTGTTGCTCGTCGCGGCGCCGGTGTTGCTCATCGAGATCCCCGAAGCTGCTTGTAGCGCCGCGATTGTCGCCGGCCCGGCGATGCCGTCGGCCTGCAAACCTTTGCTGTGCTGAAAAGCGATGACGGCAGCAGTTGTCCCCGGACCAAAATGTCCATCAACTCCGTGGGGATCAAAACCGATGTCTTTGAGTTTCTGTTGCAGGTCCTTTACGTCTGGACCCGATGAGCCTTGCTTTAGGACCGGCATGATTTCCCTCTTGTGCGTTTGCGAATCTGACTAGAATGGCCTCAGTTTTGAAAACAGTGTATCCCAATTGATCGTGAAGCCAATGTTTCCTCTAATTTCCTTTTCCTTAATCAACTCTGTTCGGTTAGCAAACGTCACTGATACAGGAAACTTGATTCCTAAAGCCTTGATTGGGATATTCAGCCCAAACTGGCCGACGGCGATGTCGCCCCGCGTGTTCGGCAGGACGGTGCCTGCCGCAGTCGAAGCATCTTCTACCAGGCGCTCGTAACGGCCACTAAACCAAAAATCGAATTGACCTGTGTCGCCCAGTTTGAAAGGAACAGCAAGTTGGCCGGCAAACTGAAAGTCGCGAATGTGACCTGGCTTCGGAACTAAAGCAGTCACGGGCGGCAACTTGTTGAAAAATGTGAGCGAGCCGTTTGCGGTCAGGTCGATTCGCGAGCTGGCACCAGTCGCCGCGATGAAATTTAAATTTGAAAGATCCGGCGCGTTCACGTTACGGGTGTTTGTATATTCCAGGGTAAAAATCTTGCCCTTAGCAATTCGATCCAGCAGTTCGTTCTTCCGTTGCGTATATTCTAAGAACGTTTTCGCGAAATCAGTAACAGCTTGTGCGGTGTCAGCTGAAATCGTATCAACTGGTAATAGGTCCGCCCGTGACCTGAGAATCTCGGCAGTTTGAGTCACACGCTGCTCGGATGAGAGGCCCTGATCAATCGTTTTCAGCGCTGTGTTCGTTTGTATCAACCAGGCTTGGAGCGCTGGATCCTTAAAGGTTGGTTCCTCATTCTCAGTGCCCCAGTCGTTCAGCGCCAGACTTGTCTTCGAAATTTG
>Ga0134126_10002620_pt1 | contig 22636 bp, 15 predicted proteins | sample KB31752_FD_96881 | JGI IMG/M metagenome (GOLD analysis project Ga0134126, IMG submission 96881) | Terrestrial soil microbial communities with excess Nitrogen fertilizer from Kellogg Biological Station, Michigan, USA - KB3-175-2 | ecosystem: Environmental > Terrestrial > Soil > Unclassified ... | reverse complement strand
GGGCCAGTATCGGGACGTAAATGCTTTTATCCAATATCCGTACTATCAGACACGGCTAACCTTCATTCTGCCAGGCTGGCTCATTTTCAACGTTTTTTCGCCACTCACCGCAAGAGTCGTTCATTATTACCTTTATTACGTCCTCATCTCTTTTTCGCTGTTGTACGTCCTTAGATGCAATATGTCGCGCGCTGCCGCGGTGATCGCAGCGATCATGATGGGAACGGATATTTATTTTATTCGCTCGGCAGGGTGGAACTACGTCGATATTGGCGTGCTCTGCTATCTGTCTTTGACGTTCGTTACCCTTACAGTGGCGGCGAGGAGCGATCGGCCCACCTGTTGGGTCACAGCGGCCGCATTCTGCTTTACTTGCGCGATCTTTACCCACATAGCGTCAGGCATATGTCTTATCCCGGTTGTCGGATACGCTTGCTACGCTCTGCACCTCAAGCGCGTCGGCTGGCGGCGTTTCGCCGTGTTCCTCGCCGCCGCGTTGGCCGGCGTGGCTGCATGCCAGATCGTCTTCGGTTTGTTGAATATCTTGATATGGCGGACGGATTTCTTCTTTATTCGCGCACAATTGGGTATTGCGAAAGTCGAGCTGACCGCCTCGACCGGATGGGAGCCCTTGGGACGGCTCTTTGTGCACGACGGTGGATGGCTCGTGATGCACATCGCTGCGTTCGTTGCCAGTATTTGCATGCTCGCGGCGGCGGCACTGCGGTTCGTGAGACTGACACGCTTTCAGATTTATTGCTTCATCTCTGTTGCCACATTTTATTTACTTTGCTGTATGCTCGATTTTTTTCATTTGTCCGACTTATTGGCGCGGACGGGGCTATATATGACCTTTGTTATGTTTTCTACATATCTTGCGGTTGGAGCTCTGTTGCCGGCCAACATTTCGGTCCGGACCATTTTTTTGGCAGCTGTTTTGTTTTTCATCGCGCTAATCGTTCGGCTGCACTACGACGGCGGCGCAGAGCTACCGGGCGCGGGCGTGCTTCCGATTTGGGTATTGGGTTTGCTGACTGGTGCTGCGCTGATCGTCACGGGTTTGGTTCGGAACCAAATTGTCACCGTGGCGGGTCTCTGCTCCATAGCCATCCTAAGTCTTTTTATTTCATGGCGGTTTAATCGTGACGATTCGGTCTATCGAGCCCACGCCGAAATTAAATATTTGGCCGGCAAAAATTTGCCGCGCTTCTTGCTGGATGAAGACGATCCGCTTTATGCGACCGCTTTTAGTAGCCTGATCGCGTCTTTTACAGAACGCGCATGGTTTCTGACAGGGTGGCACTTTCCGGCGCTAAACAAGGCAGCGTGGGCTCATGACAAGGTCTTCATCCTCAGCAGTAAGCTGTCTGACTATTCGGCTGTTCAACGGATTTTGGCGTCCGAAGTCGATGCAATCAAGCCGCTTGCTTATTTGCACATCCAGCGCGCCGGCGCTGACTATTGGATTCACGCGTTTGATGTTGTCAATCACATAGTCCTGCCGGAAGCGCTTGCTGCTTTCCAAAATCGACGTGCCGCCATTCCCGGTTCAGCCTTGCCGTCGATCGTCGGGCTTGCCGTTGGCGACGCGCGGGTCGCGACCGCGGGCGAGACGGCAAAAGGCTACCTGACCTACGGTCCTTATGCGGCGCTCACAGCTGGAACTTATGATATCTTGATACGCTATAGTGCGGCGGGCGGGAACAATTCCTGGGATATCAACCTCAATGATGGTGGCGAAACTTCCCATGTTATGCGTAGCGGAGCGCTGACCGATACGGCGGGTAAAGAACGAGAACTACATTTAGCAATCAAGTTACACAGCAGCGTCGGCGGGTTCGAGGTCCGCACGTTGTATGGGGGTACAGGTGCGTTAAGGGTGAGTGCGGTCGGCATAAAGTTGGTTGATCGACCCTAAAAACGCGTCGTTAAATTGTTTTGACTTTTGATATCAGTGGTCCGGTGCTTTGAGCGTCGCGGCGGTTGGCTTCCAAATTGCTTGAGAGACTCATTGTGAGCCCGCTGGAATTGGCGTCGTTTCGTCATTGGACCGGCTTGGCTGCGTAGTGTCAGGAATTGCAGATTGGGCGTGTGTCTCCTCCCACAGCTGCCTGGCAATTTTGAGCGGTTCGATTTTGAGATTATTGGCGCCGGTGCCTACAGCGTTGTAATTCTGAAACGAATTCACGGTGGTGACGCGAACCGGTTCTCGTCAATTTGAGTTATGCGCCTGGAAGTCGGCTTGAGGGCGCTGGTTCTACAATGCTAGTAATGGATGCCATGCCAATCGCCCCTGAGCCGCCTGTGCTGCGCCAATTGCGTGTTGCTCTTGGAGATCCAGGGCCGGGGTCCGATTATGGTTACTTCGGCAGTCGCATCCGTTGGCGGGACACCGTGCCCGACGACGCCAGGCGATCACCAATGTGGCTGGAGGAAGAATACTTCGAATATCTATTTCTCGCCGAAGCCATCGCGGAAGCAGGATCAACGTTTGTGATGGCCGAACTCGGCGCAGGCTTTGGCCGATGGTCGGTCACAGGCGCAATAGGTGCGGCGCGTATGGGCCGTCAGGTTAAACTCATCGCGGTTGAGGCCGAGCATCGCCATTTTGCGATGATGCTGGAACACTTTGCAGAAAATGGACTAGATCCCGCCGAACATCGCCTCATCAACGCTGCGGTGAACGGAACGCGAGGTGAAGTATTTTTCACGCAAGGCAACTCGGAAAAATGGTGGGGCCAGGCGATCTTGCCATCTGTTGATTGTGGACACGGACAGGGTCCGGAAGTCACGACGGAAAAAATTGACGCCGTAACGCTTGAGGATGTTCTTATCGGCGTTCCGCGCCTAGACCTGATCGATTGCGACATTCAAGGCGCCGAGGGTGACGTTATTGCTTCAAACATGGCGCTGTTGACAGAAAAAGCGCGTCGCGTTTTTGTCGGCACTCATAGCGAGGCGCTCGAGGCGCGACTTCGCGAAGCATTTTCAAAGGCGGAATGGAGTTGCCGTTTCGACTATGCGGGCGCCGGCACGCGTGAGACTACTTTAGGGGCTCTCAAATTCGTTGACGGGGTGCAGTGCTGGATTAATCCGCGTCTGCCGCGCAGCTAATCACTGCATTCGTGCTGACGTCGCGGATGAGCCGTGCCGTGGGTGGCTTTATTTTGCTGCGAGTCGATCGTGAGTGACGTTCTACCGTTGGTGACCTGCGCTGTCTGCTAGTGGCCAATAGCGGAGGTGAGGCTTGGAAGTAGCACCTTTGTTCTACGGGGCAAAGCGAGCCTCATAAAGTCGGTTCGGTGCGAACGAACTGACTGACAACTTTTGGATCGTTAGAAAGGGAAAATGAATATTCCAATAATGAAATTTTGAAAGTTTGCTGCCACACTACGGCTCGCGCAAGCCTTCATCGAACAGCCGCACCACCGGATCGAGCAGGTAGGAAATAATTGAACGTTTGCCGATCACGATTTCTGCCGATGTCGTCATGCCGGGAATAAGGCGGAAGTCTTTCGGCACATTCCGCAAATCTATCGGCCCCAGTGCAATTCGCGCGCGGAAAAACGAAGGGCGGGCATCCGGCTTATCCGCGCCGGCGCCTGCAGCCTTGTCGTTTTGAAACGAATTCTCGGTTATGACGCGAACCGTTCCGGACAAAGTTCCATGCCGCTGGTAGGGGAGGGCATCGAACTTCACCCGTACGGGATCCCCCACCCGCAGGCGGGCGACGTCGGAACTGTCGACGTCGACCTCGGCTTCGACCCTGTTGTCCTGTGGGACCAATGTTACCAGCGGCTCGGCTTCCTTCGCAACCGATCCGATCGAGCGTTGGCCGAGTTCGAGAACGACGCCGTCCGCCGGAGCCCGCAGAATGACCAGCGCGCGCCGGCGCACCGCGGTGGCGAGCTGTTGCGTCGCCGTTGCGATGTCTTGCTGGACAACGGTCGCTCGCTCGCCGGCCTCACGCACCCAGTTGTTGACATAGCGCGCTTTAGTTTCCCGCGCCGCCGCGATTTGCTGGGCCAGTTCTTTTTCCTGATACTTCTTCTCGGCGAGCTGATCGCTGAGGGCCAGCCGGTCCAACTTCGTGGTCAATAAGTTAAGCAGGGAGCCAGCCGCGAGTTTTAAAAGCTCTTGGCGCATCGCCTCGACCTGGGCGACGACCTTCAGCCGTTCTTCAAAACCTTGCTGGGCGGTTTTATTGGTCGCCAAGGCGGCTTCGAGCCGGCGGGTTTCGGCCTCAGAGGCGGAAACGGCAGCCTGATACTCCGCCTTGCGGTGTTTATAAATCGCGGTCTGCAGCGTCAAATATCGAGGATCGAGGGAGGGGTCGACGGTGGCGGGCGGAAATTCCCGCTGGTAGATTTCGGCTTCCAGCCGCTGTTCCTCCGCGCGCATGCTGCTGAGCCGTTCGCGTGTTGCGACTTCTTGCGACTCGGTGAACGTCGGATCGAGGGTCGCGAGCACGGTGCCGGCCTTTACCAATTGTCCAACGCTGACATCGATCGTTCGAATGATGCCGGTCTCAAGCGGTTGCACCACGATCAGCGGATCGATCGTGATCAGCCTACCGCGGGCAGTGACCACGCGGTCCACCATCGAAAAAGTCGCCCACAAGGTAGCGCTGATAAGAAGTGCCGCAACGACATAAACAACGCTGCGCGCTGCGCGCGGAAACGGCCGCTCCTCGATCACCGCGGAATCTGGTAGAAATGGTACGGCCGCCGGATCGACGCGCTTGGCGACACCGGTCTTGGGTTTGGGCTTGGACTTGGGTCGAATGGCGAGCAGAGGTGCGGTCATCGGAACGATCGGCTTTGCTTGTCCCACAATAATTTATAAATGGCGCAGCTTCCCAATAAGCTTTCGTGCCGTCCGCTGCCCACGATCTCACCCTTATCGAAGACGAGAATATTGTCGCAATTGCGCAGCGCGGCGAGGCGGTGCGACACGATAATTGTGGTCTTGCCCTCGATGATCCGCGACATGCTGTCCTGTACGATCATCTCGCTCTCGGGATCCAATGCGCTCGTCGCCTCGTCCAGCAGAAGGATCGTCGGTCGGCGCACCAGCGCGCGGGCAATCGCCAGCCGCTGGCGTTGGCCGCTCGACAGGTTTGAGCCCCCTTCCTCAAGAGGGGTTTCGTAGCCCTGCGGCAGTCGCTCGACAAACTCCTCGGCGCCGGCTTGGCGAGCCGCCCAGGCCACCTCTTCGAAGCTAGCGTTCGATTTACCCGCGGCGATGTTCTCACGCACGGTGCCGCGGAATAAAAAGCTTTCGGGCAGGACGACCGACATATGGCCGCGTAGATAAACCTTGTCGAGTTCGCGAATGTCGAAGTCGTCGATGCGGATCAGGCCGCGCTGGATCGGATAGAGCCCCTGCAACAGCCGCATAACCGTGCTCTTGCCCGAACCGCTGCGTCCGACAATCCCGATGACCTGCCCAGGCTCAGCCGCAAAGCTGACCCGGTCCACTGCAGGAACAGGCGAGGTGCCGTAGTTGAAACTGACGTCCTCGAAATTGATCTTCCCGCGGATCGCCGGCCGCAAACCCCGCGTCATGCCGGGCTCCGACTGCGCATTCATGATATTGCCGAGCATTCGGACAGAGAGAGCGACTTCCTGGAATTCGTTGATCAATGCGGTAATCTGCACCAGTGGTCCGGTCACTCGCCCCGCCAGAATCTGGAATGCCACGAGGGCCCCGACGGTGAGCGTGCCGTCAAAAATGGAGTTCACCCCCACCCAGATTACGGCGACCGTCATAGCCTTTTCGATCGACGATGAAGCCGTGCGTGCAAAAGCGGAGATCCGGCCAACCTCGATTCGCCGTTCGATCGAAAGAGCCGAGCTGCGATCCCAGAGGCGGGCCTGCATCGGCTCGAGCCCGAGCGCCTTGACGGTATTGATGCCATGGATTGCTTCGATCAAAAGCGCCTGACGCTCGCCCTCGGCCCGATAGAGCTCTGTTAATCGCCTGCGAAAGGTTGCCGCCAAAATACCGATAATACCGGCGATCAAGGTCGCGCAGAACAAAACCACCAGCGTCAGCCGCAAGCTGTAGAAGACCATGATCGGCAGAAAGACGAACAAGGCCGTTGCGTCTAACACCGTAAGCAGCAACCGGCCCGAAAGGAACTCCCGGATACGCTGATCCTGTTGCATATGCTTCGATATGACGCCCGCCAGATTCCGTTCGAAAAAATCCACCGGCAGCGAAATCATCTTGCGGAAGATCGTGATCGCGAGGCGGATATCGATTTTGCTTGTGGCATAGAGCAATATGAGGCTCCGCACGTAGCCGAGCGCGGCCTCAAATGCTATGGCAAGACAGACGCCGATGGTAAGAACCACCATCGTGGCCTCGACGCGATGTACGACCACGCGGTCGATCGTGAGCTGAAAGAAGATCGGCGTGGCGAGCGCTAGCACATGCAATGTCAACGCCGCGACGACCACGTCGCTGAGGGCGCGACGTTGACGCATGAACTCCGGCACAAACCATCTGAGACCGAACGGCTGGCGGGCGTCGGAAAGCGCATATTTTCGCTTTATAAGGATGATCTGACCGTTCCAGTTTCCTTCAAGCGTGGCGCGGTCCCAAAACTGAAACCCCTGTTGCGGCGCCTGCACATCGCGAACTACGGCTTCAGTCTTGCCGTCGGCCTCTTTGATCCCGGAAAGAACGACGGCCTCGCCCGTCTGCAGGATCAAGATCGCCGGCAGGGCGCGTCCGAGCCGGTTGAGACGGCTCCAGGAAAGTTTGACGAGCTTAGCGCTCAATCCAATTTTGTGGGCGACCTGGATCAGCGCGGCCGGCGTCATCCGCCCGTGGGGATCCGGGCTCGCAACCTGCAGCAGATATGGCTCGGTTAAGTCCAGGCCGTAAAAGCGGGCAATTGCTGCCAAACTGGCCAGACCCGAAAGTTTAGGTTGAGGTGGTGAAATATTCATCGGAAGTCGCGCGCGTCTCCGCGGTCAGATTCGGCCTGCCCTCGCTTCGAGTGACAAGCATCGTCGTTGCTTGCTTAGCCTCGTGAGGCTCGTTGCAAGCGGTTACCTGAATACTTCAGATTTTTACTATCGCTATGCCGCTATCCTACACCAAATTGAAGTCTCGTTTCGGTCTCAGTTCCCAGACGATTACCGCACAGCAGACAAATCCGGTCGACCAACGCGGTTCTGGACGTATTCTTTAACAGACGCGGCAGTATTGTGCGCCGGTTCAACATGCGGTGTGCTCCTTGAGGAATCTGCCAGTCCCAAATTTTCGAGCAAATCCGTAGTCCTTGACTAGGTTGTAGCCCCCAATATCCCGGGTATCCGTTGCGCAGGTGTCGAGGCGTCGCCCAAAAATAATGTTGGCTGAGGCGCAACGAGATTGCCCATGACCGGCGATGAATTCGGCACGCCACTGTTGAATTGCACTTCCGATTCGGACGTTATTGATGTGTTCGACTGTGCGATGATCGCGGAGCCATTCATAAACCAGATGTTGGGTGTTCCGTCAGTATTCTGCCAAAGAATGTCGGAGTGACGATCGCCGTTGAAATCGCCGGTGCTAATGACGTGCCACGACGTTCCGGGGTTCGGCAGTGCAACCCAGCCCACGATCGAACTGCCGTTCATTTCCCAGATGCTGGGCGAGCCATCGTTGTTCTGCCACAGGATGTCGGCCTTGCCATCACCGTTGAAATCGCCACTTCCGATCGCATGCCAAGTCGGTCCCGGGTCGGGAAGCACGTCCCACCCGGTGACTGAACCGCCGTTCATCTCCCAGATGCTCGTCGAGCCGTCGTTGTTCTGCCACAGGATGTCGGACTTGCCGTCCCCGTTGAAATCGCCGGTTCCAATCGCATGCCAAGTCGGTCCGGGGTCCGGCAGCACGTCCCATCCAGTGACCGAACCGCCATTCATCTCCCAAATGCTCGTCGACCCATCGTTGTTCTGCCAGAGAATGTCGGAATGACGATCCCCGTTGAAATCGCCGGCGCCGATGACGTGCCATGACGTTCCGGGGTTCGGCAGTGCAACCCAGCCGACGATCGAGCTACCGTTCATTTCCCAAATGCTGGGCGAGCCGTCGTTGTTCTGCCACAGAATGTCGGAATGACCATCGCCGTTGAAATCGCCGGCGCCGATAACGTGCCATGACGTTCCGGGATTGGGCAGTGCAACCCAGCCGACGATCGAGCTACCGTTCATTTCCCAGATGCTGGGCGAGCCGTCGTTATTCTGCCAGAGAATGTCGGAATGACCATCATCATTGAAATCGCCGGCATCGATGACGTGCCATGACGTTCCGGGATTGGGTAGCGCCGTAGTGGGCGACTCGTTATAACCGAGGACATTCATTAGGCGAAGATCGTTTTGCGAGACTTGGTTGACGACGCCGGAATTGCTAAAGGCAAGAAATGAATCGTTGCCGACGCTGGCAGCCCAATCGCCGAAGTCGCCGTTCGGATTGATATTGAAATTGTCAAGATTGGTTGTGCCATTGTTGACTGAGAAATAACCCGGCGTCGTACCTGAGAAGGTCCGCGTGCCCGGCGATGAATAATGAAAGAGGTCCAAAGGCGTGTAGGCGTTTGACCCGACGCCAGCGGTGCCGACGAACAGTTCGCGTCCCATCACCTCCGTCACTTCGTGCAAAAAGGTGCCGTAGAAATCGTAGGTGCCACGCGACACACCGTTGCTGTCGTCGTAGTCGAATGCCACGGAACTGCTGAAACCGACAAAACCGTCGGGCCCCGAACTAGGCGACATCAATCCGACGGCCTTGGCCTCGGCGGTCGCCATCCAGTAGTGACCGCCGTTGGTGGGATCGGATGCCGGCAAAGTGTTGACAGCGGAGATTTGATCCGCGGACGTCGCATTTTGCGTCAACGCGTTGTGTATCTGGGTGTATGTATAATTATTGAAAAAAGTCTCGCTTTCGCCTAACGCGCCGCTGTCCAGCGGCTGACCGTTCACTTCTCCGTAGCCAACATCAACGTTAATGGTGATGGGGTTGGTGAAGATGTTATCGAGAAATTGAATCGCGGCGGTTATCACTGTCCTAAATGCCGCCGGTGCGCTATTGACGCTGCTATCGTAGCTAATATTGATGATCATTTCACCGGTCCTGTTCACTCTTTTAAGGCATTACCAGCCAGTCGCGCACTTCAAAGCATATAATCTCTGGCGCCCTCAGACATCGCGACCGCGAACGATTGGTCGTGAGTCCAGGTAAGCAAAGCATTAATGCAAAAGGACAATTACGAATTTAATCCCACACGAATCAGCGCCTTGAGCAACTAAGTCTTCTTGCCACAAAGGGGGACCATGTAAAATCAAGGTCGGCGGGAGAAATTGCGTTTTCTACGCACTTACCGAGGCGCAGAGCCTAACTGGCGCTTCATAGCGCCCACGTAGCGGCAAAATTAGGGCCGTTTGTCACGGCAATGAACAGTCAAATGTTTTTGTGTGCCGTGGATCAGCGCTGCTTGCCAGGCTGCTGGATACCAACAATCGGGGCGCTCAGGTGAATCTTGATTTCGACCGCGTCGGGGGATGTAGTAGCGTAATCGTACGAAGTCGCGTGAAGACCGAAAAGTACCATCAGGCCATAGTTAACTTGCTACTCTTCCCGCCGGACAGCTACAATTTGACATGATCGATTTGCTCAGGCCGTTAAGAGCCGCGGCCAAGCGGTTTCCACCAATAGCGGCTGTGGCCCGACAGGTCACTTTTCTACGGCAGCGGGCGGCACATCTAAAATTTATACGATCTTATAGATCCCGCGACGGCCGGTCGGAAGTAGATCGCTTTGTTGAGAATCCGTTGCTAATTGGCTATTTCGAAGCTGGATTTGGGCTAGGGGAACAGGCCAGGGGTTTGGCGTCCGCACTTGAAGCTGCCAGCGTTCCTTTTGCGGTTTATCCATACCATAGTTTTCTCACCGGGCGCCTACTCCGCGAAACGCCGTGGGCAAGTCGCTACGACGTCGACAACATCCATGCGATCAACGTCTTTTGCATGGCCGTCGATCAGACTCCGAATGCGCTGAAGATCATCGGTCGGCGGCACTTCGAGAACAGTTACAATATTATTTATACGGCATGGGAGCTGTCGCGTGCACCAGAAGCTTGGCGTGCCGACCTCGAATTTTTCGATGAACTTTGGGCGCTGAGTAGTTTCGCCACGCATTCTTTTCAGCCGATTTTTTCTAAACCGGCCCATACGATACCGCTATGTATTAATGTGCCGGCGGCTATCACAGGAAATCGAAAACAATTTCGTCTCAACGCGGGGAAATTCTATTTTTTATTCTTCTTCGATTACAATTCTTATCCAGAGCGAAAGAATCCGCTGGCAGTCGTTAAAGCGTTTGAAACTGCTTTTCGCGATCAAACAGACGACGTCGGCCTGATACTGAAAACCACGGGCGCCCCTCACGAATATCCGGACGTCGAATTCCAACTCAAATCAGCGGCTAAGCGCGATTCGCGCATTACTTTGTTACACGGCGATTGGCCGCGGGCCGACGTGCTCTCGCTCCTGGCCAGCGTCAATTGCTTTGTATCGCTGCATCGATCGGAAGGTTTTGGCCTGGGCATGGCCGAGGCGATGGCCCTCGGCAAACCGGTCATAGCCACGAATTTTTCAAGCAATGTGCAATTTTTAAACGAGGATACCGGCTACCCGGTGCCCTATCGCATTCGCGCGGTGGAGGATCAGGAATACCCGCACGCCGCCGGAAACGTCTGGGCTGAGCCAGAGGTTTCTGCCGCCGTAGAGTTCATGCGTCATGTTGTGCGAAATCCGGACGAGGCGCGCAAGAAGGCGCTACAAGGGCAAGTCTTTGTCCGGCAGCACTTCAATCCAAAGACCATAGGTAACATCGTGACGGAACGGCTGCGGACCTTAGGTAACGGCAGTCGCCTTGGGTAAGCTAGATGCGGCTTGCGGCACGGGTATTGATGTTATGGCTTCGCGTAATTTACTATTTTTCGATATTTCGGGTTAGTGAAGCTTGATCCGAGGTATCCTTCGCAAATTGACATACTGTACGCAAGAATTCAAAGCTAAGACGCGATACTTTCGCTCTTTAAAACAGCAGCTGACTATCGCTAGAGCGACTTGGATCGTCCGTTATGATTCAAAGCAATGCGTATGGTTCAAGCGAATTTTCTGCCGAGGATTATTTTAGCCGCGCGCAGGCTCTCCGAAACTGCTTCGCTCACCCGAGATGATTCGAACGTATCACCTTTGATGAAGCGCAAGTCATCAGTTAATTTTGGTTGCAGGACAACCCAAGGCCGTGTCGCGGCCGCCAAGTGCCAATATCACCTTCGTTTCGGAATCTCACATCGATGACGCGATTATGATTCATCCCCGAAGTAGACATTCGCCGAATTGCTGCAAAGAGATAAGTCAACACGCCGACGTCAGCGCAGGCGGCCCCACGCCAAAAGCAAGGCCGCCTGCGCCTCCTGCTCCGATCGAGCTGATACCGCCTATCGCAGCGGTGTGACGTCGGTGAAGTTTCCGTTGCTGCCATTGGCGCTCATCTGGTTGTTGCCGAATGAGATGAGGGATGATCCCGTAGTGGGCGATAGCCCCGTGCCATTGCCGCCGATCGTCGATGCGCCCACGTTGACAACCGAGCCCGCCGCGTTGCTCCCGATGCCGGCGACCAAATTGGCGACGATGCTCGACTCCTCGACCGTGAAAAAGACCTGGCTTGCGCCCGTAATTACGCCAAAATTTGCGTTTCCCCCAACGATGCTGTCGCGCATCGTCCCCGCGACAACGCCAGTACCATTCAGATGGAGTCCATTATGCGAATTTCCCGTTACCTCAACCCGGTTCAGCGTCACTGAGGCGATTTGGTTGTTGGTGGGCTGAACTTGGATTCCGTCGAAGTTATTGAACACCCGCGAATCTGACACCTGCAGCAGACCACGGTCCGCGGTCGGCTGAAAGAAAATACCGGAGCCACTAGTGCCCCCACTAGTAAACCCTTGAATCGTACAATCCTCGACAACCAGCGTGCCGCTGGCAAATGCTATGGTGCCGATTCCGGCCAGGGCCGAGTTATTGCCGTTCAGGCTGAGATGACGAAGGACGATAGTGGCCGCGGAGCTGGTATTGATCGTGATCGCGACGGTAGTTGATCCAGTTACCGACACCGTGCCGATATTGCCGGTGCCGCAATCGATAGTGATCGACGCTGTAATGGTGACCGCGCCATAATTGCCGCTGGTGAGGCAGTTGATTTGGGAGACGCTGCCCTTGTTGATTGCGCCCTGGAATGTCAGGCACGGTGAGCTTTGGCTGCAGGCGTTGGCGTCGTTGCCGGTGGCGGCGACCCACAACACGCTCTGCGCCCGTGCCGGGCTGGCCGCAAACAACAACACCATCGAGCAAAGTGAGACGCACAGCAGGATGAGTTTTCTCATGACGGGCTCCTTATTCGATTTGAGGAATGGGATTTAGACGGCACGACAGACGTGCGCGGATAGGTAACGGCGGCTGATTATTGCCACGAACGCCCCCTGAGTTTGCACCGCAAACCATCCCTCACGGTGCGGTTTAATCAAAGCACGGTGGGCCGGCCACGGGCTAGAGCCAACGGCCGATTTGGGTCATTCGCTTCAGCTTTATTTTTGGCGTCCGCTTCTCGTTAGTAGACATCGCGGCGCGTCAATCCAAGGTCCGCTTTATCTCCAAAGCTCAATCGGAATGTCGGATAAGGGCCAACCCCCGACATTAGCGAAGGCTGCCTCGCGCCAAAAATTCGAAAAGGCCGTATTGCTTCAGCGCAAGGCGCGCGCGCCGGAGGCCGAGGAGCTTTACCGGGCGGTACTCGCGCACGATGCCGATCATTCCGGCGCGATTTATAACTTGAGCGTGCTTTGCCTCCAACGCGGCGAATTCGAGGAAGCGTCGCGCCTGCTCCGCCGCCTCGTCGACCTGGATCCGAGCGTTTCCGAAGCCCATAACAATCTCGGTATCGCACTCAACGGCTTGAAGCGTCCGGCTGATGCGGTGAAGCATTTCGAAAAGGCGATCGAGCTCGCGCCGCGGCATCCCGGAACCCACTACAACCTGGGCTAGGCCCCGCAAGCTCTCGGCCGTTTCACGCAGGCGCGCGAGCGCTTCGAGCGCGCGATCACCCTGCGGTCCGACTATGCCGACGCGCACAACAGTCTTGGCGTGTTGCTCGCGCCGAACGATGCCGAAGAGGCACTCGCGTGTTCCAGCGCGCCCTCAAAGCACAACCGAACTACGCGGATCGCATAACAACATAGGCAACGCCCTGCAGATGCTCGGCAGCCACGAGGAGGCAAGGGCGAGCTACATGCAGGCGCTCGCCATCAAGTCGGATCATACCGACGCACACAATAATCTCGGCATGGCGCTGCGCGATCTCAACCGCCATGAGGAAGCCATTGGCTGCTTCGAGATCACGCAGGCGATCAAACCTGATCACGTGGATGCCCATCTCAATGAGGGTCTGGTGCGGCTGGCGCTAGGAGACTACGCGAGCGGTTGGACAAAATATGCATGGCGACACCTCACGCCGAGCTTCAGTCAAGGCAAGAAAAGACCGCTGTAGCCACTGTGGCTCGGCCAGGGGGATATTTCAGGAAGTGCCATTCTGCTGCACGGCGAGCAGGGCCTCGGGGACACGATACAATTCTCGCGTTATGTGTCGCAGGTGGCGAAGCTGGGCGGCAATGTTATTCTCGCAGTTCAGCGTCCGCTCGCCGCCCTGATGGCTGGGCTCGAGGGCGCATCGGTTGTTCGCGGCCAAGGGGATTCAATCCCGCCATTCAATTGTTACTGTCCGCTGCCGAGCTTGCCGCTGGCATTTCGAACGATCGTCGAGACCATCCCGGCCGACGTGCCCTACCTTTCGGCGCCGCCCTGCCGGATCGCCAAATGGCAGCCTGTTTTGCAGGCTCTTGGCCGGCCTCTGATCGGCATGATGTGGGCCCAGTCGCCGGTCAATCGCCGCCGTTCGATTCCGCTGCGCTTTTTGCTTTCGCTGTTCGAGTTGCGCGGCTTTCAGTTCGTGGCGCTGCAAAAGGAAGTGCCGGACGGCGACGCGCCGTTGCTGCCTGAGACGGGGATGATGACATTCCTCGGCCTTATCAGCACTGTGTGGGAATGCTCGTCCGCTTCACTAGGGTCGCAAGCGGTGCCGCACTCCACGCACTGGTAATTTTCGCGACAGAGTACGTCCGTTCGAGTTTGGCCCAGTCGGAAGGTTGGTCCGGCCCGTCTGACTACTGCTCAATTGAAGATGTAGTAGTTCAGCCCGGCTCGCACGATGCTGTCCTTGATGCGTCCATTGACCGTAATTCCGGCAGCATTCGCTATCTCGATGTTACCGCTATCTATGTAAAGGTATTCAGCCTTTGCTGCCCAATGCGGTGCGAACGCCCATTCAATGCCGCCGCCTGCGGTCCAACCAATATGTGATTTCTCAGTGCTGGCGGTCAGGCCAAGCGCGGAGGCACTGACCTTGCCATCAACAATCGCCAAGCCGCCCGTGCCATAGAACAATAAATTGTCGACCGCGTATCCAAGCCGACCACGTACTGTGGCGAACCACGGCATACTTTCGCTGAGAGTAACGGGAGTGCCGAGGACGTTAAAGATATCGCTGTGATCTTGGGACGACGCCTGAAAATCGCCTTCGACACCGTACACGAACTGCTGATATTGGATTTGAGCGCCGACTTGGCCGCCGCCAATAAAACCACTTGCGTTGACAGAGCCGAGATCGGCTGTGAACGGCCCAGATGTAGCATTTGCACTGAACGTGCCGAATGCGCCGCCCGCGTTCACACCGACGTAGATGCCGGTCCATACGTGTGCCCGAGAGTACAAGGATGGCATTCCGGGCAGGACGCCCGACGATGGATAGATCGTCAAATCGGCTGCGGAAGCCGCAGTGATCATTAGTGCTGAGGTTGCAAGAAGAGCGAAAGCAAATTTACGCATACCATTTCCCTCGGAACAAAACAACAACGTTGTGTTTATAGGTTAGAAAGTGTTGTCCGGCAACCAATACTTGTCCACAAGGAGCTGAGGATTAAATTAGCGTTTAACCTTCGTTATGTCTATTCGCTGCGTTACCTTCGATTGCGACCTAAATTGCGCTGCTATTGCGAATAGGTCTCAACAAAAATCCCTCATTTTTGTCCCACCGTGAGCGCAGAATTTAATCGGACATCCCCAACATGCCCTTCATTGTTCCCTGTCGACTGCAGAGGAATGTCATTTAGATTTTGCGCGTCTATCACGGAGCGCGTCACGAGAACGGCGGGGCCGCCTGCACAAGCGTCAGCGCATCGGCGTACATTCTGCGAACTGGTAGCACCATCGTCATTGGGCGCGGCCGCTGCCATCGGCCGAGGGGGTCGTGTCGACTTATTGTATCACTGGCATCCATATCTTATATAGGGCGATCCACGCCCACGATGGGGGCACTACCAGCATCACCAAAGGCTGACCCATGTCGGCGCCCCTATGATTTAGGGCAAGGCGACTAACTTACACCTTTCAACCGGGCCATGAGATCTTCCGGATCGTATTTTAAGCGGCTGACTGATCGCTGCCATCGCGCACGGTCGAGCCCCGAGCTCTGAGATTCTGGATGAGATCTAAAACAGCGCTGCCGCCCTCACAAAGTAAGTCGCGCCTTTCGCAACTTGACGCAATTGCCAAGCCGATTGAGTTCAGTCGTTCGCTATTAAGACAATACACGGCGAGCGCCGCGCGAGTTTGTGGCGCCACTGTCTTGACCAGCACAGCCAATCCTTCGGGGCTCGCTCGATATAGTCGACCGAGGACGCTATCGGAAACAGGGGAGGGCCATTTGACCTTGCGGCTTGCCATTGTAACTCTCCGGCCTTTGTGATGCAGCCTTATCCCCTACGAATCGTTAATTTTTTGAGATGCTCAGCTGGCGGCGGTCTAACGCCGTTGAATAAAGGTATTCCGGTAGCGGTTGATCTCGGAGAAAATGCGGTCATTGATGAACTTCGCGCCAAACAGCTTGGTCGTCTGACTCTAAGCTAACTCTCTTCCGCGGTCGTACGAAGCCAAGCGGTATAGTACCCAAACCGACCTGCCGCGCATGTTAGTGCCACAAGCCACCATACTGCGAGCGCGCCGCCTATGAGCAGCAGTTAGGTAAGGCCAAGGATGTTCCAATGTTCAGTGGCCGGCTACGTCCAGACATACAAAGTCGCGATGGCCATATCCGGAAGTGCCGCGCGTATTGGAGTGCATCGAGCAGAGTCGAGCAACGGTTTCTCTAAGATCAACCCGGCGAGAGCTGCCGTCGCCGGCACCCCGATGACGAGCACGAATGCGAGCGCGCCCTGAGCATGAAAATTCACCGGGCTCCGTCAAGTACGGACAATGCGATCCCTGCCGCGCCGAATCCGAAAGCCGCTGACGTGCGTGGCCGTCGCCTCGTCTGAGTTGTGGCTTGGCCAGTCATGGCGGGCCTGCCTCGCGACGCTTCTTTCTTAAATTCGCGGGGGCCGCAGTTGCTAGTCTGGCGGTTCCCGCTAACAGTTTCGCGAAAAAGGCTCCGCCTAACCGAAAACGTTCTGTCACTGGATGACGCGCTCAGACGCTTGTTGAAGGGCAACGGCCGTTAAGTCAACGGCGTTACACGACGCCACGATCTCAGGCATGAGCGCGAAGCGCTAACGAAGGATCAGAATCCTTACGCCGGTGTTCTAAGCTGCGCTGATTCCAGAATTGCGCCCGAATATGCTTTCGACAGCGGTCGCGGGGACCTGTTCGTGTGTCGGGTAGCTGGAAATTTCTTGAACGATGATGTCGTCGCGAGTTTCGAATACGCCGTCCAGGTTCTCAACACATCGCTCTTAATGGTTCTCGGCCCCTTGCGGCGCCGTCGATGCAGCCATCAAATCGATCAAGAACAATACGACGCTGCCGGGGCATCTTCAGTCCCTCGTGACCGCCGTCGCCCCTGTGTTCAAGGCGGCCGGCAATCAACCGGGAAATGAGCTCGACAATACGATCAAAGCGCCAGCGGCGGATTCGAACCGGTCAATCGCCCGCCGGCTTCCGACATATGAAAAACCTGCCGGCGACTTTGTTTGGTAAAAGAATTCATTTCAATACCATCTATGGTTTATTCGTCTGCTTTAAGAAAATGTCTATCTTTGTCGCCTATTTTTGCGCGTGGCTCGAGCGGAGGTTCCGATGCAGGAACGTCGTAAACACGTTCGCACGCGTGTGCTAAAAGACGCAAAGTTTCTCCTTGGTAACTCATCGGTGATTGACTGTGTTGTGTGCGATTTGACCAATTCCGGCGCGGGTGTTGAGGTTCCGAATACAATCAGCCTGCCTGACGTGTTTGATTTGACATTTGATGGTGGCCGATCGGTTCGACACGGCCGAAGTGCGTGGCGGAAGCTGAATAAAACTGGCGTGGAATTTATTTGACGCGTCGCGGAAATTAGTTCGACGTCTGCCCAAATCCTTGAGAGTGTCGCACTAGCCCAACACTGCTCGTCTGCACTTAGTTCCGACGCGATGCCGCATTGCGGAGGTGGACGGCGCTCAGTGGCCGAACCTTACCGCCGTCATGGGATCGCGCATATCTCCGCCATTCACGCTAACCATATTTTCGTTTGGGGTCGAAACCGACCTTAATAGCGATCGTGAAGGTGCCATAGGTATGCCGCCTGATCATAGGCATCTTGATCCTTGAGTCCCATCCCCGCCGGGTCAACAGGTGATTACGGCACTCGAAAATCATAAATCGCTTTTAGATGGACCAAGCTTACCGCGCATAGTGCTCAGACGGCGACGACTTTTTAATTCCCCGAGTGCTTGGTTGCACATCCCGAGATGTTCACGAAGGATGCGTCGCCTCTCCGCGCTCAAGTCTTTCGTGGCCAATTTCTCCCAATCCAGCCGAATGGATTCTCGGACGTTGTCAATTGCCCATGTAATCCTTTCGTCATCGCCCATGATCTTGCCTTCGATCAAGAGTCCCGCAAATGGACGATACTATGCCTGGCGGTAACGGTAAACCGCGTTGATGGAGTCAAAAATCTGGCTAATCGACCCGAATCTGCGCTTTGTTTACTCGTGATTCCATAATGGGCAAGGCCAGAAACAAGGGCGGCACGCGATCCAAGAACATCGCGATTTTAGACAAGCGAAATTGAGTTCGACACACAGTGTGCGCTATGGATTCGAGATTAATTTCTCAACAGTGAGCAGGATTTTGGCAAGCTAGTCATGCATGGCCACACGCCCGTTGAGGAGCCGGACTTCCGGTCCAATCGAATCAATATCGATACGGGAGCATTTGCCACTGGTCGATTGACCTGCGTTGCACTGGAAGCAGAAAAGTGCCGGACAATCAGCACTTGATGCGATCTATCTGGGCGCCCAGATGAGCGACTGCAAACGTGCAGCCCTAATGTTTATGGTCTCCTGCGCGCCGACGAAATCTCTGGCGAAAAGGATATGGCGAAAGCCATCCAAAAAGTAAACCGGTGGTTGTGCGCTGAATTGTTGACGTTGCAGATCGAGAACATGTTCGGCAGTTCAAAGACTCCGCTGGGTCGAGCAAAATTTTTCTTGGTACAATTATCGTGATCCAGTCCCGGTCTACCCGCGCCCAAATCGCGATTGGTATGGCGAGCTTTTCTAAGATTTAGCAGATATACCGCGCGGCCCGCTTTGGTGAGGCATAGACTTCTCCCACGTCTTAGGACGTTTCGCAGTTCAGTTGTAGCTGAGTACCGCATCTACCCGATTGCTTCCGTCACCGACTATGATAATTGCGCCATCTTGATCGATTGAGAATCGTGCGCCACGCAGCTTTGGCAGTTGTTCGATTAGTAATTCTGGGATAGGCGCCATCGCCGAGTCCTTAATGTCGTCACCTAAATGAAATTTCTGTAGAGCTCCAGGCTTTGGAGGAAGAACTCTGATAAACCGACGGATAAGTTTTGCATCCGCGTCGGAAAAACTAAGTGCTAGATGCGCCGTTTTGGCTTTTTTGGCCGGGGGCGTCTCGTTGACGGCGGGCTGCTGCGCGAGTTTTTCAACCCGATTGAGCTGCGCTCTGGTCGTCGCGAATTCCAGTTCTGACTGGGCTATTTTGGTTTTTAGTTTTTCAACTTGCTGGAAGAGTATCAATATCAAAATGCCGCAAATCCCAACCAAACCGAAACATGCTGAAATAACAAGAGGCTGAAACGCGTGATCGCGATCAGGGTTCAGTTTCTTACGCATTGTAAGCGCCGCCGATGGGACGACATTCGATTTGTACTTGCCCTGCTGCGACCCATCACGAATCGCGACAGCAACTAATTTTCGAATCGACAGTGCGACCGCTAAGCCACGAGCCCAGAATGATGCGTTCACCGTTGCCAATTTTTGCGCGTTTGTTTTAACAAAGTTGTTAATATTGCGTCGATTGAACCCCGCATCCTTGGTACGATCGCCTCCAAGGCGAAAGCGATCGGCGACGCCACCATCGCGTTCAAGCTTGATAAGCTTCGGTTTTGGTTTTCGCGTTTGATCCATGAGCGGCTGAACTCTCGGAGCATTTTGTATTGTTGACGAGAATACTGCCTTTGCATCGGTGGTGTAGCGACGGGGTCGTTGAGCTCATGCATATGGCATTGAAGCGTATGAATCCTGCCCTTCAACTCCGTAGTTGAGATTACAGCCTATGAGTCGACCGTCTACCGATCTCTTCAATATAAAACAATCAAATGGATAGGACCATCATTTTCGGGCCTATTGGCAATAACTTATTAGAAGAAGTCCGCTCAACCAACACGCCATGGCTGAGCAGATGAATTATGGTTTACGACTCTGATGCCCGTTTTGCCGCTGAGCGGTAAAGTCTTCGCGCGGACATGTCTGCGTCGGGTGCGTCCGATACGTCCGGGAATCGCCCATTTTAAGGGCGGGCGGCGGTACGAGGCGCCTTCCGATGAATCGCATCGATCGTCAGCCGCGGGGATTGCTAGCCTTGTCAGCCTGCGCCGCGAAAATTTTGTTGAATGCACCAAGACGGTCGCAGCGCAAAAGTCGATTGTAGATTGTCCTGTACAGACTTAATCGCGCCGGCGCAGCCTGTCCCTGAAGACAGTTAGCAATGATTAGATTTCAGTTAATTGTAACCTTAAACGTTATACGCGATTGGATGTCAGTCATAAACAATGATGGTTTACACGCTCTTGAGGACGGACTCAAAACGGACGGGCGTTTCACTGATTCGATACTTTCTCTGAATCATATTGTCGTAGCACCGACGAATGCTGGCCATCAATTCGGCTCGATCATAATTCGACCGGCGGTGGTGAACCAAATAGGATCGATCGACATCATGCGTCTAGGCCGAAACCCCAGCCCCAACTTCAATCGTACTCGCCTGGTGGTGCTTACGGCCGACGCCGAGTTCGAACGTTCCGTGCGTACCACCTTTGGCACCACGAGCGCTATCGATCTCGCCATGGTGCCGGGCCGCATCGACGAGCAAGGCGACACGCTCGATACAGAGGGCGCAACGGTTGCGGTAGTCGATCTCGACGCCGGGAACGTCGAGGAGATGCAAGCGTTGTCGCGCTTGACGACGCGTCTCAAGGGCCGGCCGCCGGTTCTCGCGGTAACGCAGAACTTCGATGAGACCGTCGCCCGCACTCTGTTGCAAATGCGGATCGCCGATTTCCTGGTCAAGCCGGTCGCGCCGATCGATCTGGTGCGCGCCTGCGCGCGCGCCGCGCAAGGGCCTACCGCCGGCAACAAGCTGACATCTACCGAGGCGCAAATCTACACGTTTCTTCCCGCGGTCGGCGGTGCCGGCGTGACCACGCTGGCGATCCAGACCGCGATGATCATGCTCAACAGCGGCGGCCAGCGGGCAAAACCTTCTACCTGTTTGCTCGACCTCAATTTCCAACATGGCACGGTCGCCGACTATCTCGATATCGAACCGCGTCTGAACCTGGCGGAAATCGAGCCGCGGCCGGATCGTCTCGACCGACAACTGCTCGAGGTCATGCTGTCATATCATGCTACCGGCCTCGCCGTGGTCGCCGCGCCGAACCAGCCGGCGGAAATGCGCTCGTTCGATCCAGATGTGGTGACGCGTCTGCTCGATCTGGTCTCCACCAATTTCGACTATGTCGTGTTCGACATGCCGCGCACCTGGTTCTCCTGGACCGATGATGTGCTGCTTGGCTCGAACCATTTGTACATCGTCAGCGAAACCACGGTGCCCAGTCTGCGCCATGCCAAGCAGTTGGTGACGGCGATCAAGGAACGGTTGGGCGAGGGCCCCCATCCGCAGGTCATCGTCAACCGCTTCGAGCAGCGCATGTTCTCCTCGGGCCTGCGCCGTGGCGATCTCGAACAGACGCTCGGCGTTGCTTTTGCCGCGGCGATCCCGAACGACTACGCGCTGGTACGCGAGGCGATCGATCGCGGCGTGCCGCTCGATGAGGTCAAGGCTGGCAACAAGGTCACCGCGGCGTTGAAGAAGCTAGTGCTGGACGCCGGCAAAAAGCCGGCGGCGGAGACCGTGGCTGTTTCGCCGAATAAGAAATTCAAACTTTCCGTCGCGCAATAACGAGGATCAGGCATGGCCGGCCGTTTCACAGCCCGACGCGTTGCCGTACCGGAGCCGCCGGTTAGCGGGCAGCCGTTGCCGGACGCGCCCAGCCCCCCGGCCTGGACACCGCTGCCGGAAATACCGCCGGAGCAGGCGCCGTCTTTGCAGCCGCAGGCCGCCGATCTGCTGCGAAGCGATAAGCTGCTCGACGCCAAGGTGCGCCTGCACCGCAAGCTGATTGAGGAAATCAATCTGTCGGCGCTGGAAAAGCTGCCGGAGGAGGAAATCCGCCGGCACGTCCAGCAATTGGTGTCGCAATACGTGCTAGCCGAGCGTCTGGCGCTCAATACGCAGGAGCTCTCCGACTTCGTCTCGGAAATTCTCGACGAAATGACCGGGCTGGGTCCTTTGGAGCCGCTGCTCAAGGATGGCAGCATCGCCGACATCCTGATCAACGGTCATGAATGCGTCTATGTGGAGCGCCACGGCATACTTGAACGGCTGCCGGTGCGCTTTAAGGATGAGAATCATCTGCTGCGCATCATCAATAAAATCGTCGCGGCGGTCGGCCGCCGCGTCGATGAATCCCATCCGCTCTGCGATGCGCGCCTGCTCGACGGCTCGCGCGTCAACGTGGCGGTGCGCCCTATTGGCGTGGATGGGCCGCTCGTTTCAATCCGCAAATTTTCCAAGAAGCCGCTGCATCTGGGCAAGCTGGTCGAGGTTGGTGCCTTGCGTCCGCCGATGGCCGACTTGTTGGGGGCGGCGGTGAAAGCACGCATCACCACCATCATTTCCGGCGGCACCGGCTCCGGCAAAACCACCATGCTCAACGCATTGTCCGCCTTCATCTCGGAAAAAGAGCGTCTGATCACCATCGAGGACGCAGCCGAGCTGCAACTGCAGCAGCCGCACGTCGGCCGCATGGAAACGCGGCCGCCGAATATCGATGGCAAAGGCGAAATTCGCCAGCGCGAACTGGTCAAGAACGCGCTGCGCATGCGGCCCG
>Ga0134126_10002618_pt1 | contig 22638 bp, 21 predicted proteins | sample KB31752_FD_96881 | JGI IMG/M metagenome (GOLD analysis project Ga0134126, IMG submission 96881) | Terrestrial soil microbial communities with excess Nitrogen fertilizer from Kellogg Biological Station, Michigan, USA - KB3-175-2 | ecosystem: Environmental > Terrestrial > Soil > Unclassified ... | reverse complement strand
GCAGAGACACAGTAGTGGCTATCCCTTTCTTCAAGGACCTGATCATCATTTTAGGATTTTCAGCTATCGTTATCAATTTTCTGATGTGCCTTGTTTACCTGTTAACAATACTAATGGGAAAATCTTCTTTATTACCCAGGTGGATTGCCATTGTTAACTTTCTTTTTCTATTTGTTGAATTTTACTTTTTCTTTTTTTGATTTAGGCGCAAATGCCACGGGCAGAATTATCAATACCAATGCACTGAGAATATTTCAACAACGAAACAAAGCAGGGTTAAAAAAAGTTTTGGAATGATTTATGCGAACTCAACGGAAACCAACATGCCTGAGCAGCAAACAGGCAAATAATTCATTTTTTCATTTTATTTTTCCGAATTTCTACTCACGAGTTTCGCAACAATTTTGTCGAGCGGTAAGGTCACGTCTTCTTCAGAAAATTTTTCGAGATCAATAAAACGGAAAGTCTCTATTTCCGATTTTTCTTTATAAACTTTTAACTGATCTTCCGTGAAATCAAATTTGGAATGAGTGAGTTGAAATCTAATTGGCTCCGCCGGAGTTACAAAATAATAAATAGAAATAATCTGATCGTCGGGATTAAAAGCGCTTTTTAGGTAAAAGTCCGTAGTGTAAATATGCTCCCCTACTTCAACATCCAGATCCATTTCTTCTTTAAATTCTCTTTTCAGACAATCTCTCGTTCCTTCTCCCTCTTCGAGGCCACCGCCGGGAAATTTTGTATAATATTCTCCGCGAATGTATTCATCACTCACGAGGATTTGATTTTTGTCATTTATTAATATTCCATAAATCCTTATTGTTAACATATTATACCAGTTAATTACTATTTCAATTTAATTCTATTTCGCCGGAAAAAACGAACGTGGCCGGGCCGCACAACCATATATTCGAAAATTCCGTTTCGCTTTTCTTGTCAAATTCAACACTTAAGTTGCCTCCCTTTGTTTTCACCTCCACCCTGTTAAATCCATTATCATTATGAGCCGAGACTAGTGCAGAGGCGGTTACCCCAGTTCCACAACTAAGTGTTTCATCTTCCACTCCCCGTTCATAAGTTCTTACATAAATTTCGTCTTTGCCCAATACTTCGACAAAATTTACATTAATTCCATTTTTCGCGAAATCTTTGCTATTGCGGATTTTTCGGCCTTCATCCACGACGTCCATTTCTGCTATTCCTTTAACATACGTTACATAATGTGGCGACCCGGTGTTAAGCACGTAATGATCCAAGGAGAATTCCATGTTTTTCACATCGCTCATTTGCAATTTTACTTCTTTATTCAAATCGATCATCGCTTTATGGTTTCCATCCGTAGCAGAAAATAAATATTCTTTCTTTTTGATGCCAAGTTTATTGGCAAATTGAGTAATACTTCGGCCACCGTTTCCACATAACGATCCTTCCAGTCCATCGGCGTTGTAATAAATCATTTCAAAATCGAACCCCTTTTTATTATTCAGCAACATCAGGCCATCTGCGCCAATTCCAAAATGGCGGTCGCACATTTTTTTTACCTGTTCGGTAGTTATTTTGTCGTAGGTGCCTTCGCGGTTGTCAAGCAAAATAAAATCGTTTCCCGTACCCTGGTATTTATTAAAAATGAATTTCATCTTATAATTTTTCTGTAATAATTTCTAAAGATTTTTTTATCAGTTTTTCCATAAGCTCCAAAGGATTTTTACTAAAATCTTTATGGATCCTGTTGGCTATTATAGCGCTTAGCGAAAGGCAATTATGGCGCAAAGCTTTTCCCAATCCATATATCGCTGATGTTTCCATTTCAAAATTAGTAATGCGGTGAGCCCCGAACTCAAAGGAAGTAAGCCTATCTATCAGTTGCGGATTAGCAACCGGAAGTCTTAAAATTCTTCCCTGCGGCCCATAAAAGCCGGGGCATGTTACTGTAATACCCTGGTGATATCCCTCTACAAAATGCTTTAATAAATACATGGCGGCCGCTGAAATATAAGGATATCCGAAACCATTGTGCAATTGCGTTTGCGTAACAAAGGAATGAATCAATTGCTTTTCTTCTTCGTTATTTTCCAGCAAATAAAAATTCATAAGGTTATCAATGCCAAGACCGTGAGTGCTGGCTACGTAGCTATCAATGGGTACATCAGCTTGCAAAGATCCTGAGGTTCCAATGCGTATAATATTCAAATGTTTTAATTCATTATTAATTGTTCTGGTCTCAAAATTAATATTCACTAAAGCGTCTAATTCATTGAGTACTATATCAATATTATCTGGTCCGATACCTGTACTCACGATGGAAATTCTTTTATTTCCAATTAAACCTGTGTGCGTCACAAACTCGCGGTGTTGCCGCGTAATTTCAATTTTGTCAAAATGTTTGCTAATTTCTTTAACTCTGTCGGGATCACCAACTGTGATAATATTTTCGGCAAGTTCATCAGGTTTCAGATCAAGATGATAAATAGCTCCACGCGGGTTAATAATTAATTCTGATTCAGGAATCCGCTGCATTATTTTAATGAAGTTTATAAAAATTAAAAGCTACTAATTATACTATACTACCCGTCTGTAGCTACCTAATAACGGATTTTTAGTTTTTTTAATATCCGAATTTAGACTTTCATTTTCTCTAAACTTTAAGAGCTCATCTCTAAAATTCCAATAATAAAAAAGAGTGCTTTTAATTCCTTTTTATGCAAAAATACTTCAATAGAAACTAATGGAATATTATGTGTCGGAATAAAAATGATTCTAAGTAAAAATTACCTATTTTTGTGCGCCAAAAAAATTAGGGTCCTGTGGCCGAGTGGCTAGGCAAAGCTCTGCAAAAGCTTCTACAGCGGTTCGAATCCGCTCGGGACCTCTGAAAGGGATTATCAATGAGATAATCCCTTTTTCTATTTTTACCTGTCCTTATTGTTATCGTGTGTTTTTCAGGTTGTTATAATACTTTACAGTCATTCTCTGTTTTACCGTCATAGTTATCTTTCTTCACTTTAATAGGCCCGAAAATATTGGATAGCAAAGGAGAATGTATTTCGGGCAACCTTCGCAAGGTTCTGCCTATCAATTAAATCAGAGGCCAACCTATGAGTTAAGGAAAGCAGAAAAGATTATTTCGCTTTTAATCATACTCGGCAAAAATTTCATCTTTATAACACCACAACCATTTTTCACCCGGTTCGGCGGAAATAACTACGGGATGGTGGGTGTGGTGATAGTGTTTTGTCATATGTTTATTAGGAGATTGATCACAGCATAAGGTAGCACCACAAGTCTGGCATGTACGCAGGTGTACCCAATCGCTGTCTATTTTTATACATTCATCGCACACCAATTCCTTTGGCTGTTTCAAGTCCTTTATTTCGCGGATATGATCACATATTTCCTGATTTTCCATAACAATAATTTTTATTGGTTGAAATTAATTTGAATTTTTTAAGGTGGCAAAAATAATTCCGAAGGATTTCGGCTTACTCTTTTTTATTTATATTTTATTTTGTACCCGAGAATGACAACAGCAAAAACCAGCGTGATACTTAGTAGCAAAAATAATAGGAAGATTATGACACACTATGCATAGATCATCCATGGAAATGTGCCCAAAGTAAAAAGAGCATAACAAAGTAATATGCTCTTTGCACGTTTGGTTTGATTGTACCGCCTAATTTTTTTAAGATTTAATAAATGCTAAAATATCTTTGTTGATCGTTGGCGCTTCTGTTGTCGGCATCCCATGCGGAAATCCTGGATATGTAATCAGTTTGCCATTTTTTAAAAGCTTTGCTGCTTTAAGGGCTGATATTTTGTACGGTACAATCTGATCGTCCTCACCATGTAATACTAAAACAGGGATATCAACATTTTTCAAATCTTCTGTAAAATCTGTTTCCGAAAACGCCTTTACACATTCCGTGTGAGCATTGATGGCACCCATCATTCCCTGCCTCCACCAGTTGTCCCTGATGCCCTGTTGTACATTAGCTCCCTCGCGATTATACCCATAAAAAGCTTCTGAAAAATCCTTGAAATACTGCGCGCGCTGCGTTGATGTTTTCAGCCTGATGTCATCAAAAATTTCTAGTGGCACACCATCCGGATTATTTTCATTTTGAACCATTACCGGTGTTACCGAACTTATCAAAACTGCTTTGGCTACCCGGTCTTTGCCATATTTATTTACATACCGGATTACTTCTCCGCCGCCGGTAGAATGCCCAATATGTGTCGCGTTTTTTAAGTCAAGCGCTTCTGTAAGCTCTGCTACATCAGCTGCATAAGTATCCATTTCATGTCCGCCTGAAGTTTGGGTAGAACGTCCGTTTCCTCTGCGATCATGCGCAATGACGCGAAATCCATGTTGTAAAAAAAACATCATCTGGAAATCCCAGTCATCGCCTGAAAGCGGCCATCCATGATGAAAAACAATAGGCTGGCCTTTGCCCCAATCTTTGTAATACAATTCTGTTCCGTCTTTTAATTTTAGTGTACTCATGTTCTTTGATTTAATGTTTAAAAATTATTTTATTCTTATGCAAAATTGGTAGTTTTAAAACACAAGGTCAATCGATCCATACTAGAAATCGTTGTCTCGTTTACTGGTTTTAATCGAAGCGCAGATTCTTCAACTTCTCAATAATTACACCGGGGATTGAAGAAGAAAAGGAATAATGGTTCATCAGGATCCCTTTTACATTTCTGCAAAAAGTCATGATGCCAAATATCACGAGGTCTTCCATATTGTTTTTCGGGAAGTCCACCTGGTGGCATTCTATTATGGAAAAATCTTCTGGTGTCACAAAAGTTTTCTCCTGCACCCACAGCAAACTATTGCCGAATAAAACAAAGTCTTGGCTGAAGCCTCTTTCGTGCAAATCGATAATGGCTTCGTGATAGTTAGAATAATTAATCATGTTATTTGTTGGTTTACTGGTTAAAAGGAATTGATTGGTAAATTGTATTATTTTTTGAGCCGCTGCTTTTTTTCTTTCTGTTGATTTTAAAAAGTAAAATTAGGATTGAGAAAAAGCTCATTCAATAGACAATTTATCTTCTTTGATGTACTTGTTACGGATTACAAATTCCTATCACAAAATCCATCGTTATTTTATACATGATAATATATCATTAAGCCATTGACACAGGTATTATATATCGTCAATTTTGATAAAAATTTATTAACAACTAAAAAAATAATTATGAAAAAGAGATTTATTCATGGGTTATTACTTGGTGCATTGATAACCATTGCCGCCGGATGTTCAAAAAATAACATTCCTTCTTCCAATACTTTTGTGCTTGTGCATGGAGCATGGCAAGCGCCTTATGTCTGGAATACTGTTAAAGCAGAATTAGAAAAAGCCGGGCAAAAAGTGGTAGTGGTTGAATTGCCTGCACACGGCAATGATTTTACCTCACCTGCTGCGGTATCCATCGACGTTTATAGAGACAAAGTAATTTCTGCCATCGTTGCCACCAAAGAGAAAGTGATATTGGTGGGACACAGCCTTGGTGGTATGGTCGTGTCCGCAGTTGCGGAAAAAACACCATCTAAAATTAAAAAGTTGATCTACATCGCGGGTTTTGTCCCGGTTAGCGGACAGACATTAATTGAATTGGCTAACGAGGATGCACAATCGCTTTTGGGACCTGCACTAATACCTTCAGAAGATCAGCTTTTGCTTGACGTAAAACCTGACGCAATCACTTCCATATTTTGCCAGGACGGAAGCGATGCGGTTAAAAAACTGGTGTTGGATAATTACAGGGCTGAACCTGCAATTCCATTTACAAATCCAGTCACAGTTACCAATGCAAACTTTGGTAGCGTAGATAAATATTACATTCATACTTTGCAGGATCATGCAATTGGTGTTGACCTTCAAAATAAAATGGCTGATGCGGCACACATCACAAAAACATTTTCAGTTAACACAGGCCATTCTCCTTTTTTAACTCAACCGGATGAAGTAACGAAAATTCTCCTGAGGATTGCTAACTAACGGTTGATCATGCCCGAATTGTATCAGGAAGATTGCCCATCATTCTTTTCTTTAAAAGAAACCGGATCGATGGGCAATTGCTTTTTGAAACGAAGTAGTATCTGCGCACCATTATTGTTTTCAAAAGTCAACTCACCATCTAATTGCTCTGCAAACAATTTCATCAGCTGAATGCCAAGAGATTTATTTTCTGTAAAATTAAAATTCTCCGGAAAGCCAGTTCCGCTATCGGTTATTTTTAAATAAATATCCTCGTAGTTGGTTTGGTGCAACTGGATTGAAATGTCTCCGGATGAATTATTGGGAAATGCATATTTGAGTGCATTCGTGATGGCTTCATTTAAAATCAAGCCAAGTGGAACGGCCTGCGACACATCTAAATTAAGATCATCAATGGCCAGGTCGAATTTTATCTTTCCTGAATCGATAAAGCTTTGCAAATAGCTAATCATCTCTCCGATGTAAGATTTCATGTCTATTGAATTGCCAAAGTCAGTCTGATACAATTTCTGATGAATCAATGCGATGGCCTGCATTCGCTCGCGGCTTTCCTGTATGGCATTGATGGCGGAAGGATTATCCAAATAGTCTGATTGCACATTCAACAGGCTAATAACAATTTGCAGATTATTCTTTACACGGTGATGTATTTCTTTCATCAGCCATTCTTTTTCTACGGTGAGCTTTTTTTGTTTGGACAGAGCTGATTGTAATTGCTCATTTTGCTCATTTATTTCGTTCCGCTGCAGTTGCAACAACTTGTTACTTTTTTGTTTTATTTGGTATCTGCTGTAAACTACTCCAGTTAGAATTATTAACGATATCATGAGTATAATAATAAATCTTTTCGTTTGTGCTGATGCTTTCAATTCTTTATCCTGTAACTGAGCTCTGGCGGATAGCACTTTTAAATTCTTTTCTTTTTTATCCGTTTCATATTGGATTTTTAGTTCTTCAATATCCCTGCTTTTGGCTATATTAAAAATGGAATCATGTAGCTGCTTTTGAATTCTAAGATCGCTCAAAGCTGCGAAATATTTTTGCTGTGCAGAGTCCACCTTATAAAGATCAAAATAAATATCACTTCTTCGTGATAGCGTTGGCGGGTATAATTGTATTTTTAAAGCCTTTTTCAAATAAGATTCACCCTTATGGAATTGCTTTCTTTCTACATAAAAATTTCCTATTGCGTAATATGCTTCTGCGCCCATAATCACCGCGTTTGTTCCCTCTGCTGAAATCTCTAGTTTACTATGTCGCTGCTGATCCTCGTCCAGGGTTATCATATCAAGATAGTATTTTTCCGCAATTTCGTATCGCCCAAGCGCGTTATTACAGTCTCCTAGTGCTGCTGCAACAATTTCCTTTTCAACAATGCGAACAGGAGGATTTTCTATAACAAATTCTCCCAGCAGTGAAAGCGCCTCGGCGGCACTGTCTTTTTGAATTAATTCATTGATAACTTCCTTTAAAGTAGGAAACAACAAATTGCTCCGCCTGCTTAGCAATGTCAATGCCGTCCGGTAAGATTGAAGACTTTTTACGGTTTCTTCTAACGCCTTGTAAGCGTAGCCCTGTCTGTAATAAACGCTTGCAACCAGGTATTTATCGGCTGTTTTATCTTTTAAGCCTTCAAGGGCATAGTAAATAGCATTGCGATAGTCTCCCAATGAAATATTTATTTCAACCAGATTGGAATAGGCTGAAAATACTTTTTTGTCGTGCAAAGCCCTCCGCACATCGATAGATTTGAGATAGTTTATTTTTGCAAGATCGAGTTTGTTATGGCGTTGATGAATAAAAGCTATATTCTCCAGAACGGACGGCTCTTCACTTTTCATGTTTAACTTCTGATATAGGCTAAGGGTCTGTTCGTAAGCGTTAATTTCCTCAGCATAAGTTTCATCAGTATCAGGCAGGTATGTGCCCAGTTCATTCCACCAGAATGCTTCTTCTTTTTCATTTCCCAAATGGTGATAATCATTAATCATTCGCATGAAACAATTTTTGCCCTGTTGAATATCTCCAATTGTAAAGTAATATTTGCCTAAAAGTCGCGTGCTGCTGTATATCCATTCAGGAGCATTTATCGAATCGCTGATTTTTCTTGCTTGCGTTATAAATGTATAAGAGATATCTGTGTTCTGCTTCAATTGCCCTGGCTTGAACAGATACCTTTCGCCAAGCATTATCAACAATCGTATTTTAAGCACGCCGGGTGCCTGTTGCATAACAGCAATTGCCGCTTTCATATTTTCCATTTCAGCAAAGGAATTACCAATCATGAAATTGGCGTTTTCTAAACCCTTTGAATAATGGATGGAAGAACTTAAGTCACTTGCTTGCCGGGCCATTAAGAGCGCACTATCCAGGATATTTTTTGTGTCAGGCATCCGGTATAAATAGATGCTATCAATTTTCAACAATAAGATTACACGGTTGGTATCTCGATTACTATCATGATATTGAGCAAGGAAATCATTTAGAGAGCCATCCTCACTTTGAGAATAGACGGCGGTTGATATTGATAAAAAACATAAAAAGATAAGTTTATACACAATCTATTGGTTTAGGAAAAATCGCGTTATTTGTCAAATCTCAGGTTCACAACGTTCCGACACAATTCTGCAGTTTTCAAAGTCACTCTACCAATATCTGCTTTTACAATCAGACTGTTAAATATTTCGCTAAGCGATACAACAGAATCCGTTGCTGGTACAATATTAGGCAACAAAATGCGAAAGTAACGACCAATGCTTTATGAATTATTTTACTGCAATTATTCATAAGCGATTAAAATAATCAAAATACAAAATACAGCATTTTATTTAGTGATACCACGAAATGTCGAGGTTTAGAAAATCGTCAAGATAGCATAACTCCTTGTTTTTGAACAAAATAAAACTCGGGCATATTATTGGAATAACCTCAGCAAAACATTTAAATCATGAAATCAACAGAAAACTTAGCAGCTCCGGGCGCACAAAATACAGGTATATATGGCATCCTTCCTTTTGAAATCCATTCTCTCAAAGAGCTGCAAGAAAAAGATGAATTCACTTTCATACATCCACATAATAATAAAACTTTCGAAATCATTTGGCTAATCAAGGGAACCGGAACCCACTATATCGATCTCCAGGAATCGACCGTAGAAAATAATAATTTATTATTTATAAAACCAGGACAGGTTCATTGCCTCAATCTGAACGATGCGGCCGAGGGATATGTAATTTCCTTTGCTGAATCATTTCTTTCCATCGAAGGCCAGGAATCCAACTCGACTTATCACACAAGCCTTTTTAACATGTTTGCTTCATCTGAAGCCATACCTATCGACAAGGATGCATTGCCCGATATGAAAAACATTGTGGAGAAAATGATAATTGAGTTCAATAGTGACAATCTATTCAGAGCTGAGATCATCAGAAGATATTTCAAGATTTTATTAATTTATATAATGAGACAGGTAGAAGGGACTATTGAATTTACAAGGCCTAACAGGAATAGAGAAATTGTGCAGCAGTTTATGGGATTGCTTGAAAAAAATTATAAAGAGCAAAAGATGGTTTCCGATTACGCATCCAGGTTATCCGTTACACCTAACTACCTGAATGAAATTATTAAAAAAACAACCGGGTTTTCTGCAGGGCATCACATAAGGCAACGGATCGCATTGGAAGCAAAACGTCAGGCGACTTATTCAGGACAATGCATGAAAGAGATTGCGTACTTCCTGGGATTCTGTGATATGGCGCATTTCAGCAAATTTTTTAAGAATACTACCGGCATGAATTTTTCCGAGTTTAAAAAAGAGAAGCGCCTGATTGCTGTTTCAGCATTGGTGAATTGAAATGCGCCTGAACGGTTAACGATATTACTTACATGAAAAGCGGGCATATTTCAATTGATGCATTAATGATATCTAATGATTTTTGAATTGCCAACTTAATTCTTCAAAATGTTCTCTCATACAAAAATAAAATGGACAATCGATGCTGACAACAGCGCAATCTTTTTCAGAGAAAGATGCCTTGTCTTATTCCCGGTCAACAATGTTCAGGATAAAATGAACAACGAACTAAATCCTGATGAATTGAAAAAGAAAGAATGCTTTTCAAATGGATTGGAAGATGAAGAGATACACCAGGATGATGGAACCGACAATCAAAGTACGCTTTATGTAAAGGTTGAAGAACTTGCCATGAACATTAATTACAACCTAATCATCTTTGAGGAAAAGAACGCTGAAGATTTTTGGAAAAGAAAAACTTTCAGCGGACTACTCCTCTTTGAAAAAACGGATAAAAACGTGTTAATAATGTTGCATCGAACCGGGCACTTTTTTAATAAATGTGGCCGCGCGGCTGCGATTTATTCAGTGACGGGTAAGTTAAATGAAAATGATTTTGGTCAGGATAGAAACCATATAGACGATTCCGAAATGATGATCCTGGATTCCCAATTATTATTCGAAGGAGAAGTACGATTGGTGCAGAAAGATTAAAGTACTCACTCATTAACAGAAAGAACCATGAAAATAAATTCCCATTCCGATAACAAAAAAGAAATAGTTATTATTGGCGGAGGTTTTGCCGGTATCAATCTTGCACAAAGACTGCTAAAAAATGATGACTATCACATTACGCTCGTTGACAGAAATAATTACAACTTTTTCCCTCCGTTGATTTACCAGGTAGCAACCGGTTTTCTTGAAATATCAAGCATAAGTTATCCGTTTCGAAAACTATTCAGATATAAAAAAAATATCAGTTTCAGGCTTGGAGAATTTATAAGGCTTGATCCGGCATCAAATACTTGCTATTTAGATAATGGATCTATACAATACGATTACCTTGTGTTTGCAGCAGGTGTTGAAACAAATTATTTCGGCAATGAAAATATAAGGAGAAATGCGATCCCGATGAAAACAGTGAACGATGCTGCACGAATGAGAAATTTCTTATTGCAATCTCTGGAGCAGGCAAGCCGAAGCAATGATGCGGACGAACAAAGGAAACTTTCCACTATAGTTGTTGCCGGCGGAGGCCCCACCGGTGTTGAAGTTTCGGGCATGTTGGCCGAACTCAGAAAATATATTCTTGTAAAAGATTACCCCGAACTTTCTAATGCAATGGCAAACATTTACCTGGTGGACGGCGGCAAAAGTTTGTTAGCACAAATGAGTGACAAGTCTCACCAGGAGGCGTACCATGCGTTAATAAAACTTGGCGTCAAAGTCAGATTAAATACCACTGTAAAAGATTTTCATGATGACCAGGTATTTTTGTCCGACGGACAGGTAATTGATACTAAAAATCTTGTTTGGGCGGCAGGCATCATTGCAGAAAAATTTGAAGGGATTCCGGAAAAAAGTTTAGGAAAAGGGAACAGGATGATCGCGGATGAATATGGTAAAGTGCAAGGTGTGGATGACGTGTATGCAATCGGCGACATCAGTATTCAATTCCATGAGGTAAAATTTCCAAACGGTCATCCTCAGCTGGCACAGGTAGCTATTCAACAAGGGAGAATATTAGCAAAAAATTTCACAGCGATTGCAAATAGAAAAAAGATGAAACCTTTTAAATATAATGACGAAGGAGCTTTAGCCATTATTGGTCGTTACCGTGCCGTTGCCGATCTTTTTCCATCAAAGTTTCATGTTGGTGGCTTCCTCGCTTTGATGATTTGGCTCTTTATTCATTTAACTTCGTTAATCACGGTCCGGAATAAATTCAAAACTTTTTCTGAGTGGATTGTCGCTTATTTTACGCGTGACCAGGCGTTAAGAATGATTGTAAGGCCAGATAATCCGATTCATGAACAAACTAAAATAGTAGAGAATGTAAATTCTCAAGCAAAAAAAGTAAACATTTAAAAAAAGTATAGTTATGGAATCAAGATTTAAAATGGGTGAGGTTCAACCTGATGCTTATAAAGCATTACTTGAACTCAATAAATATGTTGCCAGAACCGGCATAGACAAGCTTCAACGTGAAATGATAAAAATACGTGCATCGCAGATAAATGGTTGTGCTTATTGTGTTAACAGCCACACAAGAGATGCGCGCAAGCTGGGAGAAACTGAGCAGCGCATTTATTTAATGAGTGTGTGGAGAGAAGCTCCAAATGTTTTTAATGAAGAAGAACAATTGCTGTTGGAAATGACTGAAGAAATAACGCTGATTCATCAACACGGTCTTAGTGATAAATTGTACAATAAAGCAATTTCACTTTTTGGCGAAGAAAAAACCGCGCAAATAATAATGGCCATAATAACCATTAATGCCTGGAATCGTATCGGCGTATCATTAAGCATGCATCCCGATCTATAGTTGGGATGTAATGAACTGTTTCTTTTTAAAAATGAATTTTTGAATAAAAATTCTTTTACAGGCTACAATGTTTTTAAATCTTTTAAAAATTATGGAAAAAGTACAACTGGATATAGATAAAGAAGGCCATGGCCATTTTTACATTGATGAAAATAATGAAGAAGTTGCTAAGATGATTATCGGCATCTACGATAAGGAATTAACGGTTTATCACACGGAAGTGTTGCCAAAAGCCGAAGGAAAGGGCCTGGCTAAAACATTGTTGAATGCAATGGTATCTTATGCGAGGGAAAACGACCTGAAGGTGATAGCACTTTGCCCTTATGTTTTTGCTCAATTCAAACGGCATCCCGATGAGTATAAAGACATATGGAAAAACAGGCCAGAGTAAACATTACCATTAAAAGGCTAAATGATTTTGGGTTTCAATTATTTAGTTTTGTATTTTATACCAAAAGATAATTTGAAGTGCAAATTAAATCAGGCTGGTATTTTCTCATTTTTAATTTTTACTTTAATTTTTGGGTCGCTGATAAAAATAAAAGCTACTAACGCTGCCGCAAAAGCCATAGCAGCGCTTATCTGCATCACTCTCGTATAAGTGCTAATAAAGCCTTCTTTATACAAATGTGCAACTTCCTTTTTATTTTCGTCCGGAACATCCTCAGGAACTTTTGCATCTCCAAGATTGGCAGCTTGTTGAATAATCCTGCTTTTTAAATTTTCATTGAAAGGGGTATGTTTTACTTCACTGCTTAAGTATCCTGTAAAGAAAAGAATGGCAAAGGCTCCAACAATAGCATTGGTAAAAACATTTGAAATGCGCGAGACTGCATTGTTGATTCCCGAAGCTGTTCCTGAATAATGGTTAGGCAACGCACCCATAACCGTAGATGTCAGGGGCGCTACTGTAAAAGACATGCCCAATCCAAAAACAAAAATCCCTGGAAAATAGGTAACCCAAAATTCGGAAGGCCCATTTGTATTTTTGACAAAGGACAATATTAATAATCCTATCGCTACCAATAAAGGACCTCCAATTAAAAAAGGACGCGGCCCAAATTTGTCGCTCAAAGTTCCCGACCATCTTGAAATCAGGATTATTAAAATGGTAAAAGGTAACAAAGTAAGCCCGGCTTGTAATTGGCTATAGCCCTGTATTTGAACCATGTTTAATGTAAGGAATAACATCCCTGCAAACAAGCCTGCATATAAAAAGAAAGTAAGCAAATTGGCCCCGGTAAAGTTTTTATTTTTAAATAATCGCAAAGGCATCATCGGGTGTTTGCTCTTATTTTCAATTAAAATAAAAAGTATTAATGCGAGAACTCCGGCGGCAATTGAAAAATATACTTGCGCATTATTAAACCCAATACCAGGTATTTTTAGAAATCCATAAGTTAATAGAGTAAGCCCTGCAATGATGGTAACTGAACCGTAGTAATCAATAGGACCTGATTGTCCATCCATGCTTTCAGGCACTTTCAGCCAAAGAATGATTAATGCTCCGATACCAATAGGAACGTTGATAAAAAATATCAGCCGCCAAAGACCCGCATCAGCAAGGGCGCCGCCAAGAATCGGTCCGCCAACTGTAACCAGCGTAGTCGCCGCAGACCATGTTCCTATTGCCTTTCCTCTTTCTTTTTCAAAAGAAGAAGTGATGATGGAAAGACTTCCCGGAATCATCAACGCGCCTCCGAGTCCTTGTAAAGCACGAAAGCCAATCAAATAAGAAACAGTCGGCGCCAAACCGCATGAGGCAGAGCCAATAATAAAAATGGCTATGCCAATCATGAAAATCTTTTTTCTTCCCAGTCTATCACCTAACGAGCCGCCTGTTAAAATCAGCGCTGCCAGCATTAATAAATAGGAATTTAATATCCAGAAAAGGTCAGCACCTGTTGCGTTCAAATCTTTTTGCAAAGAAGGCAATGCCACATTTAATGCAGTTCCATCAATGAAAGCCATTGCTGAAGCCAGTATCACGGAAGCCATGATCCATTTGCCGGTAGAACTGCGAAGTGTTATAGAGGGCATTCAATAAATTTTGAATGAAAATATCACAGTTTAAATTTTCTATAGCTCGTGTACGGTTTTGCTCCTTATCCTAAAATATTTCCTGCGTTCTGCATTTATTTTTAACACAAAATAAAAATCTTCATTATTCCTTTGTTTACTGCAAACAACTTACAGGTTAATTCAGCTCACAATAAAATTCTACGATTCACTAATCCAATTAATCATTGAAATCTTTTTTAATTCCAAGTTTTTTCATTTTGGAAGCAAGAGTCGTAGGCGGGATTTTAAGTAATTCAGCAGCTCCACCGATTCCCCATATTTTTCCTTTCGACTTTTTTAAAACCGACAGAATGTATTCCTTTTCGTTTTCAAAAATACTTTTCATTATATTTTTTTCCTGCTGGTCTGCTATGCCTGTACGGAATACGGCCGGTATTGAAATTTCTTCAATTGTATTTCCCCGGGTCATTAATACGCTTCTCTCGATAAGATGTTGTAGCTCCCGGATATTACCTGGCCACGTGTAGTTTAATAATAACTGGTGAACTTTTGATGAAACACCGGTGATATTTTTCCCTGCCTTTTTGTTGAAAAAATTTATAAAATAATTGGTTAACAAAGTAATATCTTCTTTGCGCTCCCTTAACGGTGGAAGTGTTACCGGGAAAACATTTAAACGATAATACAAGTCTAGCCGGAATCTTCTTTCTGCGACCTCCTTTTCCAGGTTGCGATTGGTAGCTGCTACAATTCTTACATTGATTTTTATAGGCGCCTTACCACCAATTCTTTCAATTTCCTGTTCCTGCAAAACTCTTAAAAGTTTTACCTGCATATCCAAAGACATTTCACCAATCTCGTCTAAAAAAATAGTACCCTCATTTGCCTGTTCAAATTTCCCAATTCGCTTATCAAGCGCACCGGTAAACGACCCTTTTTCGTGCCCGAATAATTCTGATTCAATCAAGGTGGATGGTAAAGTGGCGCAATTTATTTTTATAAAAGGTCTGGCTTTTCTTGGAGAAAGATCATGAATCGCATCTGCAATACTTTCTTTACCAGTGCCGCTTTCGCCAAGTATCAAAACAGAAGTGTTCATTGGAGCTACCTGGGTAACCTGGTCAAAAACATTTAATAAAAGATGGCTCTTACCAACAATTTTTTCAAAATAATTTATTTCATTTGGCTTTTCAGTTTTGATATTTTTCCGAGGGCTACTTCGTTCAATTTTATTATTAGAAAACTCATTTTCGATAAACCTGGAAAGCGTATACCTGAGGTGATTTAATAGATGGATATGACGCGGCTTATAAGCATCAGGTCTTCTGCTGAAAAAATAAAAATTAAATACAGGCTTCCCGGGGAATTGCAAAGGCAGTATTAACAAAGACTTCATCTGAAATGCATTTGCAAATAATTTTTTCAAACTCGAATTCCTAATCTCCATCTCAAATGCTTCATCATTATAAGTTGTGCAAGATGTTTCTTTTTGCTCTTTAGACATCATTGCAATAAGTTCGTCCATCTTAACACCTGTAATAGTAACCAATTCTTTTAAGCGAATTGACTGGTATTCATTAAATCCTATCCTTAAAATACTATGATTATTTAAAGAGTGTTCACCCATGTCATTAAAGCCGGCACTACAAAAATCAAAGGGGAGATGCGCCTGGAGTGAGGTAACCGTTTGTAATAACTTTTGCTCCCAGCTTGAAGAACCGGAAAAAAAGTTTTCAAGTTGCCCTTGCAATTCTTCCTCCATCATGTAAGAAGACTCGACCCGGTTTTCGTGGCGGTACCTGGCAATTTCTATGGTTACCAATAAATCTTTTTCCCTAAATGGCTTTACGATAAAACCGCAGGGCTCTGTTTTTTTTGCAGCAGACAACACTTCTTCATTAGCATTTGCAGAAAGATAAATAAATGCAAGCCCTTTCTCTTTTAATTTTTTTGCAAGATCAATACCCGTAAGTTTTCCAGTCAAAAATATGTCCAGCAAAACCATTTCAGGTTTTCCTTCTGCGATTAATTCCAGAGCTTTCTCATAAGAGCGTGCAATTCCGGTTACTATAAAATTATTCCGTTCCAGCATCATGCGCAGGTCCGTCGCTACTATCATTTCGTCTTCGACAATTAATATTTTCCGGTTCATTTCGAAGGATTATTAATTTTTTTAAACACTTAATATTTTTAGGATAGTATTCAATAATAAATCTTGATGAATTTTGTATGTATCAGCAGTTCCGACTTAAACACAAATATTTTTAAAGGTAAACAGATAAATAGAAACTCCTATATATTCTCGTAAGAATAATTAGAACTAAAATAATCGACACATTAATTACCCTGAAAAAGACAATTATGATTAAACCATAAATTTATCCGGAAAACTTTTCAATTCGTTTTCATTTCCACTTCATTTCGTGGTAATCTGCCTTCAACAACGAACGTTAGTTGTGGCATTATTGCATCGGAAACACTAAGTGCCTGATTGATATATTTTTATAATATTGGTATTTGGTTTGGCATATCCCGGATATTAAAACAGTAATCATGCAAACCATACAATCGAAAACAATCGTCTTTATAACCGGCGCCTTTGTTGGCAAAAATTGCTGGAGCGAATGGGAAAATTATTTTCAAAAAAAAGGCTACCAAACAATTACTCCCGCATGGCCACACAAGGACGCTTCTCCTGAAGCATTAAGAAACCGTCAACCGGATGCAGGAATTGCTTCCACAAGACTGGCAGGCCTCACCAGCTATTTTGAAAACATAATTAAAGAATTGCCCGAAAAGCCAATTCTCATTGGCCATTCTATGGGCGGTTTAATTATACAAATATTGCTGCAACGAAATATAGCAGCGGCTGGCATCGCCATACATTCTGTTCCTCCATTAGGCGTCTTCACGTTTAAACCATCTTTTTATAAAGCCAGTTGGGGCCCTTTAGGATTTTTCACTTCCACCAAAAAATCTTTTTTGATGAGTTTTAAACAATGGCAATATGCATTTACCAACGGAATGAATTGTGAAGACCAAACAAATGCTTATTATAATTTCGCAGTGCCCGAATCAAAATTGCTGGTACGGGATGGGTTATCCAAAGCTGCTAAAATAGATTTTAAAAAATCCCATGATCCACTTCTTCTCATTTCAGGAAGTACAGATCATTTCATTCCCGCTTCTCTTAATTATTCCAATTATAAAAAGTACAAGAACAAAAACTCAGTGACCGATTACAAAGATTTTCCGGGACGAAACCATTATGTGTTGGGAATGCCTACGTGGAAGGAAGAAGCGGGATATATAGCAGAATGGATCGAAAAACTATAAAACTGTTTTTCTGAAAACAAAAATCTTATGCGCAAAAAAAATCAATATATAACAAACAATTTTTTTGAAAATTAAAACTTAAAGCAATGAAAAAAAACAAATGGATTTCCGATCCCGCTCACAGCGAAGTTTACTTTAAAGTAAAACATTTAATGATCTCGACCGTTACCGGTTATTTTAAAAATTTTACCGTGGAAGCTGATACAGAGAAAGATGACTTTACAAAAGCAACCGGTATTGAATTTTGCGCCGAAGTAGATTCAATTGACACCAAAAATCCTGGCAGGGATAACCATTTAAAATCGGCCGATTTTTTTGATAGTGCTAAACACAGTCACATCAAATTTTCGGGGACAAAATTCTCCGGAACCAAAGATAAAGGCACCCTTACCGGCAACTTAACCATCAGGACAGTAACCAAACCAATTACACTAAATGTTGAATGCGGAGGAATCACTTTCGATGGTTATGGCCAGGAAAAAGCCGGCTTCAGTGTGGAAGGAAAACTTAGCAGAAAAGAATTTGGAATTACCTGGGACACCGTAACAGAAGCAGGTAACGTGGTTGTAGGCGATGAGGTGAAATTCTTTGCAGAGATCCAGTTGATAAAACAAAAAGAGACACAAGTTGAAAATGCAAACATTGTAACCGGCAAACAGGAATTGGTTGCCGACTAAAATTTAATAGCTCTCAATAATAATCAAAAGAAAACCAAGATGAAAAAGATAATAACTACCATGGCAGGATTAATGATCATGATTTTATCGATTCAAAATATCAACGCTCAATCCGCAAAGCCTGCATCGCCCCCACCGGGTTTTCAAAATAGTTATCAAACAGTAAATGGAATTAAGATTCATTATGTAACCGGTGGCAAGGGAGAACCACTACTATTAGTTCATGGCTTTGGTCAAAACTGGTTTATGTGGAACAGGATAATGCCAGAGCTTTCCAAACATTTTACGGTCATCGCACCAGACCTCCCAGGCGTTGGTGAATCCGCCAAACCTAAAGATGGTTATGGCAAAAAAGAAATGGCTACGGACTTGCATGGGCTGATGCAAAAGTTGGGGTATAGCAAAATCAATATAGCGGGACATGATATTGGATTGATGGTTGCCTATGCCTATGCTGCGCAATTTGGTAATGAGGTGAAAAAAATTGCTTTAATGGATGCTTTATTACCTGGTGTTGATCCGGTTTGGGCTGATCAATACGACAGGCATTGGTGGTTTGGCTTTTTTGCGCAGCCGATTGCGGGCGATCTTGTGGCAGGGCAGGCAAGAGAATTTCTTGAAGATTTCTGGCCGATTGTTGGATATAAAAAAAATCCTTTTACCAAGCAAGAATCGGATGAATTTATAAGAGCTTATTCTGTCCCTGGTGCTACCACTGGTAGCTTCCATTGGTTTGGTGCCTTTACGCAAGATGCAGAGGACAACCGTGAATTTATTAAAACAAAATTAACCATGCCCATGCTGGCAATGAGCGGAGAATTTTCTGCCGCTCCTTATTTCACAGACCATTGTAAACTTGTTGCTAACAATGTTTCAGGAGTGATCATCAAAGGAGCAGGGCATTGGTTAGTGCAGGAAAACACACCTGAAGTTTTAAAAGGATTGGAAGATTTTTTTGAAAAATGAAAACACTTTTGCAACACATACCTAATTCATTCAACAAATTTTTGCAAATATTAAAATTTAATCAACATGCAATTAAAAAATTATCTACTCAAAAATAGTGTAAGGCAACTACAGGTTTGCCTTGCCCTTTCGCTCTTATTTAGCTTCGAATTTGCTAATGCACAATCTGGCAAAGAAGGGCAGTTACGAATGACTCCGAAAGAAATTATGGCCGCCAGTCCAAAAGGTTCCAAAGCGCCAGGCTCATCTAACTTAGAAGCTGTACAAGTAATCGTAATTCATGGGGATCCCTCCAAAAAAGGCCTGTATACTATTTTGTTGAAAGTGGCAGCTAACACAAAAATTCCTGCACATCTTCATCCTGATGACAGGATGGCGGCTGTGCTATCAGGTACCTGGTATTTTGGATACGGAAATAAATTTGATGAGGGGCAACTTAAAAAGCTTCCGGCTGGAAGTATCTATTCAGAAGTAGCAGACCAAAATCATTTTGCTATGACAAAGGATGAGGGGGTGGTTGTTGAAATTACAGGGTATGGCCCTTCGGGAGTAACCTATGTAAATCCGACGGACGATCCGGACAATAAAAAGTAAGGGGTGAAATTGATAGTGTCAAATAATATCCATTGGAAAAATTTTGCTACTCAAAAGGTATCTCCAAAAAATCAAAATACTTAGCAATCCAATAAAACAAAAATCATGAATATCAAAAAAATTATAAACTTATCAATTATGACAACTTCAATAATTGCAGCCGGGTATTTACAGGCTAATGCCCAGGAGGCCAAACAACAATCCAGCCCAGGAGATCTCGTTAATGCAATGCATTCTGCATTTGGCGATAATCATTCAAGAGCCGTACATGCAAAAGGAATTATTTTAGAAGGAACTTTTGTTCCAAATAAAGATGCGGCTGAAATCACGAAAGCTTCCTTTTTGCAAAGCCAATCCAGTAAAGTATTACTACGATTTTCGGATTTCACGGGAATACCAACCATTCCCGACAATAATCCGGCAGCCAATCCACGTGGACTTGGAATAAAATTCATCATGCCAGATAATACCACCGCCGATATTATTTGCCACAGCTTTAATGGTTTTCCAACCGCTACTTCAGATGAATTCCGTGAACTGTTATTGGCCATTGGCGCCAGTGGTCCTGATGCAAAGAAGCCGACAACGTTGGATAATTTTTTAGCGTCCCACCCAATTGCAAAAACATTTTTGACAACGCAACACATTACTTCCAGCTTTGCAACCATCAATTATTATGGCGTCAATTCTTTTAAGTTCACTAATAAAAAAGGAGTGCCTCATTTTATCCGTTACCAGTTTATTACAGAAGCGGGTGAAAAATATATTACTCCCGAAGAGTCAATAAAAGAAAGTGCCGATTATCTTTTTACAGAAATTAAAAAAAGAATTGCTGAACGACCTATCAAATTTAAATTGTATGCACAGATAGCAGAAGATGGAGATAAAATCGAAGACCCTTCCATCGCATGGCCCGATTCAAGGCAGAGAGTATTGTTGGGAGAAATTACGCTGACCAAACTTTCTGAAAATACACCCGCAGAAGATAAGAAATATGTTCTTAATCCTGGTAATATACCGGATGGCATTGAGATGGCTGATCCAATGTTGGAACTCAGGTCAAAAGCGTATCCTATTTCGGTTAAGGAAAGACAGTGATTACATTTATGCATCACCGTTACATGTATCGGACGTTCAATCAGAAATTAAAACTTTTCTAAATTATTTTTTCATCAATAAAATAAAAACAATGTTTCTAATTAATCATTTTACAAAAGGCGTATTGCTTGCGCTCTCAATGGCCTCCATTATTCCCGGGGTTGCCAATTCACAATCAGTAAAAAAAGGAATAAAAAATATCGTCCTGGTTCATGGCGCTTTTGCTGATGGTTCCAGTTGGTCAAAGGTGATTCCTTTATTGCAGGCGAAAGGTTACCATGTTGTCGCAGTACAAAACCCGCTTTCTTCATTGGAAGATGATGTGGCAGCAACCAAAAGGGCAATTGCAGAAATGGACGGCGAGGTATTATTGATAGGCCATTCATGGGCCGGCGTTGTAATCACCGAAGCCGGTAATGATCCAAAGGTGAAAGGACTCATGTATGTATGCGCCTTTGCTCCTGATGATGATCAATCATTAACAGATGTAGCAAAAGATTTTCCTCCCGCTCATGGAAATACAGCCGTTCAGGTAAGCCCTGCCGGATTTCTTTCACTTTCTTCCAAAGGGATCAATGAAGATTTTGCACAGGATCTTCCTCCAGCAGAAAGGAATGTGATATTTGCCACCCAGGGCGAATGGGCCGCACAATGCACTACGGCAAAGGTTTCCACAGCATCGTGGAAAAACAAGCCATCATGGTTCATTGTAGGAACTGAAGATCACATGATAAATCCCGATTTGGAAAGAGCAGAAGCAAAGAGGATGAAAGCAATCTCAATCGAACTCAAAACGAGCCATGTACCAATGGTTTCGCAACCGAAAAATGTGGCAGACTTCATTATTGCTGCAGTTCAGAAATTATAACCGATTGCAAAAAAGGAATTGCAAACTTTGTTTAGGGGGCAATTCCTTTAATCCTTCCAACTCAATTTGCTGAAAATTAATAGTAAAAAAAATAATGACACATTCAACTACTGCTTTTAGAACCAAAGTGCATTTAGACATTCAAGAGCAAAACTTAAGGGAACAAAAAAGATGAATTTATGGATATTGCCAGCCATGAAATGAAAGCCCACTTCCTGTCATCAGGGATACCTGGAATTGCTGGAAAAGACTTTAGACGTTAAAGCTGAAGAAGCTCTTTTTTTAACAAAGCGCTCTGTTCGGTAACAAGACTTAATAATCTGATCAATGAATTGCCAGAAGCAGCAAAAATGAAAAAGAAATATGGGTAATTTGCTCGTTTACTGAATGTTCGGAAAAATACCCACGGTCTGACCTCCTGTTCCGGCCGAAATAACAGATTCTTTTACTTTAAATGCTAAATAAATTAGTATTTTTGCCGGGCAATAAAGATTATGATGACCGCAGCAAAAGAAAATATTATTACTCAATTAAGAAAGGAAATTCTTTCCCTGCAAGGCTTTAAAAGGAAATCGAATTTTGAAGGCTTGCCAATATTGCCCGGTATCATAACAGAAGCTTTTCCCAACGGTCAATTTCCTACGGGAGCCGTGCATGAATTTCTGAGCGTCACAGCAGAAGATGCCGCGGCTACCTGCGGATTTATTTCAGGAATTCTCTCATCGCTGATG
>Ga0134126_10002615_pt1 | contig 22654 bp, 25 predicted proteins | sample KB31752_FD_96881 | JGI IMG/M metagenome (GOLD analysis project Ga0134126, IMG submission 96881) | Terrestrial soil microbial communities with excess Nitrogen fertilizer from Kellogg Biological Station, Michigan, USA - KB3-175-2 | ecosystem: Environmental > Terrestrial > Soil > Unclassified ... | reverse complement strand
GAATACTGCATTTCCGTTTTGATCAGTTTCTGATTTATAATAGGTGCCGTTAAGTTCATACAATTGCTCCCCATTTATTATGGCAGACCTTGCTCCATCAGGCAACGAAGAAACTGTTGCTCCCATTGGTGCGTCGACTACCTGGTATGAATTGTCATACCGTTGGTAATAGATTCCATTGTAATAATAATATGGATAGCCTCCTATAAATAATGTTGAATAACCAAATGGGAGTATACCAATCCGTACACCAAATGGAGGAAAAATAGGTTGATAATATCCACCATAATACCCATAAAAGAAACCATCGTTATAATAATATGGGTTACCTCCAAAACGAATTGAAATAAAACTACGTGGTATTACTCTATAATGCATTCCATGCATAAGCCAGGTTGAACGGCCATATACATTTCCATAATAGTGATTATTTCCATAATAGGAATTTCGGTTATAATTACGATAATTTGGCTGATATGAGTTACGGGAAATTGTTCTTCCCCTGTCATAACTTAAATTATTATTTCGTGATGCTATCACCCTCTGATTTTGAACAGTTCTGGAATTAAAAACTCTTTCATTATTAAAATTTCTTTGCGGTGTCTGGCGAACAGCCATTTGCCTTTGAGGGCTTGAATTCTGAACACGGGAAGAGGTAACATTTCTCTGACTGAAAGTTCTCGATGGAGCCTCTCTCGAAATCATTTGCCTTTGTGGAGGTGAAGAAGGCCGGGAAAAATTTCTAGACTCCCTGGAATTTGATTCATTTCTTGATTGCCTCTGCGCATTTACAGTATTAAGCATTCCTGCAAGAAGAATACTTAAAAAAAATATTTTATAGAACGTTTTCATTTTTTGATAATTGATGTGTTAATAGATTAGTTACCAAATTTAATTTATTCACTTCGGAAATTTTGTTAAATATTATTTCAGATATTTTCACTTTTTCCATAAATAAGACAACTTTTTATTTACAAAGTTTAAAGTTATAAAGAAATTATTTTTAGTGAAACTAATCTCCTAAAAATTATAATTAAATGTGAAGAGTGGTAAAATAACAAAATAATTTTTTCACCAAAACCTTGATGATCAGCATAGAACATTTTATTTATAGATTTATTTAAAAAGTTTTGTGATTTTTCAAAATTGGATGGCATCAAAATTGCCTATATATGTAGTGAACCTATTTTATTAAAAACCCCTAAAAAGAATTTTATGCTTAAAAAAACAATGACCATTTTTGCTGTCGCGACTTTTAGTATATGCAGTTTCTCTGCTAAATGTCAAAATGATAAAACCCAAAAAACGGAACCAAAGACCGATTCTGTTCCGTCAAATACAAAAACTGATACAACTAAAGCGAGCGCTTTCATTATGAACTCTGAAAACTTTCGGAGTATTAACGCACAAATGACGGATTCCGTTCCGACAAAAGATTCAACAATGAAAACTGACACTTCAAAGTCGATGGCTTTTGTGATGAACCCTAAAAACCTGAGAAGCATTAATTTGCAAATGACTGATTCAGTTCCTACAAAAGATTCATCAATGAAATCAGATACTACTAAATCAATGGCTTTTGTGATGAACCTTGAAAACCTTAGAAACATTAATGCACAGATGATAGATTCAGTTCCAACAAAAGATTCATCAATGAAGGCCGATACTACTAAGTCGATGGCTTTTGTGATGCACCAGGAAAACCTTAGGAAGATTAATGCACAGATGATGGATTCAGTTCCAACAAAAGATTCTTCAATGAAAACTGACACTACTAAGTCAATGGCTTTTGTGATGAACCATAATAACTTTAAAAGCATTTCCGAAAATAATTCTGAAATGCCAGATCAATTGGTAGTTTTTGCCAATGTTTCAAGAAAGCTGAATAAAATTTCAATTTCGGATAAATAAGTAAAGAAAAAATCATTTCTCTATAGCTATAGCCACTCAATTTGGGTGGCTATTTTTTTTTAAATAGGCTGTAATTTTAGCTATCCATTCCATCTTAAGGAAATTCTTTATTTTTCAAAAAAATTATATGAAAAAATTTTTCTCCTTTGCCCTTCTCTTTTCAATGATGTTTTTATCATCAATCTCTGGATTTTCTCAATATAAAACAGATAGAAAACTTGAAAAGGAATTAAAGGTATTATTGGATTCTTTCCATGGAACTGCGGGTGTGTATGTACGAAATTTAAAAACCGGAAAAGAAGCTGCTGTGAATGCGGATACGATTTTTCCAACGGCAAGTATTATTAAAGTACCTATTCTTATTGGGATTTTTAAAAAAATTGAAGAAGGCGTTTATACTTATCATCAACCATTAATTTATCGGGACAGTATGGCTCACGGCGGATCAGGTTTGATGCAGTTTTTTAAAGACAGTACTGAAACCGAATTGCGGATTCTTGTTTCTTTAATGCTTTCTCACAGTGATAATACTGCCGCAAGATGGTGTGAAAAATTAGCTGGCGGAGGAACTGAAATTAATTCGTGGCTAAGAGGTCATGGATTTAAATTTACACGTTTAAATGCCCGAACTGCAGGAAGGGAACAAATGGATAGAGAATTTGGATGGGGGCAAACAACACCAAGGGAAATGTCGAATTTAATGGTGATGATTCGTGAGGGTAAAGCCATTAGCCCGGCAGCGAGCCAAAAAATGTATCGCGAACTTACAGATGTTTTTTGGGATGAATATGCGTTATCGCAAATTCCCCCTTATGTTCAGGAAGCTTCAAAACAGGGCATGGTGGACGATTCACGCTCTGAAGCCGTATTGGTAAATGCGCTTCATGGCGATTATGTTTTTTATATTGCTACTAAAAATAACCAGGACCAGCGATGGAAACCAGATAATGAAGCGTGGCAATTGGCTCGTAATGTTTCTGCATTATTATGGAATTATTTTGAACCTCATTATGGTTGGAAACCTGCACCTGGCGTACAAAAATACTTGCATTAAATTTTTATTTTCAGTAAACGAATAAATTTTTATCATTTTTTATTTCCCATTATCTATATAGTTTATACAAAGTAGGCTATTTGTAGTAAACAAACTTTTAAGAGGGATTTCTATTTTAAACCAGATTAAATGATATTTCTCCACAACTGTTTACAACATTAACCAATATTTATTTTTCACTTTAATATATTTGATGAATTCAACTGTTGAAAATTAAATCGAATGTTGTATTAAAATTGAAAAGTTATTTTATAATTGGAAAAAGACTTTATGAATTTTTTCATTTTTTTGTACGAAAAATTTTTAAAATAAATGGCTGATAAAAATTTATTTGATTATAACGAAGAATCTATTAAAAGTTTAGACTGGAAAGAACATATCCGACTTCGCCCAGGAATGTATATCGGTAAATTGGGCGACGGAAGCAGTCCTGATGACGGGATTTATGTTTTATTAAAAGAAGTGATGGATAATTGTATTGATGAACATACAATGGGTTTTGGAAAGCATGTCGATATATCAATAGAAGGTAAAAAGGTTTCAGTACGCGATTATGGCCGGGGCATCCCGCTTGGAAAAGTAGTAGATGTAGTAAGCAAAATAAATACAGGGGCTAAATATGACAGCAAAGCTTTCCAAAAAAGCGTAGGGCTTAATGGGGTGGGAACCAAAGCTGTTAATGCTTTGAGTGAATATTTTAAAGTTACTTCTATCAGGGAAGGGAAACAGAAAACTGCTGAATTTGAAAGAGGTAAATTGATAAATGATAACAAAGAATCCAAGACTTCTGAGGAAAACGGAACCCTGGTAACTTTCATCCCTGATGAAAAAATATTTAAAAATTATCATTATATTCCTGAATTCATGGACAACCAATTCTGGAATTATTGTTTCCTGAATGCGGGCCTTGTTATTAATTATAATGGCAAAAGATATGTAAGTAAAAATGGGTTACTTGATTTATTGGAACGAAAAACAAATGCTGATGAACTCCGCTATCCAATTATTCATTTGAAAGGCGAAGATATAGAAGTAGCCCTTACACACAATAATCAATATGGTGAAGAATATTACAGTTTCGTGAACGGGCAGTTTACAACTCAGGGTGGCACACATCTGGCAGGTTTCAGGGAAGGATATGTAAAAACCATAAGGGATTTTTATAAAAAAGACTATGATTATTCTGATATCCGCGGAAGTATTTGTGCTGCAATAAGCATCCGGGTGCAGGAACCTGTTTTTGAAAGCCAGACAAAAACAAAATTAGGTTCCACGCTTATGTTTGAAAAAGGGCCGGCAGTAAAAACTTTTATCGCTGATTTTTTAGGAAAAGAATTAAATAATTTTCTTCATAAAAATCCCACAATTGCAGATGAACTAAAGAAGAGGATAGAGCAAAATGAAAGAGAACGCAAAGATATGGCCGGAATAAAAAAGCTGGCCAATGAAAGAGCGAAAAAAGCAAACCTTCATAATAAAAAATTGCGCGATTGCCGTTACCATTTTAACGATGAAGAAGAAGGTAAGAATAAAGAAGAAATAAGAGCAAAGAAAATGGAAACTACTCTTTTTATTACAGAAGGAGACAGCGCGAGCGGGTCAATCACTAAATCGCGAAATGTAGAGGCACAGGCGGTTTTCAGCCTTCGTGGAAAACCTTTAAATAGTTTTGGCCTGACAAAAAAGATCGTCTACGAAAATGAGGAATTTAATCTTTTACAACACGCTTTGAATATAGAATCAGGATATGAAGGCCTTCGGTATAATAATATTGTAATAGCTACTGATGCCGACGTTGACGGAATGCATATCAGGCTTTTACTGATGACTTTTTTTCTACAGTTTTTTCCTGACCTGGTAAAAAACGGGCATGTCTATGTTTTAGAGACTCCACTTTTCAGAGTGCGTACTATGCCTGGAAAAAACAAAGAAAAGCAGCAAACTATTTATTGTTATAATGAAAAAGAAAAAGAAGCAGCAATTCTGAAATTGGGTGGAAAGCCTGAAATAACAAGGTTTAAAGGGTTAGGAGAAATTTCTCCTGAAGAATTTGGTAATTTTATTGGTGATGATATAAGGCTTCAACCAGTAATGCTTTTGCCTGAAATGCATATCCAGCAATTACTTGAATATTATATGGGTAAAAATACACCAGCACGCCAGGATTTTATTATTGATAATTTAAAAGTGGAAGTAGACCTTGTGGAAGAAATTGAGAATTGATTGTAAATTTGTAAAAATATTTTTTATGGAAGCTATAAAATTAATTGGAACTTCTCACAAAGGAATATTAACTGTTGACGTTCCTGAAGAATACGACGGCAAGGAGCTTGAAATAATGATCATATCTTCCAGGGAAATAAAAAAAACCACGCAGGCCATAAACGAAAAGAAGAGAAAGAATAAGGAATTTCTAAATAACGAAAGCTCTAAAGAACAATAGAATTTGTTTATTTATTTACGTCACTTTTTTATGAATTTAGCTTGAAACATAAATCAAAAAGTTACATTGGAAAGTGATTTTAAAATTAATTATTAATCCAAAATGCATATAGTTTTTCAACAGGAAGATGTGAAAACACTTTCTAAGGCTTTTGAACTTGATGATTCACTGCAAAGTAAAATATTTGAAATAAAAGATGATTTTGCTGTAGGCCCTTTAAAAGAGATATATACAAATGAAGGAATTGAAGAAAGAAAGCAATGGTGGCGGAATATCTTATCTGGCGGCGATTACGATGGGCATGTAGATACGGGCGAAGTAAACGACGCCAAAACGGTTAATGACATAAAGGACGAATTAGAAAAGAATAATAATGAAACTGCCTGGATATGGGTGGCTCCCAATAAGCATGATGTATGCGGTTATTACTGGTTGGCAGCGCAATTAAAAGAACTTCAGGGAAAGGTATTTATTATCATGCTGAACAACCTTCCTTTTATTAATGAAAAGGGAAATATTTTTTACCCGGATAATTTGCATGAAATTCCTCCAAGAGAATTTTTAAAAGCAAAAAAACTGTCGAGGCAAATAAGTGCTTCCGAATTTGAGATTGACGCCGATGAATGGGCAAAAATTTGTAATGAAAATAAAATGGTGCGAATTCTTGAAGGGGCGAAGAAATTGTCTCAGCATGATGCCGGTTTTTTTGATCAATATATAATGGAATTTATAACCTCTGATTGGCAAAAGGCTAATAAAGTTATTCACCAGGTTTTATCAAAATCAAAATATGCTACCGGCGATGCTTACCTGCTTTGGCGGGTTAAAGAATTTATATCAAATGATAAAATAGATGCGCAGGGCGAATTAGGAAATATGAAAGATTTTGAAATTAAAAAGAAAGTTACTTAAAAATTTCTTAAATGAAAATAAAAGGGATTCACCATGTTGCCTTATTAACTGATGACTTTGAGAAAAGCAAAAAATTTTATACTGAAGTTTTGGGTTTTACTATTTTAGCTGAAACCTACAGGGAAGAAAGGAAATCCTACAAGTTGGACATGGAAATCAATGGCGTTTATCAAATTGAATTATTTTCTTTTCCGGAATTTAAAGAACGGCAGTCATTTCCCGAAGCGAAAGGATTACGTCACCTCGCTTTTGCCGTGGACGATATTGAAGAGGCAGTAAACGAATTAATAATGAAGAAAGTTAATGTGCAGGAAATAAGAACAGACGAATTAACAAACAAAAAGTTTTGTTTTTTTAATGACCCGAATGGGCAACCGTTAGAATTATACGAACTATAAAAATATTTTCAGGATTTGAGAGAAATGAAAAAGAGAAATGCCAAAAACAGATAAACAAGAATACAAACATAGCGATTCAGGAATTTCCGGGCAATACAAAACCTGGTTTCTCGATTATGCGAGTTATGTAATTCTGGAACGTGCGGTCCCTGCTATCGAAGATGGGCTAAAACCTGTTCAGCGCCGGATTCTTCACGCGATGAAAGAAATGGATGATGGGCGTTTTAATAAAGTCGCTAACATCATAGGGCAAAGTATGCAATACCACCCGCATGGCGATGCTAGCATTGGTGATGCAATTGTGAATCTTGGGCAAAAGGATTTATTAATTGAAACACAAGGAAATTGGGGCGATGTTCGTACAGGAGATGATGCTGCGGCACCAAGATATATTGAAGCGAGGCCTAGTAAATTTGCATTGGAAGTGGCTTACAATAGTAAGACCACAAAATGGCAATTGAGTTATGACGGGCGAAAAAACGAGCCTGTTAATTTACCAATGAAATTCCCTTTGTTGTTGGCTCAAGGTGCCGAAGGTATTGCGGTTGGGCTTGCTACAAAAATTCTTCCCCACAATTTTTGCGAGTTAATAGAGGCTAGCATAAAATATTATAAGGGCAAAAATTTTGAACTCTTTCCTGATTTTATTACCGGTGGAATGATTGACGTTTCTAATTATAATGATGGAGTGCGTGGTGGTAAAGTACGTGTTCGTTCGCGAATTGAAGAATTTGATAAAAGAACAATCGTAGTTAAAGATGTTCCTTACGGAACTACAACAACACAATTAATTGAAAGCATCGTAAAAGCAAATGACAGTGGCAAAATAAAAATTAAAAAAGTTACAGATAATACAGCCGCTGAAGTAGAAATTACAATCGACCTGGCACCGGGAATTTCTCCGGATATCACTATTGACGCATTGTATGCTTTTACAGATTGTGAAGTTTCTATTTCACCCAATGCTTGTGTAATAGAGGGCCAGAAGCCCCGGTTTCCGGGAGTAGTGGAACTATTAAAATTTTCTGCGGACTATACCAGAAATTTATTAAAGCAGGAACTTGAAATTAAATTGAGGGAACTACAAGAGAAATGGCATTATACTTCGCTTGAAAAAATATTTTTTGAAGAAAAAATTTATAAAGAATTAGAGAAAAAGCACGAAACCTGGGATAAGGTGATTGCAGCTATTGATAAAGCTTTTATGCCATTTAAAAAAACCCTTCAACGCGAAATAACCCGCGAAGATATTCTTAAACTAACGGAGAAGCCTGTACGAAGAATTTATAAACTCGATATTGAAGACTTGATCAAACAAATAAATTCTTTGGAGGATGAAATAAAGGAAGCGCGCCATCACCTGGAGTTTCTGACAGAATATGCCATTGCCTATTATGAAGAATTATTAAAAAAATTTGGGAAAGGGCGTGAGCGCAAAACAGAGATTAAAATGTTTGATACAATCCAGGCTCAGGCGGTGGCTATCGCTAATACAAAAATCTTTGTAAACCGCTCTGATGGCTTTATTGGAACTAGTTTGAAAAAAGATGAATTTGTAGATGATTGTAGCGACCTGGATGATATTATCGCGTTTACCAAAGCAGGAAAAATGAAAGTGGTAAAAGTGGCGGATAAAGTTTTTATTGGAAAAGATATTATTTACGTAGCTGTTTTCAAAAAAAATGATAGCCGCACTACCTACAATTTGATATATGCAGATGGAAAAAAAGGGATCAGTTATGCGAAACGGTTTAATGTTACTGGCGTAACCAGAGATAAAGAATACGACCTTACAAAAGGGGATGAAAAAAGCAGAGTACTTTATTTTAGTGTTAATCCAAATGGAGAAGCAGAAGGAGTGCATATTTTGCTAACACCAGGTTGTAGCGCCCGTAATAAGGAGCTAGAGTTTTATTTTGAAACTTTGGAAATTCGAAGCCGTGGAAGCATCGGAAACCAGGTTACAAAATATCCTGTGAAGTCAATACGGCTTTCTGAAAAAGGAAAATCTACGCTTGATAAGCGCCAGCTTTGGTTTGATGAAACTTTTGGAAGGTTGAATACCGAACAAAAAGGGATTTTTCTGGGGGATTTTGAAGGCGATGATAAAATTCTGGTAATTTATAAAGATGGAAATTATGAAATAACAGGACAGGAAATTACGCAAAGGTTTGATGCAGCTGAAATAGAATTAATGGAGAAATTTGATGTTGAAAAAATAATCACGGCTGTATACCTGGATAATGAAAAAATGCAGTACAATGTGAAACGTTTTAAAATTGAGACTAATACATTGAACAGCAAGTTCCTTTTTATAAAAGATGGAAAAGGCAACCGGCTTGTTAAAGCAACTACTATAGCGGAACCGGTTCTTCAAATGCAGAGTGGGAGGGGTTCACAAATAAGGAAAGCCAAAATCAGGCTTCATAAAGTTGTCGATGTAATGGGATGGAGGGCCATTGGAAACAAGCTTACCGATTATTCAAAATCGGATCAAATGGATTGGGCCCCTCCTGAGAAACCTTCATCACAAAAGGAATTGTTCGGTCAAATATAAATTCACCGAAACCGTTACGACAACCAAAATCTTATGATATTTTGCTGACCTTCATTGTTCTTGGTATTAACCAAATTTCTTTATTACAGTCGAAAAATTGATAGAATATCCAGAGGCCTAAATTTGATTAATTTTAAAGCGCATAAATGAAGCGGAAAATAGAAATAAGTAATTCTTTAATTAAAATGCGATATCTGGTATTTCGGAATCCACAATTAGGCCGGCTTCGGTGTTGTTTTTAATATTTTCTATTGAAACGCCGGGAGCTTTTTCCAATAACCGGAAGCCTTTTTCAGTTATTTCAATTACAGCAAGGTTTGTTACAATTTTTTTTACGCAATTAATTCCAGTTAAAGGAAGCTGGCACTTTTTTAATAATTTGGGTTCGCCTTTTGAATTAGTATGCATCATAGCCACAATAATATTTTTTGCGCTCGCCACTAAATCCATTGCTCCACCCATTCCTTTTACTAATTTGCCTGGAATTTTCCAACTGGCAATGTCCCCATTTTCACTGACTTCCATGGCTCCTAAAACGGTAAGGTCAACCTTGCCTGCCCGAATCATTCCAAAACTCATGGCGCTATCAAAAAACGAGGAACCAGGTAAAGTAGTAATGGTTTGCTTTCCGGCATTTATTAGGTCGGCGTCTTCTTCTCCTGATATTGGGAAAGGCCCCATTCCTAGTAGCCCATTTTCTGATTGTAAAGTAACATTGATTCCTTCAGGAATATAATTAGCAACGAGGGTTGGAATGCCAATTCCGAGGTTTACATAAAAGCCATCTTTTAATTCCTTTGCAATTCTTTGCGCGATTTGATTTTTATCTAGCATAATTTAATGTAAAAATGTAAATATTTAAAAATCTAAAATGAATTATCCCAAAACTGCAAATCCATTTTCAATTTTTTTTATTTATTAATTTGCTAATTTTCTAACTGTTCTCTGTTCAATTCTTTTTTCATACAAACTACCTTTAAAAATACGATGCACGTAAATTCCCGGAGTATGAATTTCATTAGGGTCTAATTGGCCTGCGTCGACTAATTCTTCTACTTCTGCAATGGTGATTTTTCCGGCCATTGCCATCATCGGATTAAAATTTCTTGCTGTTTCCTTATAAATTAAATTGCCGGCGGTATCACCTTTCCACGCTTTAACCAATGCAAAATCAGCATCAAAAGCATATTCCATTAAATATTCTTTTCCATTGAATACACGGGATTCTTTTCCTTCCGCCACTTCTGTTCCTACCCCCGCGGGTGTAAAAATGGCTGGCATCCCATAACCTGAAGCCATGCACCTTGTGGCTAAGGTTCCCTGAGGTATCAATTCTACATCGAGCTCGCCTGATAATAATTGCCTTTCGAATTCTGAATTTTCGCCCACATAAGAAGCTATCATTTTTTTTAATTGCTTTTTCTTTAGCAATAAGCCAATTCCAAAATCGTCAACTCCTGCGTTATTGGAAATACAAGTTAATCCGGTTACTCCTTTTTTTACCAATGCGGCAATGCAATTTTCGGGTATGCCACATAATCCAAAGCCACCAAGCATTATAACATTTCCATTTGAAATATCCTTTATGGCTTCATCTGCGTCAATATAAACTTTTTTCATTGAAATTATTTTTCTAATGGATGGTTTAAAACCTGGCCCTTTCTTTTTAGCGAAGTGTCCTTTTCTTTTTGTTTTTGAGAAGCTAAGCTATCGAAGATAATCTTAAATCTGTCGGGATGTTTAACGTACCAGTTATAGCTCTCCGTAAAATTAGCGGAATCTGTTTTATGAATTTGAAAAACTTTTTTTGACAACATTTTAGTTTCAACCGCAACATTAAGGGCCGAATCTTTTAAAGCTTTTTCGCTCGCCAATGTTTGCGCTCTCATTACATCCCACAAAATACTTTGCATTTCTTTGGGTTTAATAATATTAGAGGGGCGCTTATCAACCGAATAACAGGAGATAAGAGCCGTCAAAATAAAAAGATAAAAACACCACTTTATCATTTTAATTGGTCTTCATATTTTGTAGCCGATGAAACGTCAAGGCGTTTTAAATAATCCAATGCTTTTGCCTTATCGGCAGGGTTTGCTTTTGAAAAAATTTGAATCAGTTCCTGGGTTTTTGCCTGGAAAAAAAATTGTAATATCATTGTATTAGGATTCTCAGTATTAAATGTATTCAGCATTGTTAATACACTAAGTATATTCATTCTCGCCTGTGCTTCCTGATCGTATAATTTATCCAGGCCGAGCCTGTAATAATTATAAATAATATCATGAAAAATCGTGTATTTGCTATTTAATAAATTTTCAACGAGCCAATAACGGTTCATTGTTCCATCAAAAGCTTTCCATCCGGAAATAGTTCTTCCTTCAGGCGCATTGTTTACAATGTTTTGCGCTTTTAAAAAATATGAGTTGCCTCCCTTTGGCGAAAATGAATCATAATCAAATCCGAGAACCATATCAATCCAATATGCAAATACTGCGGTGAGATTAGAAACCTGTGGGTCAGGGCCAGTAACGCGCGCATCATTGAAATCCAATTGTTGAAATTGAATATATTTAAAAGTGAAATCATTGTCCTGGTAATTAATTACAGGAGAAACGTAGGAGGAATTAAAAACAGGCCTTCCGGATTGAATAATCAAAGTAGCTTTATAAACATTTGCCTCGTCAGTTGACTGAAGGTTCAATGAAAAATTACATTCAATTTTTTCATTGGTTCCATAATTATCTGAAGTCCATTTTGTATTATTTACAAAATTATTAAGAGCAGTTTCCAATGTGGTAAAAGTTTGTTTGTCTACACTATTATTTACACGGTTACTGACCACGCTCACTCTGGATTTTATTTCCTGCGCTCTGGTAGCAGCGGTAAAAAAACATAATAAAAAAAACAGGCTTATTTTATGCATTTCTATATTTAATAATTGTATTTACAATTTCAACAGCTACTTCTTTTTTAGGCTTCAAAGGAAATTTATATTCCTTTTTGTTTTTATCAAAAATAGTAACCTTGTTGGTGTCTGTTGCGAAACCGGAACCTTTATCGTTCATCGAATTTAATACAATAAGGTCAGCATTTTTTTGAGTTAACTTTTTTATTGCATTGTCTTTTTCATCATTGGTTTCCAAAGCAAAACCTACTAATATTTGTTTTGAAGATTTTATCTTTCCAGCTTCTGAAAGAATATCTTTAGTTTTTATTAAGTCAATTGAAAATTCCTGAGAATTCTTTTTTATTTTTTGGGTGTATTTAGTTTTGGGCGAATAATCAGCAACCGCTGCCGCCATAATGATTATATCAAACTGCTTAAAATCTTTCATACAAGCATTATACATTTCTTCAGCAGTTATTACTTTTTTTATTTTAATATTTCTATCAAATTTTATTTCTGACGGGCCTAAAACCAGTTGAACATCAGCGCCGCGGCTAAATAATTCTTCTGCAATTGCAATTCCCATTTTACCACTTGAATGATTACTTATATAACGGACGGGATCTAAGGATTCTTGCGTAGGCCCGGCTGTAACTAATGCTTTTATCCCTGCCAGGGTATTTTTTTTTTCAAAGAAGGTTTCAAGAAATTTTATCATTTCTTCCGGTTCTGCCATTCTTCCTTCACCGTTTAGCCCGCTAGCAAGTTCACCTTTATTAACTGCAAGAAAAATATTTCCAGATTTTTTTAAAACCTCTATATTTTTTTGTGTTGACGGATGATGCCACATATCTTCATCCATGGCTGGTGCAATTATAACAGGAGTTTTTGAAGATAAATATATTGCGAGTAAAAGGTTATCGCAAATTCCATTAGCCATTTTAGCCATGGTATTGCATGAAGCCGGTGCAATAATCATAGCATCAGCCCAGCGCCCGAGCATTACATGATTTGCCCAGGTTTCTTCATCAAAAAGATTTGTAAGTACTTTATTTTTAGAAAGAGTAGAAAAAGTAAGTGGTGTTACAAAATCTTTGGCGCTATCCGTCATAATTACTTTTACCTCAGCACCGGCTTTTACCAGTAAACGAACAAAAAACACTGATTTATAAGCAGCAATACTGCCCGTAATACAAAGCAAGATTTTTTTTCCTTTAAGCACTTGTTATTTTTTGGAAAGATACTATAAATTAAAAATGGCGGAATTAACCGCCATTAAAATTATCATTTCTTATGAAATAATTTAAAATTTATTTAATCAAATAGTGTATCCTCATTTCTGCGGTAATATATTTTATCATCCATGAATTCTGCTGTAGCTAATAAAGCTGAATTCGGCATTCTTTCATAAGCCTTTGAGATTTCGATTTGTTCTTTATTTTCATGAATCTCTTCAAGGCTATCGGTATGGCTCGCAAACTCTTCCAACTTATTATGTAATTCTTCCTTAATTGCAATATTTATCTGGTTTGCCCTTTTTGCTATTACAGTGATGGATTCGTACAAATTTCCGGTTTTGTTCTTTACATCAATAAGATTTTGAGTTTCTACAACATTACTGGTATTACTATTCTGTTGGCGCCTTAATTTGCTCATTTTGTATTTTTTTAATATTAGTTTGACTTAAATTTTTATATTCTTCAGCTTCTTTTAATAAGCTGCTATTGGGATAACGGTCTGCAAAATCAAAATATTCTGTGGTAACTTTTGTATATCTTTCTGATTGTTTATCAAACACACTTAATTTCGCAAATTCGTAAAAAGATTTGATAGCCATTAACATATAAGAATCTCCCATGGTAGATTCGGGATAGGTATTTAAAAGATTAGTAAAACCTAATCCAGCAGCCTGGTACATTTGAAGGTTATAATAAAGTTTGGCGGCCTGGTAATCTTTCTCTTCCAATTTTTCACGGCAAAGTGCAATTATTTTATTGGCAGCAGTATCTCTTGGCGAGTTAGGGTAAACATTAATAAACCCTTGCATCATTCCGATAGCTTTATTAGTATTGGTTTGGTCTAACTGAACATTTGGCGATTGTTTATAAAAAGAATATGCATGCATGTAAGCCATTTCTTCAGCCCTGCTACTATTAGGAAATACACCCAGGAAGCCCTGAAATAGATTTTCTGCATCCTCGTAATTCTTTTGATAATAAGAACAATAGGCATATTTATAATACAAGTCTTCAAATTTATCAGATCCTTTAAAAACAGGAAATAATTCAACATATAATTCTTGAGCCAGCCTGTAGTTTTTTGCATTATAATATTCATCTGCTTTTTTCAGCTTATACTCATAGTCTGTGCTTTTAAGAATTTTTGTAAACTGCGTAGCACATCCAGTGATGATTATAAAAGGAATCAACAATAAAGCAACGTATTTCTTCATAAAGAGCCGCAAAATTAAGTGAATTTAATCAAAAATGTGCTTTAAATTAATGAAGGCAAAATCAACTGAGTTAATATTTTGATAATTGAAATAAAAAACCCTTTCGTTTTGCGAAAGGGTTTTATTTAATTAAAAGTATTTTTTAATTGGCTTTGATATCTACCGTATTTATATCTCCACCACCTACTTCACAATTTGTGGTAATCCTGTCAACACTGATTCCTTCTTTCTCAGTTAGGTACATTTTAATTGCATCTAACCTTTTATTGCAAAGAGCCTGAGAAGCCTTGGAAGCAGCTGGGTATGCAGCGACAGTGATAGAACAATTAGGGCTGTTTTTCAACTCTGAAGCCACACTTGAAAGCATTGCTTTTGCGTCTTTAGTCAAAACAGTGCTTCTATTTTTAAATGTAATGCTGGGAAGATTACTAAGGTTACATGCATTGGCAGCAACCATAGAATCTCTTATGCTTTTACAACAATCCGGCTCAGGACATTTACCTACGCCATCTGCATCTACCGGCTGGCATTGAGTTGGAGTAATTAATTCTTTATCCTTACAATCAGGTACCCCATCACCATCAGTATCTCTGGAAACACCATGGCTGTCAACAGGGCATCCTGCCGGAGTATTAGGTTCTTTGTCGAATTGATCAGTCACACCATCTCCATCGGCATCAGGCAATACCGGAGTTGGTATTTTCATGTGCTTAGGATTGTTGATTTCGCTGTAAGCATAATCAAGTGGGTTAACCCACCAAAGTGGCTCGACAGCTTTAGACCCTACATTGAAATTTAAACCAACTGAAAAATAATTATAGCTATCAAAATCACGGGTTTGTGCAGGGTCTAATGCAGGGTGTTCCTGCCATTCCTGCCCATCCAATAAGTCGTCTTTCGTTAAAGTAAGCCTGTCTTCAACCGCAAGATTGATACGGTTGCTTAATTTAAATGCAATACCTGCTAAAACTGTTCCTGTAGCCCTCAAAGGATGGCTTCCTAAAGTTGGCTTTGTGTTGTTATCATTTTGTGCGGGCGTGTATGGAACATCTTTTAATAAAGATTTTAATGCATCGCGTGTTTTCTTCCTATCTCCATATTCATTTGCGGTTAATTGGATAGAACTAAAACTTGTAGGCACTTGCACTTTAGCATTGTAAACGGTAGCTCCAAGCCCTAATCCTCCATATATAACCATACCTGTTTTTTGTTTGTGAAACCTAACATTATTTAGGGTAACAATTCCTTGCAATGAAAGGTCTTGAACGGTAGTTTTATAATTATAATATACCGGGTCATGATTGGCCGCGTTGAATCCTGCCCATACCGGATTGTTCGAATATCCATAAGACGGTTTCCAGTTTAATCCTTTTGCTTCGCCATATATATACTGAGCCCTTAACGAGAAAACATAACCTAATGCCTTTCTTACATGAACCGCAAAACCCCCTGTTGGTATAATTGACGACACATCTCCGCTGATTGTGAACAACCCGCCAGAAATTCCGATTTCCGTTTGGCTTCTTGGTTTGGCCGGAAAGTCATAAGCATTGTTCATGAATTCATTTTGTTGTGCTTTGCCTTTTGAGGAAATTACACTCGAATCATAAACATTATAAACGCCAGTATCCTGTGCGAAAACAGTAAAGGATAACAGGGAAAGAATTCCCATAAACATTAATTTAAACATCTTTGGCATAATTTTTTAGTTGAGGATTTCGAAAATAGAATTTTGATTGTGGGCAAAAATATCAAACGATTGCGACAGTTCAAATTTTTTTTTATCTATTTGTTAATTTTTTTAATTCCATTTTTTTAATATTTTTCTGAATACTAACGCTTAAAAGATAATAAAATAACCTAAATTTTAAGGTTTGATAAATAATAAAGTATAAAAAACGAAATATATAAAAGAATATTTTGTTTGAACAAACGAAAATTCATTTATTTCGTTTTCTGTGTTATATTGCCTTTTTCCAAAAAAAAGAATGCAGTTTTCGAAAAATCTTATTGCCACCGAATTAGCCACTTTTGAACAAAAATTTGCGCAATCTGTAAAGAGCCAGACTCCTTTGCTCGATAGGATAATGAAATATATTATTAAGAGGAAGGGAAAACAACTCCGGCCGATGTTTGTGTTTTTAAGTGCAAAACTTCATGGAACTATAAACGAATCTACTTACCGTGCTGCTGCCCTGGTTGAATTATTGCATACTGCTACACTTGTGCACGATGACGTGGTGGATGAATCTTTGGAACGAAGAGGCTTTCTTTCTATTAATGCTTTATGGAAAAATAAAATTGCGGTGCTTGTAGGCGATTACCTTCTTTCTAAAGGCTTGCTTCTTTCTACTAGTGCCGGCGATTTTAAACACCTTGATATTTTGTCAAATGCCGTAAAAGAAATGAGTGAAGGGGAACTGCTACAAATTGAAAAAGCTCGCAACCTGAATCTTAAAGAAGATATTTATTTCGAAATTATTAGAAGTAAAACGGCTTCACTTTTATCTTCAGCCTGCGCGGTGGGCGCATGGAGCACAAGTAAAGATGAAAAGTTAACTGAAAGGATGAAACTTTTTGGGGAAAAAACCGGAATCGCTTTCCAGATAAAAGATGACCTTTTTGATTATGGAAATGAAGATGTGGGAAAACCTACTGGAAACGATTTAAAAGAAAAAAAATTAACTCTGCCCCTGATCTATACATTGAATAATATTTCAAAACCTGAAAAAAGAAAAATTATTTACATTGTTAAAAATCAGAATAAAGACCCGGAAAAAATAAAATATGTTTTGCAAAAAGTTATTGATTCAGGAGGGATAAAATACGCTACTGATAAAATGATCGAATACCGGGACGAAGCCCTCGCAATTTTATTTGAATTCCCTGAAAGCGATGCCAGAAAAGGGCTGGAAGAATTGGTTAGGTATACTACCGACCGGAAATATTAATTGCATGAAGTGATAATTAAAGAATTTGTTTCTATTATAAAGCTTGTTTTTTTTTATAGTAAACCAACAAATAAGTGTTATTTTAATTCTTTATTAAAACCAATGTGCTCATGCATCGGAGGTTGTCAACATTTGTTGTTTTCAAAGGCTCTGAAAATGAAAAATTATTATCAGCCATTAAGTCGTTAAGAAGGGTAGGCGTTAATAAAAACCTGGTAGAGCCATCCGGAATGTAATAGATTCGATCTTCAACAAGATGTACTTTGTTTTCAATTCCTATGTTAGATGCCATTCTTATAAACAAAGAACCATTTGGTTTTAAAACTCTCGTCATTTCTTTCATCATATTTTTGAAATGCGAAGTAGATTTGGCGAAATGCAATACTGCGCTGCTTATCAGGTGATCGAAAAAATTATTTTCAAAAGGTAAGTTACTTATTTCTGCAACCTGGAACTTTTTTTCATCAAAATCAAGGTGAGCAGATTTTAAATAATTGATGGGAGTTGCATCTTTATCAACACCATAAATATTTATTTCATTTTTTAAAAACCAAGTCAAGTTTCGCCCGCCTCCGCAACCGGCATCTAATATTTTATCGTCCTTGCTGTACCTGCCTTTCATGATTTGGTCAAGCAAATAAATGTCTGTATTTCCGATTAATTCTTGTAGAGAGTGAGGTTGCATTATAAATTTTGAGTTCTCAATTTGCCCTTGTTATAATTACTTTTTTATATTAACAGTAAACAAATAAATAAGAAGGATTTTTATTTTGATAATGGCAAAGGGATTCTTTTAAACATTCAACAAACATCCGGAAAGGCGTTGCCCGGCGAAAATTGATTTTTGTTCCAAAAGAAATTCAATTTCATCGATATTAATTTGAGAAATTATTTCATCAGGTATTAAAATCTCAAATTCAAATTCAGGAAGGCTTAGCCTAGCTTTAGGAATGCTACGCAAAGAATCGAAAAGTTTTATAAAATCAAGGGCGATTTTCGGAAGTTCAATGCGCAGATAGTTGTATTCATTACTTTCATCAACGCCAAATGGATAAATATGATGAACTGTTACAAAAACATTTGGAAAAAGATCTTTTACTGCAAGCGCGATGGCACAATTGTTTCCAATTTTATCTACATCATTGAATGCTCCGCATTCTTTGCTTCTTTCAAGAATTTCTTTAGTTATTTTTATTTTGAATTGAACTTCCATAAATATTTCTATGCGTAATAAAGGTAAATATTTTTTTAAGAATGTGGTTTTGCTTTTACCATAATATTTTATCCATAAAAAAACCGGTGTGAATTTTTACACCGGTTTTACTAATAACTCTTAACTCATCAATTTTTCAAACCTTTCAGAGCATCGTTCATATTTCTAACAGCGTCAGCACTTTTGTTGAATTTATCCTGTTCTTCCTGGTTTAGTTTAAAATCAATTATTTTTTCCCAGCCATTTTTCCCAATTAACACTGGCACTCCGATACAAATATCTTTTTGCCCATATTCGCCTTCAAGCATTACCGAGCAGGGAATTAATTTTTTTTCATCGCGCACGATCGCTTCTACCAAAGTCGCGCCTGCGGCTCCCGGTGCATACCATGCGCTGGTGCCGAGTAATTTGGTGAGCGTCGCACCACCAACCATTGTGTCCGCTGCTACTTTTTTCAAAGTTTCTTCATCCAGGTAATTAGAAACAGGTGTGCTGTTATAAGTGGCTAACCTGGTAAGCGGAATCATCGTAGTATCTCCGTGGCCACCGATAACAACGGCCTGTAAGTCTTGCGCAGAAACATTCATAGCAGTTGATAAAAAATATTTAAACCTGGCGCTGTCCAATATTCCGCCCATACCAATAATCCTGTTTTTAGGAAGCCCGGTAGATTGTAAAGCGAGATAAGTCATCGTGTCCATCGGATTGCTGATAACGATGATGATTGCATCGGGAGAATATTCCAGGATATTTTTGGTAACATCTTTTACAATTCCCGCATTAATGCCAATCAATTCTTCACGTGTCATTCCCGGTTTACGCGGAATGCCTGATGTGATCACTACAACATTGCTTCCCTTTGTTTTAGAATAATCATTGGTACTTCCAATAATTTTGGTATCGCTTCCCAAAAGTGTTTGGCTTTGAGCAAAATCCATTGCTTTTCCTTCGGTAATTCCTTCTTTGATGTCGAGCATTACAAGTTCTTCACAAAGTTCCTTCCGGGCAATGTTGTCGGCACATGTAGCGCCAACTGCCCCGGCGCCTACTACGGTTACTTTCATTTTATTTTGTATTTTATTTTAAAAAAAATAGTGTGAAGGCCAAAGGTAAATGAATTGTATTATTGTTTGAATTGATTTTGATCATGGATTTTTTAACACGTAAAATATTGATGCCAATAAATCTTTTTGCAAAAGATTACACCGATTCTTTTTTCAAAGAAGGCACAAAACAGCGAGGTGGAAACGCCGGAATTTTTGTGATTAGAAATGAAATTCAAGAATCAAAAACAAAAAAAATCAAGAATAAACCAATAATGCTATTTGTTCAATTCTTTCAACACATCATCTAAATTGATTTCTCCGTTAAATGATTTTACATATTTCCCGTGCTTGTCATAAACAACCATGTCCGGATACATCTGAACATGATAATAAGGAAGAAAAAAATCTTTTTTGTCCCAGCCCATAGTTATTTGCGGGTATTCGGCGATTTTATAATTGTGGTAAAATTCAAGCATTTCAGTGTAGGGAAGCCAGGTCACCATTAAAATCTGTACGTTTTTAAATTGATCAATTTTCTTAGTGATTTCCCTCGTTTCGTTTTGGCAATGGCCACATTCAGGGCTAAAAATCATTAATAAAGTGGGCTTCCTTTTTTTTAAATTTTCATTTGTAAATGCAGTACTATCGGGTGCGGTATAAACGGTGAAATTCGGAAAAGTTGGGTTTTTAATATAATCAGGTTCGTTGCCACCTTTGGCATTCGCCTGACAAAATCCGGAATAAGAAATAAATAGGCACGAAAGAATAAATAAACATTTTTTCATCTGAATTTTTTTTATAAAACTAATAAAAAACAATAAATACGAAAATGTATTGTTTTTTTTAAGAAGAAATTAGCAGTGAACAAACTTTTAATAGGGATTCTTATTTTGATAAAAAGGAAGAATAATTTTGATTACTTTTCTTCCAAACTATTTTATAGTTGGGCTAAAATTGTTTCAGGCTTTACATCTCCTTCAAAAGCTTTTTTAAAATTCCCATTTTTATCATAGATAAATAAAGAAGGAAGGTTTCTTACTTTGAAATATCGCGGAAAGAAAAACTGAGTATCCCTTCCCATGGTTATTTGTGGGTAATCTGCAATTTTAAAAACGTGATAAAATGCCATCATTTCATTATAAGGCAAATAAGTAACCATCACAAATTGTGTGTTTTTAAATTGCTTCATATTTTGAGTAAGCATTTTAGCCTCATTCTGGCAGTGGCTGCAATCAGGGCTAAAAACCATGAATATTGTATTCTTCTTTTTCTCAAGGTTGTTCTTTGTAAACGCGGTGCTGTCGGGCGCTTTATAAATTGTGAAATACGGAATGTCATGGTATTTTAAATAAGGTGCTTCTTGTGTGGAATCAGACTGGCAAAAAGCTGCAGCGGAAATAAAAATGGCTGCACAGAAAATATATAATTTCTTCACTGGTAAATTTTTAATAAAGCTATGTAAAAGTTTGAATTGAAGCCAACTCATAAAAGAGTTTAGCACTTGTTTAAGAATTGTGGCTTAGATAAATTACAAGGATTAGGTATCTATTAGCCTAAACTTAAAATTGGATTTCGGTTATTTCATTTAGATTTTCCCGAATAATAATAAAAACAAATCTTTTACCTTTGCTGCCTCAAAAAAAATTTTTATGGCAACTACTTCGGACATCAGGACAGGATTAATTTTAAAAATTGACGGAAGCCTTTATACTGTTGTTGATTTTGGACAAAACAAAACTGCGCGGGCAGGAGCAAAGGTTTGGGCAAAATTGAAAGGCGTTGATAACGGCCGCACCATTGAGCAAACATGGAACAGTGGTGAAACAGTTTTCCCTGTAAGGGTAGAAAAAAAGCCTTATCAATATTTATACAAAGATGATACTGGCTATACATTTATGAATACCGAAAATTACGAACAAATAGTGGTTACTCCTGAAATGGTGGATGCGCCCCAGTTTTTAAAAGATGGCCAGGAGGTTTCAGTTTTGATTAATACAGAAACTGATTTGGCGATGGGAGTTGAACTTCCGGATAAAATTATTTTAGCCGTAACGTACAGTGAGCCAGGCGTAAGAGGAGATACCGCAACCAAAACATTGAAACCTGCTACTGTAGAAACAGGGGCAATTGTCAATGTACCTTTATTTGTAAATGAGGGTGAACTAATAAGAGTAAATACAAAAACAGGTGAATACGTAGAAAGAGTAAAGTAATACACCAGGGATTGATGGCGGATAATTTTTTACATTTATCTGTCTAATTTTCAATTAATAAAGTATCTTAGCCACACGTTTTTAATAACTTAAATATATTTTCCAATATGGACATTAAACAAATTCATGAATTGGTAAAGCTTGTTAACAAAAGCAATATTGGTGAATTGAGCATTGAAAAAGAAGGATTTAAAATTACCATCAAACAGAAAAAGGAACCCTCTCAACACTATGGCCAGCCTGTGATTCAGCAAGTGCCGCAACTGCAACAAACTTTTTCCCCGGCCCCTGCTCCTGCAAAAAGCAATGGTAAAAACGAAGAGCCTTCTTCAAAACAGGAAAACCTCTTAACAATTAAAAGCCCGATGATTGGAACATTCTATCGTCAGGCCGGGCCTGATAAACCACTTTTTGTAAGTGTTGGAGATGAGGTAGAAGTAGGCCAGGTGGTTTGTATAATCGAAGCAATGAAACTTTTTAATGAAATTGAAAGCGAAGTCGCCGGGAAAATTGTAAAGGTTCTTGTTGAGGATGTTTCTCCTGTCGAATTTGACCAACCCTTATTTTTAGTGGAACCTGTTTAATTAGCCAATTTGCTAATTAACTAATCAGCATAT
>Ga0134126_10002614_pt1 | contig 22665 bp, 21 predicted proteins | sample KB31752_FD_96881 | JGI IMG/M metagenome (GOLD analysis project Ga0134126, IMG submission 96881) | Terrestrial soil microbial communities with excess Nitrogen fertilizer from Kellogg Biological Station, Michigan, USA - KB3-175-2 | ecosystem: Environmental > Terrestrial > Soil > Unclassified ... | reverse complement strand
TGGTACTGGTCTTCGCTTTTTTCAAAATCGGCAGGTGAGATCGCTTTTTCTTTATAAATGGTTTTATTACGCTCGTAGGCTTTTTTGTCATCCATATAGCTGTGCCCGGCATCGAGCATCTGCTGCTGCAGGTTCTGGTAATTCTGCACCAGGGTTATCCTCGTATTGCGCATGTTATTCATCTGGTCAAGCAGCAAAGATTCTTTATTCATAAACTCCAGCTGGAGATCGTTATTTGACAGCCTGAGAATTGGTTGCCCTTTGCTTACCATACTACCTTCATCCACATATCTTTCCGCTACAGTTCCCCCCTCGGCAGCATTGATAAGGATTGTTTTCAGCGGCTGAACTGTGCCGTCAACAGGGATAAACTCTTCAAAGTCAGCAAATTTTACAGTATCCAAAACTGCGGTATCGGGGCTTATAATCAGCCGTGATACATGCTTTCCTGCAACAAATATGATAGCAATAGCTACTATAGATATGCCAACGGAAAAGAATATCCATTTCCGGTATTTTGCCCATTTTGTTTTTTGTATCGCCCTGTCCATAAAGTTCCTTAGCATATACCAGTATTTTGCCAAATAAATTTTGTGCTGAAAATCAGCACGTTGCAATTTTGCGTTAACATTGAATTGTACACAAACGAATAACATGTGTCCGATTTCGTACATTTGCCTGCGGGTAAATAATTCTATAAAGCTATTGGCCAGTGGTTTAATCTGTTGGCATTAATATTGAAAAATTAAAATCAAGAAATCAGGCAGTTATAAAGTGGTCAAGAACAGCGGGAAGATACTGGTAGTAGATGATGATGCAGATATTCTTATCTCTGCAAGAATGTTGCTTGGCCGGCATTTTACATCCGTTGATGCTGAAAATAACCCAGACCAGGTCAGGCACGAGATCCGTTTTCAGCAATACGATGCGGTTTTGCTGGATATGAATTTTTCTTCAGGCTTTACACATGGTAAAGAAGGGTTAAACCTTCTACAGGATATTTTATTGGTTGACCCGGGTTTGCCCGTGGTTATGATGACTGCCTTCGGGGATATTGACCTTGCTGTAAAGGCCATCAAAGAAGGGGCGGTTGATTTTGTACTAAAACCCTGGCAGAATGAAAAGCTGGTTGCTACCATTTCCGCGGCTGTAAGGTTTCGTCAATCCAGGCTTGAGATCAAACAGTTAAAGCTCCAGCAAAAGCATTTGAACGAATATATTGAACGTGACTTTACGGAGTTTATTGGTGAATCCCCGCAAATGCAGCAGGTATATGCAACGGTTAAGAAAGTTGCGGGGACTGATGCCAATGTACTTGTTCTCGGAGAAAATGGAACAGGCAAAGAGCTGGTTGCAAGGGCATTGCACAACAATTCGAACCGTAACGGCAGACCCATGGTGAGCGTGGATCTTGGGGCCATACCTGACCAGCTTTTTGAGAGCGAGTTGTTTGGTTATGCCAAAGGCGCGTTTACCGATGCAAAAGAAGACAAAGCCGGCAGGTTTGAAATAGCCAATAAAAGCACCCTTTTCCTGGATGAAATAGGGAATCTTCCCTTTGGAATGCAGTCAAAATTATTAACGGTCCTGCAAAACCGCAAACTGGTGAGGCTTGGATCTAATAAATCTATTGATCTGGACATCAGGTTGGTATCTGCTACCAATGTACCACCTGATACCTTAGTGCATGATCGCCATTTCAGGCAGGATTTACTATACAGGATAAATACTATTGAAATAAAATTGCCTCCTTTGCGGGAGAGAGGAAAAGACATCCTGTTGCTTGCTGCGCATTTCCTGGAACTGTACGGCAAAAAGTATCAAAAACCAGGGTTAATTATTTCAAGGTCAGCCGAAAAAATACTTGAGCAATACAGTTGGCCCGGTAATGTGCGGGAACTACAGCATGCCATAGAAAGAGCAGTCATTCTTACAGAGAACGGCAGTCTGGGATCGGCGGATTTTCATTTTTTAATCTCGCATCTCACCGGCAATGGCTCCCCGGTTAATCCTCAGAAGCTCGATGACCTTGAAAGGTCAACCATAAAACAAACTTTATTAAAACACGGCGGCAATATCAGCAGCGCATCCCGTGAGCTTGGCATTACCCGTGCTTCTTTATACCGCAGGATTGAAAAGTATGGTCTTTAAAAACTTCAGGTTTGGATTAATACTCAGGGTTTTGACGTTGGTGGTTACACTGGTGGCATTGAATTATGTGTTCTATAAAACTACCTGGGTTGTAACGCCGGTTATGCTCGTCCTGGTCGCCATTTCTATTATCATCAGCCTGGTACGCTATGTTGATAAAACCAATTACCTGGTTTCAAGGTTCCTGTCTTCCCTTGAGTTTGGAGATTTTATGGTTAAGAGTAATTTTAACGGAAGCAGTTCTTTCAGGGAACTTGTAAAGGCATTTGGGGTTATCAGCACCGGCTTTCAGAAAATATCGGGTGAAAAAGAAATTCAATACCATTACCTGCAAAGTATTTTAGACCAGGTTGATACAGGTATAATTACTTATTCTGAATATGGCGATGTTATGCTATATAACAAGTCTGCTTCTGAAATGCTGCAGGTTCCTTATGTTCAAAATATAAGCGATCTTGAAAAAAAGCAGCAAGACCTGTATGAGCTGATTTATAAAATTCAAAATGGAGAAAAAAGGACTATACAAATACAGAAAGGATTTCAACCATTGCAATTATCTGTGAGCAAGTCGGTTGTAAAGCTGAAAGATAAATCTATAAATATCATTTCTTTAAATAATATCAGCAGCGCCGTGAACGAAGCGGAAATTGAAGCATGGCAAAAATTGATCAATGTGTTAACGCACGAGATCATGAACTCAATAACGCCAATTGTTTCGCTTTCAGCGGGCATGGCCGCCCTTGGCGATAATAATGTTTCTGAAGATTTAAAAATCAGCTTAAAGACCATTGAATCAAGAGGCAGGGGGCTTATGAATTTTGTGGATAGCTACAGGACGCTTACACGGATCCCAGAGCCCAAATTGCAACTCATAAAGGCAGGGGAGCTTGTAAACAATGTGTCTGGTCTTTTGAAAAAGACAATGGATGATAACGATATTGATTTTGAGGCGATTGTAAAAGACGAAAATAGCGAGCTGAATATAGATACTGAGCAGATGGAACAAGTGCTTATTAATTTGATCCTCAATGCAATAGAAGCTGTAAAGTCAAAAGAAAAGAAATCAATCCGCCTCATCGTTCAAAATGATCCTTTCGGCAAGTCCCTGATCATAGTAAATGACAACGGAACAGGCATTGATCCCGAATTACTTGATAAAGTATTTGTTCCCTTTTTTACTACTAAAAAGAACGGTTCAGGTATTGGATTAAGCCTTTCCAAACAAATTGTAAAAATGCATTCCGGAAACATTGCAGTGAAATCTACTCCCGGCGAAGGTTCTTCTTTTGTGATAAGTTTTTGAGGAGGGGATTCAATATTATACATAATCCGGCAATTTGAACACTTATGTAACTGAAGAGTATCAGCATTTATATTGAATTGATATATTTGCCTTTAGTAACACCCATAAAAAAATCAGATTATGTCAGAAAATCCTTCATCTTTTGACCGCTTCAATAATTGGATCAACGGTTCCATTACTTTAAAGTTAATTTCTGTCGGAATTCTCATTCTTATTCTGCTTATTCCGGAAGGGATGGTGAGCAGCCTTATAAGCCAAAGAGAATCAAGACATAATGACGCAATTGGGGAAATAACCGGAAAATGGGGAGGGAAGCAGACAATTACCGGACCGGTTTTAAATTTACCTTTTAAGCCTTCGGGAATAAGATCGTCCCGGGAAGATTCTTTGGGTTCTGAAACTTTGCATTTTTTGCCGCAGGTATTGAAAATCAGCGGAACGCTAAAACCTGAGGTCCGCTACCGCGGTATATACAAAGCAGTAGTGTACAGGTCTGTATTGCATATTGATGGCAGCTTTAATGCCCCGGATTATAAAGCGATGATGGTTTCAGACAGCCAGCTTATTATGAATAAATCATATATTTCACTTGGCATTCCGGACCTGAGAGGGATTAAAGATACGGTTATCCTGAAATGGAACGATAAAATAATTGCTTTTAATCCCGGGATTGATGATAAAGATATTTCAGGATCCGGGTTAAGCGCGCCCATCCCATTTTCTGATATAAAAGAAACAAATACCTTTTCGATAGACATAGAATTGAATGGCAGCGAGGGAATAAACTTTGTCCCGATCGGCAAGATCACCACGGTAAACCTTCAATCGTCCTGGGATAGCCCCAGTTTTGATGGCGCCTTTTTGCCTGACAACCGCGCTGTTTCGAGCAAGGGGTTTACAGCAGGTTGGCGGATTTTGCATTTGAACAGGAACTATCCCCAGCAGTGGAAAGGCAGCATGTTCAATACTGAAAATTCGCAATTTGGTGTAAAACTAATTATTCCTGCAGATGTTTACCAGCAAACCACCCGCTCGGCCAAATATGCCGTACTGCTCATTTCACTTTCTTTTTTAATTTTCTTTTTCGTGGAGATATTAAATCACCTTCGCATTCATCCCCTGCAATACCTCCTTGTAGGTATAGCGCTCTGTATTTTTTATACGCTTCTTCTTTCTATTTCAGAGTTTATTCCTTTCGGATATACCTATCTGATTTCTTCCATTGCCACTATCGGGCTCATAACGGCCTATTCTGTAAGTATTTTCAGGAGTGTAAAATTTGCCGTCTTGTATGGCGGGCTGCTCGCGCTGCTTTATCTCTTTATTTATATCATCGTCAGGCTTGAAGATACCGCTTTACTAATTGGCAGCATTGGCCTTTTCATTATCCTTGCACTCCTCATGTATCTGAGCCGCAAAATAAAATGGTACAAAGAGCCCCTGGATAGGAATAACTAAATGAAAGTGCGATATACAGTAGCAATATTAATCCCCAAATCGGATTTATTGTTTTGTGTAAATTGATAATGAAAAGTTAAATGCGATGAAAGACCTGTTGTGAGATTAGCGCTTCCAGGATATAAATTTTACCTTTGAACAAATTAAGGCATCCTTTTTGTTAGTCGTAGCCTTTGTATACTACAAGACTCTTTATGTAAGCAAGATGATTAAGCCGCACCTTAAAAAAATCCCCCTCGTGTTTGTTATCAGTTTAGCATTTTGCAGCAATATAAAGGCGCAGTATGAAAGCATCTGCTCTCCGCTCTCGAATGAAGAAAAAGACAGGATAAGCAGGTATAACCTCAAGTCAATGAAACTCTATTTTGTTGAGGATAACCATGATTCGCTTATTCAGAGTATGCAATATGACCGGAATGGAAAGCTGCTGAGAACATTGTCTGAAGGGATCATTTACAACTACAGATATGATAAGGACGGGAATGCCATTGAAATGACAGATTCCATACTCCAGGACAACGAAGGCAAAGAAATGAGCGATACGTTCACGTTTCAATACGATAACAATGGTTTTCTGAAACATGCTAAATTTAATGAAGACGAATCTTTCTTTATATACGATCCCAATAGCAATACCCTTGTTGAAACCCGGCACGACCATTCCTGGCCCGAGCCGGTGATAAGCGCCTATACTTACAACGCAAACAAGGACATAATCGAAATGCACTACACAAACCCGGAGGACCAGAGCAGGATAACGGAGCATATTATCTATGATGCGAGGTTTAAAGTGGTCAAGGATTTAATTATCAGGACGTATGGAGATGGGAATATTGATACTGTCATCACCAACTACACGTACAATGCTAAAGGGAAGCAGATTACAGAGGAAACGTACTCATCTTCTGTTTCCGGTAAAGATCATAAATTCACTAAAAGCCAGACGGTAAGAAAGGATTTTTATGACGGACAGGACAGGATGATAGAGGAATTTTTATTTGAAAACGGGAAAGAAAAAGAACGGTATGTTTTCACGTATGCCGATGATGGGTTTGAACCGCTCTCTGAAACCTATTTCAGTAATGGAACCCAGCAAAGAGAAGACATTTTCACACTTGACGAACACGGCCTACCGGCTACCCTCACCGAAACCGACGGCGCCGTAACTACTAAGTACAGGTATGAGTTTACGAAATATTAAAAAATTAAGGAATTAAAAAATTGCAAGATTAAAAGATTAAAAAATTCTGTTACTCCGAATAGCGATTAAGAGTGTATTAAGCACACTTGCGCAAGCCAATCTTTTAATTTTTCAATTTTTTAATCTTTTAATTCCCTTCAGACCACCACATTCACAATCTTTCCGGGTACCACGATGATCTTTTTAAATGGCTTTCCATCAGTCCATTTGCTCAGGTCGAGGTTTTTGACTTCTGCTTCTACTTGTTCTTTGCCCATGCTGAGCGGGAGCTCAATTTTTATCCGTAGTTTTCCATTAATAGAAACTGGGTATTCAAAACTGTTTTCCGCCGTATAGCTTTCATTATAAACAGGAAAGGCAGCAAAAGAAATGGATTCTTTATGCCCCAGATTTTCCCACAGTTCCTCGGCAATATGCGGTGCATAAGGGGACACGAGAATTACCAGCGGCTCCAGTATTTCCCTTTTGTGGCAATTTAAGGAGCTGAGCTCATTAACGGCAATCATATAAGAGCTCACGCAGGTATTGAGATTAAAGCGTTCAATATCGTCTTCTGTTTTTTTGATGGTTTTATGAAGGATTTTTAGTTCTTCAGGGGTTGCTTTTTCATCAGTCACGCCCCAGTTGCCGTCCCGGTCGTAGAACAGAGCCCAGAAGCGTTTCAAGAAGCGGCTGACGCCGTCTATCCCTTTGGTATCCCAGGGTTTTGATTGCTCAATCGGCCCCAAAAACATCTCATACATCCGGAAAGAGTCGCAGCCATATTTTTCAATGACTTCATCGGGGTTGATGACATTGTATTTGGACTTGGACATTTTTTCGACTTCCGGAACCGTGTGGAACATAAAATTATTCTCCGGTTTATCTATCCCGTAATAAATCTGAGTTCCAATAAAGGCGGCCTTGATTAGGTTTTGGGTCGGGTTTTCCTTGACTTTCTTAATGTTATTATTATTTATACTACCATACCCGCCGCCATATTCAACGTATTCAACAGGGACATACCGAAGAGAACATCCGTTAAACAAGTTCCGGTATTCGACAATACTAGCGCTAATAAAAAAATTTATCGGCAAGTCCTTTTCTTCTAAATTCAAATCCCTTCTTATAATATCTCTGCATTCATCTACAAAAAGTTTTGTGGCTTCATCATTAAAATTAGTGACAAGATAAATTTTCTGTGAAACCCCTGTTATCATCCCCTGGTTTACCAATTTCTTAAAAGGCTCCTTCGTAGTTACAAGCCCCCTATCGAACAAAAACTTATGCCAGAAGCGGGCATAGAGGAGGTGGCCCGTGGCATGTTCCGCACCTCCAATATAGAAATCGACATTTTTCCAGTATAGCTCTTTCTCTTTGTCAACGAAATCAACATCGTTGTGCGGGTCCATGTACCGCATAAAATACCAGGAAGAACCTGCCCACCCAGGCATGGTATTCGTTTCCCTTCTGCCTTCAGGCGTATTCACCCAGTCCTCTGCCGAGGCAAGTGGCGATTCTCCGTTCCCGGTAGGTTTATAGCTTTGTACTTCAGGCAATTCTACAGGCAAATCATCAAATGGAACAGGGTAGGGGAGGCTGTTGTCTTTGTCATAAACGATAGGAAATGGTTCGCCCCAGTACCGCTGCCTGCTGAAATTGGCGTCCCGCAAACGGTAGTTCACTTTCTTTTTACCAAGTCCGTCTGATTCTATTTCTTTTATGGCCATGGTTAATGCCTGGTCAACAGGCAGTCCATTTAAAAAATCAGAATTTACCAGCTCGCCTTCTTTAGCGTCATAAGCAGCCTCGGGTACATTGCCGCCTTTAATTACTTCCACAATAGGCAGGGCAAACTTTTTTGCAAATTCCCAATCACGGCTGTCATGCCCCGGCACAGCCATAATAGCCCCGGTTCCATAATCATTCAAAACATAATCTGCGATCCAGATAGGGATTTCTTTTTTCGTAAAAGGGTTTATGGCATAAGCGCCCGTAAAAATTCCGCTTACTTTGGTTTCAGACTTGCGCTCCCTTTCGGTTTTTATTTTGGTGAGGGCAATGTATTTTTCTACTTCTCCCCTCTGTAATGGTGTTGTTATTTTCTCAACCATTTCGTGCTCGGGCGCCAATACCATAAATGTAGCGCCGAAGATGGTATCGGGGCGGGTGGTGAAGATTTTGATGGTCGAGGCTCCGCTTGCGAGGCCAAAATCCAACTCCGCCCCAACAGATTTCCCGATCCAGTTGGTCTGGATGTCTTTTACCGCCTGGGGCCATTCAATATCATTCAAATCATGGAGCAACCTGTCTGCATAAGCGGTTATTCGCAAAAACCATTGGCGCATTTTTCTCTTTTCCACAGGGTATCCACCCCGTTCTGAAACGCCGTCTTTTACTTCCTCATTGGCAAGTACTGTTCCAAGTGAAGGACACCAGTTCACCTCGCTTTCGCCGATATAGGCCATGCGGTAATCCATCAGGATTTCCTGTTGCTCCGCGGTATCGAAATTGTTCCACTGAGCTGCGGTAAAGCTCTCGCTGCCCCTGGTTTCAAATTCTCTAATCAGATCATTGATATGCTCGGCACGGTTGGTTTCGGGGTTGTACCAGCTTTCAAACAACTGGATAAATATCCATTGGGTCCATTTATAAAATTTAGGGTCTGAGGTTTTTACTTTCCGGCTCCAGTCGAACGAAAGCCCGATCATTTTGAGTTGCTGCTCATAGCGTGCAATATTCTTTTCGGTAAATGCGGCAGGGTGGTTTCCGGTGTCAATCGCAAACTGCTCTGCCGGCAGCCCGAAAGCGTCATAGCCCATAGGGTGTAGCACCTCAAACCCTTTCAGCCGCTTGTACCTTGCCACCACATCAGAAGCAATATATCCCAGCGGGTGCCCCACATGCAACCCGGCCCCTGATGGGTAAGGGAACATATCGAGGATATAGTAAGGTGTTTTTTTATAGTTTTCGTGAGCCTCGAAAGTCCCTTTTCTTTCCCAGAAGTCCTGCCATTTCTTTTCTATTTCCTTTGGATTGTACTGCGACATTAATAATTGAATAAGTGTGCGAAAGGGCAAAGATAAGGAATGCCCGCTCTTGTTCATAGCGGAACCTTTGATTGGCTTACCTGGGATGAAATACATGCCCTGGTTTTTGCCCATTGGTCAAACCCCAGGGATTTTTAAAGGTTGAACAAGTTATCTTTGTCGTGAGGATCTTTTTTCTTTCTTTATTCTTTGTAAGTCTTTTTCTTCCGCCTTTTTTTGTTTTGCTGCCTCGCTTTTTTCCTCTTTCTGCTGAGTTTGTTTGGCCTTCAGCTGCAGTCTTTCATCTTTTTCATTCGCCTGGTCCTGCTTTTTCTTGTCCTCATTTTCACTTTTTATAGCTTCTGCCTTCAGTTTTGCCTGTCGGGCTCTTTCGCCTGCCTCATCTTTGTGGTTTTCTGTCTGAAGACGGCGGGTTTCTTCCTGATCTTTTTTATTCTCTTCCTGTTTGCGTTTTCGGATCCCAGTCTCATTTTGCTTATTTTGTTTGGAATACTGTGCTGAAGCGCTTCCAATAATAAATATTGCGCATGCAGTTATCAACAGCTTCATACCGGTGAAATTCATTTTTTAATATTTTTATCAAGTTTATCTTGTTTCAGAACAACGTCGCTTAAGCACAAAATGTTACCTCTCCCCGCAATAAATACCCCAAAAAAGTGGCCTGGACAGCATTATAAGTGGCAACATCAATCTCAGTTTTTTAAAAAAAATTTGGAGATGTCACGGTTCTATCCCTATTTTTGGTGCTTTATAAATTATTAACTCCGTAAAAAACAAAAGAAAAATTATGAAAATTTTAAAACTTTCTTTCATTTTGGCCTTGGGAATCAGCGTTTTGTCTTCATGCGCTAAAAAAGCCACCCCTGCCCCGGCAGCTCCTGCTACATCCATGTCGGCTACAATTGGTAGCACGAACTGGACGGCAACCAGTGTAAGTGCTGTAAGCAATTCTGGTTTCCTGGTTGTTGCTGGCGTCGGCGCTGGTAACTCAACGATGGGGATTAACATGCCTTCAACGGCCACAGCCGGTACAGACAGCGTTACATCTAGTCAGACTACCTATAGCATAACCTACTCAGATGGATCTACCAGCTATGCTATGTCAAAAGGTGTTCTTGTTATAAGTTCAAATTCAGGCGGCACTGTTTCCGGTACTTTTTCCGGAAAGATGGATGACTTCTCTGGATCTGCTTCAATAAACATCACAAAAGGCGCGTTTACAGCAAAATATTAATGGTCTGAGGATTATTATATAACTTTTGAGGACGCCCGGTACATTTTTGTACCGGGCGTTTTTATTTTCCAGGCCAGAACCCATTTAGGCCACAAAGGCGCAAAGGCGCTGTTTAAGGTAAACAGGATTGGCGCCAATTTCCTATCTTTGTCCTCGTTTTATGCTTGCAAATACCCTCATCATCTTATGTGTATGCCTGTTTCTTGCCGCATTTTTTTCGGGAATAGAGATCGCCTATCTCAGCGCCAACCAACTGCGGATGGAACTGATGAGCAAAAAGGGCTATTTAACCTCACGCATTTTTTCCTACTTTTTTAAACATTCTTCGAGGTTTTTTACCGCTACCCTGGTTGGGAATAACATTGCCATAGTTGTTTATAGTATTTATGGCGCAGGGCTTATAGCATACCTACTCAATACCTACACAGGAATCAATCCGGACCATAAAAACGTAATCCTCCTTATCCAAACTGTCATCAGCAGCTTTGTTTTGCTCATTATCGGGGAATTTTTGCCGAAAGTATTTTTCAGGGCGCGGCCAAACCTGATGCTGAACATTCTCGCGTTGCCATTCATGCTGTTTTATGTCCTGCTGTACCCATTGATCATGATTATCGTGTTTATAGCACAATTCATATTGAAATCTTTTTTCAAAATGGAGTTTTCTCCTCAATCCCCCGAGTTCACCCGGCATGACCTGTTCCATTATGTAAGCGAAAGCAGTCCTGTGGATGAAGAAAAAGAACTGGATGTGGATAAAGAAATCTTCCGCAACGCCATTGAATTTCCCTTTGTAAAGGTGCGCGACTGCATGACCCCGAGGACGGATATTGTAGCCGTGGAACAAAAGGACACAATTGAACACGCTAAAGAACTTTTTATAGAAAGCGGTCATTCAAAACTGCCGGTTTATAGGGAAAGCATAGACCATGTTACCGGGTATATCCACCTCGTGGACCTGTATGGCAGCCCGGCAAAAATTGAAGAGATTGTTATGTCAATACTTATAGCTACCGAAGCAATGCCTGCCACGGAACTCCTGAGGCAATTTATTGATAAGCATAAGAGTATAGCCCTGGTGGTTGATGAGTTTGGGGGCACATCAGGTCTGATAACCATGGAAGATATTATTGAGGAGATCATTGGGGAAATTGAAGATGAGCATGATGTGGATGATCTGGTAGAAAAAAAGATCAGCGATAGCGAGTACATCTTTTCAGGCCGGCTTGAAATTGACTATCTCAATGAAAAATACGGCTTTGACCTTCCAACCGGTGATTATGAAACCCTCGGCGGGCTAATATTTTTTATTGAGCAGAATATTCCAAAAGAAGGAGATATTATCAGCCTGGCTCCCTTCAGGTTCACCGTCATTTCAGCAGACCAGGCCCGGATAAATGAAGTGAGATTGAAAATTGCTTCAAACGAGTGATTTCATTTAATCATTCTCACGGCTCTATGCAGAAAAGCCCTAATTTTGTATTTTAAATTCCTTTTTGATAGAATCTTATGAAAATAGCGATAATAACCGGTTCAGCGGGCCTGATCGGAAGCGAAGCAGCCGTTTTTTTTTCAGATAAATTTGACCTCGTTGTTGGTATCGACAATAACCTGAGGCAGTATTTCTTCGGTGAAGAAAGCTCAACCGACTGGAACAGGAAACGCCTTGAAAACCAATTGCCTAACTATCGGCACTACACGGCTGATATCAGGGATATCCCGCAATTGGAAGCTATTTTTAAAGAGTATGGTTCGGATGTAAAATTGATTTTGCACACTGCCGCGCAGCCCAGCCACGATTGGGCCGCCAAAGAGCCTTTTACTGATTTTACGGTGAATGCAAACGGAACCCTGAACATGCTGGAGATGAACAGGCTGCATTGTCCGGAGGCGGTGTTTATTTTCACTTCTACCAATAAAGTTTACGGAGATAACCCCAATTTTCTACCCCTGGTTGAACTTGAGACACGTTATGAAATTTCGGAATCACATCCTTATTATAAAAACGGCATTGACGAGCTGATGAGCATAGACCAGACCAAGCACTCCCTGTTCGGCGCTTCGAAAGCGGCTGCTGATGTGCTGGTACAGGAATACGGAAGGTATTTCGGGATGAAAACGGGTGTTTTCAGGGGGGGATGTCTTACGGGACCTAACCATTCGGGCGCACAGCTTCATGGATTCCTGGCTTATTTGATGAAATGCGCGATTACAGGCAATCACTACACCATATTTGGGTATAAGGGCAAACAAGTAAGGGACAATATTCATAGCGCTGACCTGGTAAACATGTTCTGGCATTTCTATCAAAAGCCCCGGCCGGGCGAAGTTTACAATGCGGGCGGAGGCAGGTTTGCAAACTGCTCCATGATAGAGGCCATCGCTATTTGTGAAGAAATAACCGGAAAAAAAATAGACTATAGCTACAGCGAGACCAACCGTATCGGCGACCATATCTGGTACATCAGCGACCTCAGCAAGTTCATATCACACTACCCGGACTGGTATTGGAAATACAATTTGAAAGACACGCTGGTGCAGATACATGACGGCATAGCTGCAAGGCTTGAAGCGGCGTAATTTAGAGCGGAGAAAGAGAGCGAAGAGCGAAAGAGGAGAGCGGAGAGCGAAGAGCGAAGAAAGAGAGCGGAGAGCGAAAGAAAGAGAGCGGAGAGCGAAAGAAAGAGAGCGGAGAGCGAAAGAAAGAGAGCGGAGAGCGAAAGAAAGAGAGCGGAGAGCGGTTGCTTGCCGTCACTTCTTAAAACTCCTCACAAAAACCCAGGCGCCATACGTTTCGCCTGGGATGCCGTAGCTCTCATATGAAATAAGCCCAATTTTTTTTGCAAACATAAGCCAGGAAAAATTGCCATAATCAACATCATGGTTATTAAGCACATCATAAAATGTTTTACCTGCTAAAATGATACTGTCCTGGTAACCTCTGGACCATGTGCCATTATCTTCACTATATTCTATTCCACTTCCAGGAAAGTTGGTTGGACTGATTGTAATATTGCAAGAGTTATTTTTATAAGGATAGACAAATACGGTAAAATCTTTTGTTTTCCCGGGTTTGTAATAAAGTTGATATCCGTCAACTGCAGGAATTTCACCATCCGGGGTAATTCCGCTATAGGGTTTTTTGCTTACAAGTTCAATTGTATCATATCTATTGGCGTGCATGGTGTCTTTATAAATCCAGCAAGTGCCAACATCATAATTAACAAAAAAATCTAATGCCTCCTGCGGGATAGGATAACTCGGCTCTTTCGGCTCAAAGGGGTTGTTTTTGCAACCCAAAAAGAAAACCGGGGATAGTGTTAATAAAAGGAGGCAATATTTTGTACTTGTTTTCACGATGCAATGTACTCATTATCATTGCAATTTAGCAATTATTTCTAATGATCCCCCCTATTCGTGGCCAGTGGCGTACTTGCCACTACCTCTGGTCAAACACGTACTCAATAATATCCGCGCCCATTTTCAGGGCTTCCTGGCGTTTAAAATCAGGGTCTTTGTGAACTTCAGGGTCTTCCCATCCATCGCCTATATCTGATTCGTAGTCGTAATAGCAAACCAGTCTGCCGTTGTAGATCAACCCAAAGCCCTGGGCCGGTTTGCCATCATGCTCGTGGATTTTAGGCACCCCATTGGGGAAATCATATTTCTGGTGATAGATAGGGTGGCTGTAGGGAAGCTCAATAAAACTAAGCTCCGGAAATACTTTTTTCATCGCAACGCGGATATAAGGGTCGAGGCCGTAACTGTCGTTGATGTTCAAAAAACCACCTGCAATGAGGTAATTCCTGATATTCTGCGCTTCGGCGTCGGTAAAAGTAATGGCGCCATTCCCGGTGATGTGTATAAACGGATAATTGAAAATGTCCTTACTGTCAGGTTCCACCACATCCTCAGCCTGTGCCATATTGGTTCCCAGGTTTTTGTTGCAAAACGCGATCAGGTTGGGCAACGAAGTAGGGCTTACATACCAGTTGCCGCCACCGTTATATTTGAGTCGTGCTATTTTTAGCGAGTTGGTCCCGGATTTGAAAGAAGCCAGGGCAAGTATTGAAACCAGGATAATGAGGTATCTTTTAATCATGTGTCACATTAACAATTTAAACCCGCCAAAAATTGCAAATCTAAGTTAATTAACCCTGGATATTGTGCTTCTAACTTTTTATGCTATGTTTGAAATTATAAATTAAGTTTAGTAGTTTAGTGAAAGTAGGCGAAGCAATAAAATTACTGGAGAAAGATGGATGGTACCTTGCCAGGCAAAAAGGAAGTCACAAACAGTATAAACATAAGACAAAAAAAGGTTTGGTAACAATTTCCGGGCACAAATCTTCCGATGAAATTGCCTCAGGCACTATGAAAAGTATTTTTAAGCAGGCTCAAATAGAATTATGATGAAAAGGTTCCTTGTAATATACGAAAAAACCGCCACGGGCTATTCCGCGTATGTCCCTGATATACCGGGTGTAGCAGCAACCGGCAAAACAATGGCTTCAATTGAAAAAAGAATATATGAAGCAATCAATTTTCATCTCGAGGGCCTGGAATTGGAAAACCTGCCGGTACCGAAATCCAACTCAATAGGGGAGACGCTGGTTTTTGCTTAGTTTGGGTTTAATTTTCACGACTCCCTATTCAATCTATTCCATATCATATCCTTCAATTCAGTCAGGCCTTGTTTGGCGAGGGATGAAATAAATACATAAGGTATTTTTTTTGGCAAAGTCGGGATGATGTGCTGTTTTAATTCTTCATCTAATAGATCGGATTTTGAAATGGCAAGCAGCCTGTCTTTATCAAGCAATTCCGGGTTGAATTGTTCAAGTTCATTTAACAGGATATTATATTCTTCCTTTATGTCCTTGCTATCCGCCGGAATCATAAAAAGTAAAATAGAATTTCTTTCTATATGCCTTAAAAATCTGGTTCCAAGGCCTTTGCCTTCATGCGCGCCTTCAATAATACCGGGTATATCCGCCATGACAAATGATTTGAAATCCCTGTATTCCACCACGCCAAGATTTGGAACTATCGTAGTGAAAGCATAATCTGCAATTTTTGGCCGGGCAGCAGAAATCACTGAAAGCAGAGTTGATTTTCCGGCATTTGGGAAACCTACCAGTCCCACATCGGCCAATAACTTCAGCTCAAGTACTTTCCATTTTTCCTGTCCCGGTTCTCCCGGCTGGGAATACATGGGGGTTTGGTGTGTGGAGTTTTTAAAATGCGTATTTCCCTGTCCACCACGCCCCCCCGCAACCAATATACGTTCCTCACCGTCTTCATTTATCTCGAAATCAATTTCACCAGTTTCAAAATCTTTGGCAATGGTACCCAGGGGCACATCGAGGATCACATCCTCACCTTCGGCGCCCGTTTTATTGCTTGCCCCACCATTCACGCCGGGTTTGGCAATCACATGCTTGCGGTATTTGAGGTGCAACAACGTCCATAACTGCTTATTACCCCGAAGGATGATATGTCCGCCGCGACCGCCATCGCCACCATCCGGACCGCCCCGAGAATTCATCTTGTCACGGAAAAAATGGTGCGACCCCGCCCCTCCCTTCGCAGAGCGGCAATTTATTTTTACGTAGTCTATAAAGTTTGACTCCATTTTTTCAGTGTACAGTTAGCAGTTATCAAGGAACAGTTAGCAGTTAACACATTTCGCGTCAGCCAATTAGCATATCAGCATATCAGCGCATTAGCACATTAGCCTATTAGCCTATTAAATCTTCTCCACCCTCCTCTCGTGCCTTCCCCCCTCAAACTTAGCAGATAGAAAAGCGCTGATAATTTCTTTTGCTTCAGTTTCGGTGATAAACCTTGCAGGTAAGCAAAGCACATTGGCATTGTTGTGCATACGTGCAAGGGATGCAATTTCAGGGTTCCAGGCAAGGGCGGCACGGATGGATTTATGCTTATTTGCAGTGATGCAAACCCCGTTACCGGAACCGCACATCAGCAGCCCGAGTTCATGTCCTTCATTCCCTGCCACTTCGGAGGCAAGTTTGTGCGCAAAGTCAGGATAATCAACCGATTCATCAGAATAAGAACCCAGGTCAGAAACTTCGTAGCCGTCCTCCCTGAGCCAATCTTTCAGGGCTGCCTTTAGGGAGTACCCGGCATGGTCATTAGCTAATGCTATTTTCATCTTCATTTTCCTCCTTTTGTTCCTTCTTTTTCTTATTTTTATAAACGATATATGAGACAAAGATACTCGCTTCGTACAAGAGATAAAAAGGAATAGAAACGAGCGTCATGGTCATCATGTCGGTAGTAGGTGTGATAACTGCTGCAAGGATGAGGATAAACACGATGGCGTGGCGGCGGTATTCGCGCATAACCGTAGGCGTTAATATGCTTGCCTTGCTTAAAAAATAAACCACCATAGGCAGCTCAAATGTAAGGGCAATGGAGAGGGTAGTCATGGAAACGGTTCCTATATAATCGTCAATCGTTATCTTATTTTCAAATACATCGCTGATGCGGTAGGAGCCGAGGAACTGTATGGTAATAGGTGTAATGCAGAAATACCCAAACAAAACGCCAATCAGAAACAGGGCTGAACTTGCACTCACGATTCCCCTGGAATACTTAACTTCATTGCTCGTAAGCGCAGGCCTTAAAAAGCGCCACAGTTCCCAACAGGTATAAGGAAAGGCGAGTACCACCCCGATAGTTAATGAGATAGAAATGTGCTGGGTAAACTGCCCCGCCATTTCGGTATTGATAAGGGTAAAGCCAATATCTTTCATGCAGGGGTCCGTGCTGCCCATGAGCTTGCCAAGCGCGCAGAATTGCCTGTATGTCCAGAAATCGGTATGATATGGACCCAGGAATACGGTATCGAAAATAAAATGCTTGTTGAGGAAGGCGATAACGGCAAACACCATGACGGCAGCGATAGACCTGATAATGTGCCAGCGGAGCGCCTCAAGATGGTCTAAAAAAGACATTTCAACATCTTCCGCTTTCTTTCCGAACCTTAATTTCATTTATTGATTGCCAATTGACTTTGCCGCGGCAGGCGCGACTAAAAAAAGTGCAAAGGTAGGGAAAATAAGGAGTCAGGGGTAAGGAATAAGGGGGTAAGGAAAGAATTGGTAAGTTGGAAAAGGGATTACTCAATCCATGTTAACCTTGAACTTACAATTTTCCATTCACCGTTTTCTTTTTTTAGTCGGGTCTCTCCACCTTGAATCCCGATTCGAAAATCTATTCTGGCTTGTGAAATTGACTCATTAAAATAAATCCAAAATATTTGAGGATAACTGCAAATTCTATCCCATTTCCAATCCCATGGACGTGTCATAGCTGTGAAAAATCCTTCTTTTTTTGTTAAAACCTGATTACTATCGTTAAAGAAATTCTTCAGAATTGTTTGGTAAGAATTTGATAAAAATAGTATTGGTTTTTGTTCGATATCAAGCCTGGGTTTGAAATTTTTTATTGAATCTGTCAATTTTGGCCGTTTTAAAAACTCTGTATCAATATTCTTAGAGGTAATAATCTCAATTTGATTTTGAATGCATAAGTATTTGGATGATGAAGGTCACTTTTTGTTTGCTCTATTTTAAGCTTTAACCGGTATATATCCACTTTTAGTGAATGTATATTACTATTTTTTTTAATCTTATTAATGACAACTTCCTCAACTGCGGAAACAAATGCCGCAGCCTTCTCATCCGATAAACTCAGCTCGTGCCTGAACAAATCATAAAGCCTAATCTGGATAGTATTCATATTGCGAAGGTAGCGGTTTTTCTTTTTTAACGTTTTGAAGTGTCAATAAATTCCATACAGGGCATTAAAAGGGCAATTTCAATTAGTTCAATTTCGCAAATTCAGTCATCTCATGCTTCAATCTCAATCCCTGTCCTAATGATTTCTTCAATAAATGGATCGCCTTTTTCAAAATAGTCCGTGGGATAGGTTTTGGGCTGGATCATTATATGTTTAATTAATGCTTTTCCAAAAAGATCAATGTCGTCAAACCCTATATCGCTAAATTCATCTGCAATAAGAGCCACGTCTATGTCAGAGTGTTCACGCTGCCTGTTTTGAGCATAAGATCCATAAAGATAAACCTTGCGGAGACGCACTCCCGCGGCTTTAACTTCTTTTGCGAACTGCTTAACTTCTTCTATTACAATTTGCTGAGTAACCATGTGCGTTACTATTTTGATTCAATTGCTGAAATAGTTTCATCAAGAGTTTCTGCAATTTCAGTAATTGAAAGATTTATAATTGGAGCTTTACCAAAGCGCTTTCCGTGTGCAATATAATCTCTTTGATCCTTTATCATTGCTAATTTTTTCTGTAGATCAATATCTATATGACCTTCAATTAATTCAATAATTGCGTGTAGTTTATCTATTGAATCATTAACAAATTTTTCTCTTGCTTTAAAATAATCTAGGGGTTTGCTTGAGTGTTCTTTGACAACATTCCTAATTTTTCCATAAGAGGTTCTGTACTTTGCAAAAATTACCATTTCGAATGTCGCAAGGAGAGCAACAACAGAATTTTCGTAACATACCCTCATTAGGTTATCAGAAAAGTTTATCGCTTTTTCAAGTTTCTGGGAATAAATCTTAGTTAGAACTTCGGGAACAATATTATCAACGTAAGATTTATTGCCTTTGATGTGTCGTGATTCTTTTAGGATAATGTTTTCAATAGTAGCGAGATAATGATAAACGTCCCTAAGTTCTTCATTATTTATGACAGCCATTCACTGATTATTTTCTCGATTTGTTCCTTTTTCTCCAATTTATAATGTGTTTTTGGATCATATGATTTTGCAATTATCCACTCATCGTGTTTTCCTGCTAATTTGCGCGCAATTGTAATATTTTTATAAACGTTGCCCCTCATATAAAATTCAACTTTACCATCATACTCCGAAGTTATAGCTGAAACAGGTTCTAAAACAAAAGATTGATTATTAGGTAAAGTAATTTCTAAATTTGTTGTGAGATACTCGCCAATATAAGGGTCAACCCTTTTAACTGGAACTATCCCAAATACCATTAATCCCTTTTTATCATAATCTTCAAACCATTTATACATTAGCATGTTTTCAAGTTTTTTAATTGATGCTAACCAGCCCTTTTTGTAAAGTTCCCAATCAGTTTCAGTTTTCTGGGTCTCACGATCATTTAATTTTCTAAGTTTATCTTCCAAAGTCATCATTGCAATAATTAATCTAAATAGTTTAACAGGTGAGTCTTATTTTGCGTTCGGCTAAAAGTTTATAGTGGCTGCATTAGTCGTTTTAAACTTCCCCTTGCTCTTTCTGATATTCACCGCAACTACCTTGTATTCAGGACACATGGCTTCTGAGTCGCAGACGCTGGAGGTAATGTTGTTGAGCATGATTTCGGGGAAGTGGAAAGTGCTGCTGAGGACACCCGGTTTCACTTCGTCCGTTATTTTTGCTTTGATGTCCACCTTACCGCGGGGGCTTTCCACGCAAACCATATCGCCGTCATTGATGAAATGCTTTGCAGCATCTTCGGGGTTTATCATCAAGGTATCCTCGGTAAGGATTTGCACATTGGGCGTCCTCCTTGTCATGGTGCCGCTGTTATAGTGTTCCAGCTCGCGGTTGGTGGTTATGATATATGGATATTCCTTCCCATTCTGCTCCAGCTCAGGGCTTTCCTTGTAATCGTTATAGATAAATTTCCCTTTGCCGCCTTTTATTTTAAAGGTTTCGGTGTGCAGTATTTCGGTATCTTTCCCGTCTTTGGCTACCGGCCACTGTTTCCCGTTTTTGCCAAGGTTTTCCCAGGTTATCCCTTCAAAGAAGGGCGCAATCCTGGAAACTTCCTCCAAGACCCAATCAGGGTGGTAATCCGGTTGTGGGTAGCCCATACGGTTCATGATGTCCACAATAATCTGTCCATCGCTTTTGGTGCCTTCAAGAGGTTCTACCACAGCATTCACGCGCTGTACGCGGCGTTCGCCGTTGGTAAATGTCCCGCTCTTTTCCAGGAATGTACAGGCAGGCAATACCACTGTCGCCATTTTTGCAGTTTCAGTCATAAACAGTTCCTGAACTACCAGCAGGTCAAGGTTTTTCAATGCCTTTACTACGTGGTGGGTATTGGGGTCTGTCTGCGCAATATCCTCGCCAATCACCCACAATGCCTTTAGTTTGCCCTCAATGGCTGCGTCAAACATTTGGGGAATCATAAGCCCTGTATAATCAGGCAGTTTCGCATTATAAAAGGCCTCGTATTTTTTATGGTTTTCAGGTACAGTTACGTCAAAATAACCTGCCCCCTGGTAGGGTTGCGCACCCATATCTGCGGCGCCCTGCACATTATTTTGTCCGCGTAACGGATTTACCCCACAACCGGGTTTGCCGATATTGCCCGTAATCATCGCCATATCCGCAATCAGCATAATGGCAAAAGTGCCCTGTGCATGTTCGGTAACGCCAAGCCCATGAAATTCCATCGCCCGTGGCGCGGTGGCATACGCAATAGCGGCCTCGCGGACAAGGTTCCGGTCAACCCCGGTTACCTTTTCCATTTCATCAATATCCAGTTTCAGGATATTCTGTTTGAAATCTTCATATCCATCAGTCCTGGCTTCAATAAATTCTTTATCTTCAAGTCCCTCGCTGAGGATGAAGTACATCATCATGTTCAGCAGGGCCACATTGGTTCCTGGCCGTAATTGCAGGTGGTATTTCGCATATTTTGCCAGTTCGGTACGGCGCGGGTCAATCACAATGCAGGTCTTTTTCATGGCCACCTGTTTCAGCTTAGCTCCAGTAACAGGATGTGCGTCTGTAGGATTAGCGCCGATAACAAGTATCAAGTCAGTAACATCGAGATCTTTGATGGAGTTGGTAGCTGCACCGGTCCCGAACGTGCGTTGCATCCCGATGGCAGTAGGGGAGTGACATACGCGGGCGCAGCAATCAATACTATTGGTCCCTATCACCGCTCGGATGAACTTCTGCATCAGGTAGTTTTCCTCATTGGTGCCGCGGGCAGAAGATATGCCGGCTATAGCATCTGGGCCGTTGGTAGTTTTTATCTCGGTAAGTTTATCGGCAATGAAATCATAAGCCTCATCCCAGGTGGCTGGAACAAGCTCGCCGTTTTTGCGGATAAGGGGGGTGCGCAGCCTGTCGCCATGATTGTAAAATGAAAAAGCAAAACGGCCTTTGAGGCAGGTGTGGCCGCCATTGGCTTCCGCAGTATAGGGTGCCTGGATAGATTTTATTTTTCCTGCTTTCACAGCCACGTCGAGGTTGCAGCCTACGCCGCAATACGTACAGACGGTCTGGACTTTTTCATCAAAAGCGATGGATTTGGATTCGTAAATATCAGAAATAGCAGATGTTGGGCAAGCCTGGGCGCAGGCCCCGCAGCTTACACAGTCGCTGCCAAAAAAAGTTTGTTCCGTACCCTTCACGATATGGCTTTCAAAGCCGCGCCCGGCCATGCTGAGCACAAACTGTCCCTGCACCTCATCGCAGGCACGTACACAGCGCCCGCAATTGATGCACTTCGACATATCGGAGGTCATATAAGGATGGCTCAGGTCTTTGGTCCTATCCAGGTGGTTTTTGCCATCGGGGTATCGCACATCCCGAACGCCTACTTTAGCTGCTACTGCCTGGAGCTCGCAATTGTTGTTCACTTCACAGGTCAGGCAGTCGAGTGGATGGTCTGTAAGTACCAGTTCCACAATGTTTTTTCGAAGTTTTAAGATACGGTCGCTTTCAGGATAAATAAATGAGCCGGGCATAACGGGGGTATGGCAGCTTGCCTGCGCTTTTGCGGGACCGTTTTCAGCCAGCGCCACATCCACGCTGCACACGCGGCAAGCCCCAAAAGGCTCTAAATTAGGAGCATCGCAAAGGGTAGGCACAAGTTCTTTGCCAAAATTCCGCTTGATAAAAGACAGGATGGTTTCCCCGTCTTCAATTTCGTATGGTTTGTTATCAATATAGGCTATTTTGCCCGAAACTGGCCTGGCTGAATCTTTTTGGTTTTTGCTTGATTGGGTCCCGAGATAGGCGATAATACTCATTTTTCAATCCTTTTAATCACATACAACAGCGAATTTAAGGATTAAATTTTAAAAATTGGGGATTTGGAGTAATATATGGTCAATCTACCAGCACGAACCTTCCCCCATCAGTAGTGATAATCACCAGGTTCATAACGAGAAGCATGGTATCATAGTGCCATCCCATTCCTTTTTCACCCCAGAAGCCCGTTTTCCAGACAAACATTTT